>Ga0126342_10016222_pt1 | contig 13003 bp, 13 predicted proteins | sample Cyp1metagenome_FD_92528 | JGI IMG/M metagenome (GOLD analysis project Ga0126342, IMG submission 92528) | Coral microbial communities from Lord Howe Island, Old Settlement Bay, Australia - Cyphastrea 1 metagenome | ecosystem: Host-associated > Invertebrates > Cnidaria > Coral ... | reverse complement strand
GCTCCACCAGAAATCAACCAACAAAACAACAGACCAAACCACACAAACCTAGAACGTGCAAAAGAAAAAACAACTACAACCACAGAAGGAATGAAGACACCCAAAAACTAGTAGTTATGTAAACCCAAAAAGGAAAGCAGGGAAAATGAAAACATGAACAAAATAAGGGAAAGATGCACAAAGAAAAACATTACATAAGCACATATCAGGAAGCAACAAAAAATAAAGAAAAAAAATCAATGTTATCATAGAAGTAAACCCAAGGATGAGAAAAAACAATCCAGAATATAAACAACATATGTAAATAATAATATATATATATACACACTCTGAACCCTAGAAAAAATCAGAGGTAGTACAAGAATTAGCAAGACAAAATGAAACAAAATGAGGTAAGAAAAGCAATGAAAAATACAACAGATTCTTGAAACGAAGAAATAAAGAGGAAATACAGTGACAGATAGATTTATTTGAATCTGAGAAATGTAAAAGAAAACTGAAAACAACTAAACCAAAAATAAAGAAACAATTAGACCAAAACCATAGCATACCACTAAGTCAAATTGAAATCACCATCATTTTGAAACCTTTGCAACAACAGAAGCCCCCTATACAAAAAAATATTCTTTCCACTGCCTCTGTTGCTGTGATGTGCGACTGCATGTATTCCCGCACCACCTGCGGCAACTGCCGCGTACTGCTGCCCAGGGAGATCGCCTCCACTTCTGATGCGATGTGTGGCAGCCCACGAAGTAGCGACATGCAGTCCTCACCTGCCCGGTACCTCTTCAACAGTTTCTGCACTGCGTCTTTTGCTTCCATCTGTCCGTCATTGTCTTCTGGTAAAAGCCCTGCTACACCGTGCCCAGCACATGCTTCATCTTCCGCGGCCCCTGCCTGCTCTTGCACCGCGATGCTTTGTTTGCTGCTTACAGTGGACAATGGCTCTGCTGACACATGCTTTCCCGGCTCCGCAATGCGTTCCAGATGTTTCGACGACGACTGTGTTCCAGATGTCATCGGGCAATTGCGTTTTCTGTCTCGCAATCGCGTCATCGCACTCTTCCCAACATCTCTGCTTGCGAACCCACGTGATGTAATGTCCTCCATCCGCTCCATGCTGCTCCATGGCGATGTGCTGCACGAGCGCTACTAGTTCGTATTTGTCGTCTCCTGCACTGATGAACTCATCAGGACACACCATCTCATACGGATCTGCCCGCATCCGTCCCTGCTGCACAACGCCATTCCGAGACATTCCAAAACACAGCAAGCGGGCAAGTTGGCGTACGGCCGTTCTCTCCGTGACGTCCTTCCACGCATTGCAACCGTCACACCTGAGGCCCTTGCGCAACAAGTGCAGCGCCTGCATTTTGCCAAGCATGGCGTGCACTGTGTCGCCCTTTGCTGCAACATCTTCCAACAGAATCAACGGCCACTCTTCGACATGTGTTGTCTCCAGCTTCACCCCACGCTGGCTGCATCCGGCCTGCGTGCACATATGCGCCCTCGTTCCAACGACTGAAGTGCAGACAGTGTTTGCGGCGAAGGGGTTTCTTGCCTCGCAGGGTTGGACCCCCCCCTTTGAAATAATCACAACAACATGCAACGACCGGTGATGAACACTTCTACACTACACATTGCCTCCATCTGTTTGGTCGCTTAGCCTCTGCCCTTCCCCCTTCGAGCCCGTTTCTCGTGGATTGCTGACAACAAAAATCATCAAGAATCTTGCAAAACGAATGGCATCATCTGATTCTCCCAGCACAAACCCCCATAGTTCCAAGAATGGTTTCCATTTCACCATCGTCTCTTTGGTTGCCACACCTGCTCGCCTTGCAACATCAGTGTCTCGCAGCTAACAAAGAACACATGCGCCGGGGCCAGGCGTGCATGCGTGTGCGGACAAGCTGCTTTGCAACCAAGTGCATGGCAACAAAGCTTGAAGCATTGAGTTCAGAAAGCAAGTGTTCCCAACATTACAGAGGCCACCGCCTCGTGCCTCCCCCTTTTTCCTCTGCCCTGCATTTGGGTTTCGGTGGTCGAACCGCCTTGGACTGAGGCAATGATCTGTTCTGTTCTTTCCGTCTGCTATGCCAATCTGCAGCAAACCTTATTCTTGCGCATCCTACTTGGCCTTGTAATTTCAAGAAGGGCACCGGCATCTGCAACTTAGCCACTTTCGTCAATTCGAGACCAAACGCTGTTTTGTAGGGCATTTGTTCTTCGTATACTCTGTGTTCTGGTCGCCTATGCCTAAATTTTTCCAATGATAGTTTCCGGCAAGATGCAATAGTGGCCGATCCAAAGATTGTAGATTTGTGTGCCAAACAGACACGGCCCACACTGAACTTCTGCTCGCGCAATTCCAGTTTCTTCTCGCCGCCCAAGATCTTTGCCAACCACTGCTTTTTGAACACCAGAACACGGTCGCCCGTCGCCCCCCCGACCAATGCCCCAGCAGCCAGCACCGTTTTCTCAAACAGCGATGACACCAGAAATCCTTCGTGAAAGCAAGGCCGAGTCTGCCGCACGCGCTCGCCCTCCCCACTCGGCCATGAAGCGGGCACCATGCCACCTGGAGAACTCACGCAGCAGAAGCAGGCCATTGGTTCCCACGTGCCGCCTCGCCGCCCAGCTGCGCGCCGCACTTGCATCACCAACTCCACGTACTCCTCGAAGCCGTAACCCAGTCAATCCTCAGATGTGCCACAAACGCCCACAGACAGAGCACATGCTGATCACAGGTGGAATGTGTGTGTGCGTGTACCTCTCATGCATCGCCTCAACCAGCATTGGACACAAACATGTACGGGCAGCACACACACACACACACACTGGTGATCACACACGAACACACACACACACTTGTCTCCGTCCTCGCCGAATGAGAAAGCCGCCATCATCAAGTCTCAAAGTCTCACTCTGCAAATGCCACGTCTACATGTCCATACGTCCTGTGACCGGATACTAACCAACGAGGTTACATTGATTTCGATGTGGACTCATGTGGCACCCTCAGCTGCGACCATTGCGCCCAGGAGCATCCCGCGCCGGTGCGTTTACACATCTGCCCATGAGGGCCTTCGTTGCCTGCAGCCGATGCGGGTTCAATGTCTAGGCTTCACCCGTCATCTCTCAGCAACTTATTGCGTTCATCTTGTTCTAATATCTAACTTCCTCTTCCCCCGATGTGCCTTTCAATTTCCTGCATCCATTTGGTTTCATATGTAGGTTTCCCCCCTTGGCCTCTCCACAATTTCTTGCCTTTATGCTGTTTCAATATCCGAATTTCTCTTGCGCCCCTGTGCCTCTCAGCAAGTTCCTGCATGCATTTGGTTTCAATATCTCGGCTTCCCCTGTCTCTCAACAACTTCTAGCGCTCATCTGGTTTTAATATTTTCTGATAATTTTATTGTCCTGGCAATGTCCTACTTTAAATTCATGTGACGAAAACGCAACACTGCACCGCCGGCCCATTGCAACTCTTGTCGTGCGGATGACAGGCCCCAAAAGGCATCCGGACAGATTCGACTTAAAAAGTGCATTTTTTGTTTCTTGTAGATAGAGGTTTGTTTAAAAAAAAATGGTTCCTCCATACTCCTCCAAACAATCGGCGACTCAACCAAGGGATTGATTTGATGAACAAGCAACATTGCACAGCCTATTTCACTGGGTGTTTCGTGCTGACGCTAACATGTCTAACGGTTCTATTTTGTATACCTCCAAGGTGTTTGCATGATTTTTCGTTTTGCTAACATTTTCCTTGCTCAGATTCTTTGCCAGGGAAAACAAGGGATCAGTTTCTCTCAGGCGTCGCACGTTTTTAATGCGCGGCGTCTTCAAACCCATGTTTTGTTTAGATTTTAAAGTTCCATATTCAATTCTTTTTGTTTTCAATGATTTGCGTGCTTGAGCGTATTGGATGTTGCAAGGGCAAGTTCTTTTAACGTAGCAAGACAAGTGTGTTGCATGTTGCACGAACAAGCTCTGCACCGTTGCGAGTAGAGCGCGTGGGATGTTGCAGGAGCAGATTCGGCGACGTAGCATCAAGAGCGCGTATAATGTTGCAAGGGCCGGTTCCTTAATTGTAGCTGGAAAAATGTGCTGGATGTTGCACGAACAAGTTCTTTACTGTAGTAACGAGATGTAACGAGCACGTGTTGCATGTTGCAAGACAAAATGCAACAGCCTTCCCCGACGCCCTCGCGGGGCGGCTGCCAAAAACAACACGACTACCACACAATTGCCTTGATATTTTGTGTTGGTGCCACTATATGGATCTTGTTTACTTGCAAATCTCAACGATTTCTTCAGGATTTTATTGTCCTGACAAGCTCCCACTTTAGATTCATATGGTGAAAAAACACCACGGTATCGCCAATTTCAATTTTTTTTCGTGCGGGTAACAGGCCCCAAAATGCATCCGGACAGATTTGGTTAAAAAAAAAAACTTCACTTCGAATGATCCCCACCATGGCATTTATACATTTTCTTACTGGCAAACCTTCTGGCATTCTATCTGACATATCTTCTGGCATTCTATCTAGCATTCTATCTGGCATATCTTCTGGCATATGTTCTGGCATATTTTCTGGCATTTTATCTGGAAGATCTTCTGGCATTCTATCTGGCATATCTTATGGCATTCTATCTGGCATATCTTCTGGCATATCTTCTGGCATATGTTCTGGCATATTTTCTGGCATTCTATCTGGCAAATCTTCTGGCATTCTATCTGGCATATCTCGTGGCATTTTATCTGCCATTCTATCTGGCATATCTTCTGGCATATTTTCTGGCATTCTATCTGGCAAATCTTCTGGCATTCTATCTGGCATATCTCCTGGCATTTTATCTGAAATATCTTCTGGCATTCTATCTGGCATATTTTCTGGCATATGTTCTGGCATATTTTCTGGCATTCTATCTGGCAAATCTTCTGGCATTCTATCTGACATATCTTCTGGCATTCTACCTGGCATTCTATCTGGCATATCTTCTGGCATCCTATCTGGCCGTTGAGGTCCGGCAGTGCCCACTGGGATCTGGCGCTCGCGGTGGAGGTCCGGCTGTGCCCACTGGGATCTGGACTGCGAGGAGGACGAGGAGGAGGATGCGGAGGCGGAGGAGGAGGAGAACAGCTCTGATAAAATCTAACAACCCTCACCTGGCAGGTGGGGAAAAAATTGAGTTTTTCAAAGTAAATGTTTGTAATTTGTACAAGGAAAAATTGACTCCCCCATACTCCTCCAAAGATTAAATCGGCTACTCAATCCAAGAACTGATTTGATGAACAATTAACATTGCACAACCTATTTCCCCGGCTGTTTTGTGCTGATGCTAGGATGTCTAACTCTTCTACCTTCTATACACCCAAGGTGTGTGCAGAAATTGTTTTTTTCCTAACATTCTGCCCGTTCAGATTCTTTCGGGGAGAAACAACTCTGTACCACCTAATTCCCCTGTTATTTTGTGTTGGGGCCTATGTGGAAAATGTCCATAGAACAAAAACGTGAAAAAATCAAACAAATAGACATTTTCATGCATATACGCAGCTCATTATGCATGGTGCCTTTTCTATATATCGGCACGTTATTTCTACAGAAATATGATCAATGTTTGACGCACATTTTATGGATGTAAATACCAGCCCCGTTTCCAGCCCCCGGCCTTTTCGATCTTTTCCGGGGTTGTTCTTTATACAAACTGCACATAAACTGCAAGACATTTTTTTAAGTTTGCACTGATGAAACTGCATGGAAATTGAATCACAGGCGCATACAATGTTATGAGAAATGCTTTCAAAAATGCACATTGGACAAATGTTAAAACGATTTTTTTAATGCATCATGCATCCAAATATTCGTTGTCAATAATAAGTTGCTCTGAGATTGCGTCGCGATGAGTTTTGAAGAGTGTCTATGTCAGAAGCTGCGTGCCCCACCAAGCACCATCAGAACCCAAACGTTTCTGGATATAGAAACCCCTCAAATTTGTTCACAATCGAACATTTTAGGATAAAATTTTAAAAGCACTGTAAGGGTTTGACTTCTGAAAAACATGCAATTGCAACCACGTGCGTTTCTCATAATGTTGCAAGCCTGTACTTAGAGTTTTGTGTTTGTTTGAAAAAAAAATGAGCAATAGAAACGCAGTTGCATGAACAGTTCTTCATGGTCATATCATGGCTGTATCAAAATTAGCACTTGTTAAACATTGGATTTCTTTTTGGTAGAATTAATCCTTCCCGGGCATTGTAACAAAACTGTGTGCACACGTGTGCCCACATGGGAAGGAAATCCCTGCTTGCAAACCAAAAGCAGTGTAGAACCAAGGTTCGGGTTCTATATCCACCTCTGCCAAAACCAGATGAACTATATAACAAAAACAAATGCAACAAACAACAAGGAAAAATGAAAAAAACACGAGGAAACAAAACAGAATATGTTTTTTTGCATACTTAAACCTAAATTAAAATACGCAACAACATCACAAAACACTGTAAACATATGTAAACATGAAGCCTTCCTGGCGTCCCTCTCTGAAATTATTCGTGTGGTTCCTGTTGTGGAACTGGTATGCCACTACGCGTGTTTAAACACACTTTGCTGAGAATGGTATGTGTCAATGTTAAGGAAAACGACGCATTCAAGAGACCAAACAGCGGATAAATCACCCCGTAGCGGATTTCATGAAGCATTGTGGACATCATGTTTGATTCTGGTTTGCAACCTCAAATTTCCACAGTGCAATGTCTATAAAACTGGTGACATTTTTTGTCTGGAACTGGGTTCCATTCCACTTGAACACGTTCCTTTGATGGTGTTTCACCAGTTCTTTGTACCCCGCCAACAATGGACCAAGCACGCGGCCCTGGACAAGACATGACAGTTTCAGCCAAACATGACACGCGATTTCACTGAACCATGTTTGTGCATTGCAGAACATACTTTTATATCTATATCTGACCGGTTGTTCATATGGGTCATTACAAGGTTTAAATAAATGTACATTATCGTTTTTCAGGTTTCGGGAACGATGTTCGTATTCCTTGTAGTCAAGATGCTCCCATCGTATCCTGATCGTTTTCCAGCAAGGGATAAGGTATTTCCTGACACTTTCAATGCAGCGTAATCAAGCAAATTTCCCGGACATTCATATTTTTCTGGCGCTGGAGTTGGAAGTGCCGCCACCACTACCACTGCCAACACTATCTTTATCACATCGCGACCACCACTATCAACCACCACTGTCACCACCACCACTATCACAACCACCACGGTCACAACCACCACCACTAACGAAAACTTGTTTCGCACATCTTCGTAATGCAGTTTTTGAGGCTTCAACATTTTCCACTTTCAGTTTTCGAGAGAAGTCTTGCACGAAAAATTTGTTTTCATATCTTCAACTTTCAGTCTTTTTTTTTCCCGGGAAGTCTCGCACGAAAACTTCATTTACACATTGTCCATGTTCAGCTTTTAAGATTGTTTCGCACGAAAACTTCGTTTTCACATCTCCAACTATCAGTTCCAGCAATTATTTTAGGAAACGTCTGAGCCCTGCCGAGAAACGTGTCCCAAGAAAAACATTTTTTGAGCGAACAAATAGGCCAGCGCCAGCGTTTGGCCGAAGAGAATTGTGTGATTGTTTGATTATCGTTTAGTTATCGTTCGGGTTATCGTTTGGGACACCTGGTTGGATCAAAAAAATATGCAAAACAATGATTCTGGGAAACCCTTTTTTTTCAAAACTCTTAAAGATGTCCTGAACAAAGTTTGAGGCTGCCGTGGAAAACAAAAAACACAAACCAAAAGGGATACAGGAAAAGAGCGGAATCAAGAGCACATGCTGCAAAGCAAGTCATTGTGCTTTCCTTTCGCCAGCCTGACGCGTTGTCACTAGCAAGAGTTGGGGCAAAAAATCGACATGTGGCTGATTGTGGCTGTACAGTACTTGAAATTTACTCAGCATGCAGCGCAAACAACGGCATAAACAAACCGCCACCACACATCAATGCACATAACCAGGTACCACCTGTTCAAATTTGAGGATTTTGCCGTTTGCCCATCTCTCAAACAGATGGTGATGTTATTGAATGCCTACATAAAGCATCGAACAACCTGCACCGTAAGGCAAAGAATGACTGATGACCAAGATCAACCATAAGTAAATGTTATCATTTTTTGAAGAGTGCATTATCGTTTTCCATGCCCAGCTCAATTTCCAAAAAGTAGCAAAATTGACATGGCTCGAATACTACTCTGCATTACTGTAAAATTTGGCTGTAGCTCATATCAAAGTGTTAGTGTTAATTCAAAGTTCATTCTATTCTTGGATTTTCCTTTCTGATAGACAAATTATAATTTGTGTGTATTCTGTCTAATTGATGTGTTGCTCGTTGTCTGCACCATAGTTGCAGCATACTTCCAAGAAACGACAAATGCCAGCAGAACAAGAAACCAAGAAAACACAAAAAAAAGGGAAGGAACCGAGCAGACAAAAACCACAAAAGCCAGAAGAACAACAAAAAAACAAAAGCCAAACTGTAAAAAAAACAAACAAAACACCAATCCCAAAAAATAGCAATCTCTTGTTGTTCCCCAAGTATTGCTTGTGTGAACATTATTAATGCTTTGGATGGTGTCTTTCCAGTTCTTTCTATCAACCAACAAAGCCCCACCGTTGCGGTGGACCGAAGCACACGACGCTGGACAAGACATCACAGCCACTACCCTAACCTCTGGTAGTCAAAAGTCAAACATGGCAATGGCATTATAGGGAAATCCTATATTTATGGCATCTATATATGGCATTTATATTATATATAATGGTTATCAGTTATATATGGATATATCTGGTTGGTGGTTGAGCCACCAACCCCTCTGAAAAATATATTTCAAGTCAGTTGAGTCAGTTGGGATGATGACATTCCCAATTAATATGGAAAGTCATAAAAAAAAGTTCCAAACCACCAACCAGATAATCCCATTATTAATCCCATCATCAACCATCATTAACCATCATTAACCATCATTAACCATTATTCCATGGTTCCAAACCACCAACCAGACTTTTATCTTGAACTTGCTTGGTTATTGTTTGAAGGTTGGACACATCCTATCGTCACCTCCTGGACTCCTGTTGACGCGTGAATCAAACAATCCCTCTCCGTCTCTGATATTTGTACGGCGTTCGGTTTTTTTACCGTGAATCCCTGATGCAACTCCTTTTGTCAAATTGTTGCAGTCACAAGAGAAATATATATATATATATATAGATGACCATAGATATACCATATATATATATATATCATAGATCAATGCAACTTTTTTTTCATATCTATTGTTGCAGATGAGATCTCTTGACGTCACGCTTCGTTCAATCGGAATTGGACGGCGAACAGGTTTCACAGGTTTGAGTCTGACGCCCTGATGTTACAATGTTCGACACGTGGTTACGCTTGTTCGACACGGCGTAAGAAAGCTGTTTGATTTTTCAAGTGGGTAAAGATCCAATGTCATTTTTACCACCTATGACTGGGAATGGTAAAGATATCACCTATAGAAATGGTGATCTGGGGTATGGTTTATTATTGTTTTACCCACATGATATATTTTGTTTGATCCATTTTGATCCATATTTTGCTTTTCGTATTAAGAAACCGGCAGTTTCCTTCCCGCGCATCACTTTCGAAGAACGCTGCAATCAGTCTCCAGTTGCTGGTGTTTATGTTTTGAATTGTTGTTATATGTTTTATGTTGCACTCGTTTTTTGCGGCGCCATGTGGACTTGCAGTCCCGTGACAACCTTTTTTCTCAAGCATGACAGTCCTGTGCGGCCCAAATGAATGCCAACACAGCCTTCCCCCAAACTCTGACCCAATCCTTCAGGAACCTTCAGCATCCAAGATGAGCGCAATATGCACATGATGTTTTCAATCACCTGTGCGCAGCGGCCCCAGTTTACCTTTCCAAAACCAACATGGCGATATCAGCCGGCAACCAGCTTGATCCAACAAATACAACAACACGTAACGCCAACGATTGTACTCGTATACGTTTCTCTGACCACGCCAACGACGGACAGAGGCGTGGTCGCATTCGCTTGTGACTACACATTGGAAGGCATTCCTAACAGCGGGATATTTTTGAACATGTGTTGAATCCGTTTGATCTGCAAATGGTTTCTATGGTTTCTAGAAATTGGTCCAGGCCATAAAAGGGCTGCCAGCTTGCTGCCCTTGTCCGTTGACATCCCTTGGTTTTGCTATGACTGACGTCCGTTGAGTCCCGTGAATGGCAGATTCCAATTGGATGATGGTTTGGTTTCGTGAGGATTCGTCTTGCGGCGGTGAATGTGTGCCAACGCACTTCTGAACCTATAAAAACCGGATGTTTTTTTTTTGGCGGATGTTTTTCTTCAGTATTTTTATGTATTTTTGGAGTCTTCAACCTTGATGTTTCTTGATGTTTCTTGATGTTTAAGTTGTGTCTGCCAGGCCGCCCTTCGTTCGGTTCACGCCGCTGAAGCGGCGTGCCTCGTTTCTGGCTGCGCAAAAAGGGTGAGCTCCAAAACGTTTCCGTCACTCGCCATGAGTTTTATGAAGATCGCCAGTTCAATTTCCAATATGTTTTTCATGTTTGTTCTGGTTTAAGAACATGGCCAATCAGCCAGCGGGCCCCTGCAAAAAAATGACAATTCGCTGGTTAGTTAGTAGATAATCCCATGCCATCCCAGCCCCTATGAACTGGATGAGTTTCTACCCAGTTGATTGACCTACAAGCTGGCGCTGCCTTTGCTGCACCCCCAGTAAGTTGGGTAAAATTAATCTCCATGAACTATAGAACGAAGCCCCATAAACCATAGTGAAATTGGACTTACAAAGTGGTTACAAGGTGGTGCCCCAAAAATGTGATATGTGAACGTTGGTTAAATCATAGGAATAGTATGTCAATATATCTACCATAAACCAGAACATAGTGAAATTGGAGTTATGTGAACCCCAACTGAACGCGATTCCGAACGGGAAAAACCACCTTGTAGAAAAGATCGCCAGTTCAATCTTCGCCTTAAAATCGTTTTCGAAGTTTCTAGAGTCGACGTATCGCCTAGTACCAGCGGTCAGAACTGCCGCTTTTCGAAGGGAGCGCGGCTTGGCGAAATCCGCGGAGGATATTATGTAAACCCCTTGGATTATGTAAACCCCCTATATATGGATAGTAACAATGGTTTCCTATGGTTGGCTCAATTTTGACAGTATGTTTTTACATAATTCATGGATATTCATGATGGTTTGAGTGGCGGTCCTCCCTGTGCGCGTTGGAGTCACGGTGTACGGGTCAAGCGCTCTGTTTCAATGCGGGTAATGCAATGGCACTGCGTTGTGCTCTGCATTGTGCTACACGCTTTTGATCAAACTCCCAGGTATGGCAAAATCTCACTTTTGAAGTTAGATAATTATTTTATATTATTTTTGAATGGTGATACCTTAAGCATCGCTTGTCTTGCCAAGTTGTGTCCACACCATGAACTCCACCAAATTTCGCCCAGTTCGCCCGTCGCTTGACGTTCGTTGGTGCTTCCCTGGAATCGAGGGATGGGTTTTGCTACCTTGCTATAGCGCACTTGTAACGTCGGAAGTTCAGATCCAAATTTGCTGAAATCAGATGGCATGTCTCACGTCCCCGCGCCCTTGTTTTTCCGCGCGTCCCCAAGTCGCAAGTTGTATGCCTTTTTGGCGTCAAAATCTTTTCTCGGGCTGACCGCGGCCAGCCACGCTCCAAAACATGACAGTTGCTGGAAATTGTGTTTCATGGTGTTTTACGCAGTTCTTGCTCAGTGCATGCCAAGTGGCGCGGACTAGCATCAGCAATTCAGCAACTGCCACAATTTTATGATTGGAGATAAAAACTTACCAGGTCTTTTAAGAAAAGATCTGGCTAAAGACGTAACTCCCACTCTTTGTGATGGGCCAACTCCGCTCTTTATGGCGGCTCATGCACTCACGACAAGTTCGGACTGATCCAACGATCGGCCAGTGCATGGTCAATCAGTGATCCTGTCCACTTCAAGGCCTTATCTTACAACTATAGTTTATAGGAAAAAAAAGTGCAAAAAAAACATAGCATATGCCATATGTATCTATATACGATATGTAATTCACAAAATGTACATGGTAAATGTCCTTTCTTCATCCATGCTTCGCATCCATGCGTTTTTTACGAATAACTCGGAGGTGCGCTTTAGCGGTCCATATGGCGCAGCGCCGTGCATCGAATTTTGCTCTGCTTCGAGTTGCAAGTCCCAGGGGATGGCAGATGTGGATGTTCACAGATGGTAATAGATATGTATATATATAAATATATGTATAAATGGTGTTTTTTTTAAATATATATATATATATTCATTAATATACATGGTAATAAGATACAATACACGGATAATGATACATATATATATATATATGTTCATATATATATATGTTCATATATATATATACACGGTCCTAGATATCTAATATTCTAATGATATTTAATCCTTGATGGTTAATGATAATATAGATGTAGATGGTGATAACATGATAATGGCAACTTACTATGATGATCCATTAATAGATGTTTAATGATAATAGGTGGTTAATGGCAATGATCTGTAGTAGATGTTCATTCATGCTATTTAATCCATTGATGGATAATGAACATCTATTACAGATCACTACCATTATTAATGGATTAAACATTATTATTAATAATGAATTACATGTTTACCCAGATAATGATGTTCATAATAATGTTTAATCCATTGATGAATAACAAACATCTATTATGGACATGATTATTTATAACCAATGGATTAACATATGTTAATAATGAACATCATATCTGGGTAAATTATAATATTTCACTAACCTGAATTAAGGCCATTTGGGGATGATTCCCCTTATTAACCATGATTCCAGTGAGGTCGCAGTGAGGTCGTTATAATTTACCCAGATCAT
>Ga0126342_10016221_pt1 | contig 13003 bp, 7 predicted proteins | sample Cyp1metagenome_FD_92528 | JGI IMG/M metagenome (GOLD analysis project Ga0126342, IMG submission 92528) | Coral microbial communities from Lord Howe Island, Old Settlement Bay, Australia - Cyphastrea 1 metagenome | ecosystem: Host-associated > Invertebrates > Cnidaria > Coral ... | reverse complement strand
TATATATATATATATTCATGTGCATGATATCTATTTTTATATGCATATACACATACATACATAGCAGCATAGCACAGTAAATCCCAAGAATCTACGCATTTTTTTTGGCAGAAATGGTCTCTTGCAGAAGCCAGGGTACCGGCTTTTAGCGGCTCCATCTCTCACGAAACACTGGGTCCCAGACCACGACTGGTGACTAGGTATTTGTTGAAGCCAGGTTGGGAGCGCCCCACTGTCACTGACATGATCCAGTGCTGAAGTTGGAAAATGTGAATTCGGTCCCCTGTTATAATCTAAGTAGTCGAGGGCACAACATGTCCTTGAAGCAACAGGCGCAGAGAAGCCTGGTCTACCCAATGAGAAGCCGAGGCATTGAGCAAGTGCTGTACGAATGAATTTGGAATGGCCATGGGTGTTTCTTGAAGCAACACATGTGGGATCATGTGGGATATATATATATATATATATATATTGGGATTGGCAGTAATTAAAGACGAGGATATGTTATGATATCTATATATTTTATATGATATTGTGATTGGTCAATACCTAATTATAGGACATCTGAACGGAAGGATGAACATACTTGACATACTACCAGCGATGTTAATTGAACACAGTGTTTTGACCCCTGCCCATCTTGTGACCACAATGTACCGTACCAAAGTTGAATCGACTCACAAACAGGCTTGTGACTCTTTGGAAAGCTGCAAGACTGCCACTCCGTTTCCAAGAAGCGTGGCCCCCTTTTTTTCTTTATTTTCTCAAAGACTTAGCTTCTGCAAGTGATGCAGTGAGAAATGCCCATGTCACCAGATGATGGTATAGCATCCGATTGACACCCGCGGCCACTGAACGCAAAAATGTTGAAATGGCGCCTGGTCTCCAATGCGAAATGGCAATCATATAGGTGATCGATCCGGCTGTAAGATCTGTAAGGGTCGATTGTCTCAACGTCAGGAGAGATGCGATTTGGGACGTTGATGCACCTCACGGGTGGGGGTCATGCAACTGAGGATGTTCGCAACAGCAGTGACTGTTGGGTTTCAATCTCTGGGTCTGGGAGTGGTGCAGCGGTTTTTGCCGAGGTCAAAAACCAGAACCCTGTAACCCGAGAACCCTGGAACTTGCTGTTGGGTGCCTTGTTGACCCAACCACTCTAAAAATTGTCCCATATCAGGCGGACGGCCAGGAATCTAGACGCTCACATGTGGCGTTCTTGCACAGAAAGGATGATTATGGATGATTTTAAGTGTTTGGGAATATTTGGGCCAGCAACCAAGTTTTGTTAGTATTTGCATGTATTTTCTGGATGGGCCTAAAATCAATGAACATGGAAAGCATGGCCGGAAGTACCGCACTGGTATGACATGCAGCTATGACATGCGACTATGAAGCACTTACTATCACGACGAATCAGATACCAAAGCCAATTTTTCGTTGAATTATGTTTACCCTCTGGTAATTTAACATAGCTATTTAAAATGACCATAGAAATAGTGAGTTTTCCCATTCAAAATGATGGATCTTTCCATAGTTATGTAAACGTTTACCAGAGGGTATGAAACAGCACCATTAACTATTCACCATTATTAACATTTATTAACCCCTATTAACCATTATTAACCATTATTAACCATTATTAACCATTACTAACCATCATTAACCATGTTTACCCATTGTTTATGGTTTTCCTGTGGTTTTCCTATGGTTATACCGCTATAATCCCATTGTTTATTCATGTTTCTTCTTCAAATCATCCCAGGCGCCCCAAGGGAACTTGCTCGGTCCCCAAAGCTGGGACTATCCACGAGTTGAACGCGTCGCGCACCGAACCCCGCGCCGGGCGCGTTTCGGCCATGTCGCAGAACGCGGTGGAGGCCGCACGAGATGTGCGACTCAGCATGGAAAAATGTGGGAAATCATGGAGAAATCATGGAAAAATGTGGGAACATTCCACCATGAATGGAGGTTTGTAGCATCTGTACAAATGGGGGTGGCAAAGATTGGCAGCCATATGCATCCAACAAAAAGATAGGTCAGATAGGTGGCATGGTGGCCTTAAATCTTCACCAACTTTGCCTCAAGATTGAGGTTAAGTGATAAGTGCCTTTTCCCATACCTCCAAGAAATGTCGGAAGTCGGGCTTTCGGCAAAGAGGAGCTTCGGAGCTGCGCCCAAGATGTACGTTGAATGCGGGATGTATTTCAATATACTGATGCTCACACTACCGGACAAGCCCCGTATGATTTTAGCATAGTATGAAATTCAGTAGAAAGCACGCGAATTGCATCAATGATTGCTAATCATGAAATAAAGACGAACTTGCAATATTTGCAAATATATTATATGCAATTCTGTTCTTCATCTCCTTTTCTCCTTGATTGTTTAAATTCCATCTCCAAAACAAGGTGGTTATATCTGGAGCCTCAGAGCACCACTGGCATGTCAGTGTCTAGGGGTCTGTCTTGAAAATACGAACTAGAAAGCACAACAGTTTTGCCGGGGCTGACTACATGAGATATTAACTTACGGTACCTGCAGTACCATCGGCCAACTTATATCGAAACATGTTTGCCATTTTTGCAACATTTTTCTTATTGCACAGGTGTTTCGCATCAGATCAATACATCTAGCATCATCTAGCAATCTTTTCTGGCACAGAGAATGCAGTAGAAGAGCAGATTGTCACATACAGATTACCCTCTGGTAAACTAACATAGCTATTGAAAATGGCCATTTATAGTGAGTTTTCCCATTAAAAATGGTGATTTTCCATAGCTATGTTAAATTACCAGAGGGTAAAGAAAGATTATAATATGGGGCAAGACCATTCACGATTTCCATGCGCCAAGGCAAGGAACACCTAATACATGGAGCTCACGCTTTCTCATGGAGACACACAGCTTCAGAGACAGCTGGGAGTAGAAGAGAGAAAAGAAACTCAAAAAGTTAGGTCACAAAATGGTTTCTTATGGTTTCTTTTGTTTTAAAGTTTCTTTTAGTTTTTTTTGGGGTTTCTTTTCCAAGCCCTAAAAGGACTTATATATTGTTTTTTGGGGCACTGACGCTGGCCTCTCATATATATGATAATATATGATATATCCATAGGATGACGCTTCACGGCCGATTCGGTTGAACGGGCTCCGCGGCTCAGGTCTTCGTTCCTGGTGCCGCACCAGAGTTCCGAGGACGCGGTTAAAACTGGGTCGAGGACATGGCTGAGATCCTTTGGTTTATTCAATGGATTGGTTTTCTTGGGCAAATCTTAACGGGAAACCATAGATTTTCCCATTCAATTTGAGGCTTTCCTGCAAATTTTCCCTTAAACCAATTCATTGATTTGGTTACCAAATGTTACCCCCTGGTAAACGTTTACAGTTTGCGCACTGGAAAATGACAATTTTTTCAAGGTAAATCATCGAAGTATGTGGGCCATGGCGACATAGCGAGTTGCTGACATGCCAGTGCCAAGGCCAAGAATTGGATTGTACAGCAATATATTGTTGGGTGGCCATCAATCTACTCATACAGCTTTATATTCACAATATAAGTTAAGGATTTCCCATAGGATTCAAATTATAGGATGAATGATATGAATGATCACAATCATGATGTATACCATGTTTTGACGCACATATGGCGACCCAAGTTTTCTGTTGCTTAGCCTCTCTTCGCTGCTTGGATCCTGAGTTTTTGCTGCAGAAGTCCACCATTTTGGTGCTTGAACACTCTTAAATCCATCATTTTAGATGCTTCAATATATATACATATACATATATGTATATTACATAAATAAATATATATATATATATATTTATGTATATATATATATATACACATTGCATATACATATACATATCATATACATACATATATATATATACATATTTATATATGTACAATTGTGCAACAACTAAAACCTCAGATTTATGCCACTTTGCATTGCAATCCTCCGCTCCTGTTGCTTAAATCGCATGTTTCGTAAAATAGTAGAATCTGTTTTTTTTGGTGCGTAATGCTCCATTCTTATGGCTTGGATCACCTTTTTTTTTGAAATTTCCAGAATTCATGGTTTGCTCGAATCCATTAGTGTGGGTCGTAAAAACCATAGTTTTTGTAGGTGGAGAAAACATCATGTGCTCCCAGGAAAACCTTGTCAGGACCTGGTTGCACAGGGAGTTCCTGCCCGGGAAGCCAGGTGCGTTTCCATTGTCCCTGTCTTAGGGTGCAAAAATCGTGTGGAACCCAAATGTGTAAAGGTAACATGGTAACTATAGGCGAATTTACCAGTATTATACCAGTAACAAGATATAAGAATTGTGATAATTTAACCAGAACAAGCGGTGATTTCATCAGCAAAACGCGTGATTTGACACCGTGTCAGCATCAAACACGGTGATGAAGCAAGAACAATCTGGATAGGGGATGTTGCAGACAAACTTCTGTGGATTCGTGGGGGCCACCTTGTTGGTTGTTTGGTGAGTTTCTTCCACCAGCAGCAAAGAGGATGTAGGCTGCAACGGAAATGATTCCCATGATAAGGGGCTTCCAGGACTTGGGGACTCCATCCAAAACTTGATTAGCACATCCTTTGTTGGTAACCGTGGTTCGCGGAAGTATATATACATATACATACAATATCATGCAGTATCATACAGAATATAATATATGTATATATATATATATGTACACATAAACATACTTACATATATAAATAAATGAATAAATAAATGCATATAATATATATATAATTATATATCACATGTAATATATACATATATACACATGTGTGCGCTTGGTATATAAATGCACCCGAATCAATCCATCTTTTTTGCCCATCGTTACCACAGGCGCCGGGCCTTTCGTCGGACCATGATGATGGAGGTTGTGAGGACGTTGTCCCTTGGATTGGTAGATATCTAAGGGATGAAATGATTAGGGAGAGGGGGATTCGGATAGCGGATAGATAGATATGGAATAATATATATATATATATACAATGTGAGACCCCCAAGATAGCTAAGTTGGTGCAAATAACTCCAATAACTATGGTTTATGATATTTATAAGTATAGTTACTGGGGCTTATAAACCAACTTATATCTTGGGAGCCTCACATTGTATATATATATATATACATATGCAGTACACACATATGTATATAGATACAATTGGCATATATAATGTTAGTAAAGCAATAACAAACCACCAATATTTTGACGATTTTTACACCCCATTTATGGCATGTTTAGACGTATTTTTTGGTAAAGTTGGGGATGGTGGATCCTTCTTTTGTGTTGTACTAGCATTGCAAAGCACCAACATCCAACAACGTTGCGTTTATCAAAGACCAGGATTGAAGCCGTCAGGGCTTGATCAATGAGGATTTTACCGGCAGATGTGGGATTACAAGAGATCATTGCCATTTCAGGAATGGAGCTGGCAACATCTGGCAACTCTATATATATATACATACATGCATATTATATCATATTATACATAGAATTACATAGATATTATAATATATATATATATTATATTACATATAAGGTCCATTTTTTAAGGCTACCCTTACCCAAGGGGGATATCCCATGATATCCCCACAATTTATATCGCTTCAAAAATGGTGGATTGTCCTCGTTTTGTTTTATCCATGCGAAACGTGTTTCCGCTCTACAATCTCACTGGGCCCCTAGTTATGTTTGTTGGTCTATGTAAACCCCATTGAATATAGTTATAAGTATCATAAACCATAGTTATTGGAGTTATATCCACCAACTTACCTATTATAAACCGGCTTGAACTCCCCCAAAAAATCACATGATTCGCTGGTTAAACCATGGGTAATACCATGGGTCCAAAACCCAAAAAAACGTCGCGATTTCGCGGTGATTCAGCTCCGAGGATTGAGATTATCTTCTACTGGGGCGTTATCATGCCTGCGCTGGTGACATTGCTGCCTGGCCTGGTTTTTTCTTGTGGCGACACGGGCGACATGTCAATGTGCCGACGGGATAATCGGTGTTTTTGGCCAATGGTGTATTTGGTACCCAGTCAAGGATTATTCTATTGCAACTTGTAGTGTTTGGAATTCGTATATATGGTTTAGTCAAATTTTGTAGTGCTGCAACAGTTTATAGTCGTGGGTAGTCTCAAAATCGATCAAAATAAGGAGACCAGGCAATGGTATGACAAATATTTATATGCAGTATCCGTTAGATATAGAGCTCTTGTTGATTAGCAGTATTTAGTTTTGGATTATATATATATATATTAAATTATTTAGTACTATGCCTTTTGCAATGATGTATGGTACTTATATGCAATATATATATATATATATATGTATTGACAAGTGTGCACCTGTGCAGATACATGTATTAGCCCAGAAATACATGCTGCCGCTTGATTTGTCGCTTGGGAAGATCTTCCCGAGGGCCCCTTTGGGCAGATCTTCACTTTCTCAAATCCAGGATCTACAAAGGAACATTGCCAGAATTTCGATCACGATTTTCCTATCAATAGCCACTGCCACGTGAGAAAAAAAGGATTCCCGCTTGGCAATTCCCCCACATTATCCCAGGGTTAATGTCCATTCGCCCAGGATACTGCCGCTTGACTCAGGAAGGGCGGCGGCTGTCAGGGAATGGTAAATATGGAGTTCCCACGGGCGGTCCGCGGAGTGTTTTTCCGGGAGTCCTGGACAATGTGATAAAGCCAATCATAAACCATCCCAAAGGGTGTACGCCACCTATTTATATCATGTCAACCTCGGATAAATGGTTGCCATGGTTTGTTAATTAGGGGGGTACTCCTCCAATAGTCATTTCATCTGATACTTAAATGGTACCCCCCAATTAAACAGCCGTTTGGGGTTTATTAATCCAGGGCTGACATTATAGTGAATTTGGCACATGAGTGACCTCATTGTTTCATTCATAGCTTTGCCTTGACGTTGGATTTGGTTTGTCACGGAAAACCCCTCTAGCGATTACGAACCAACATGTTAACGTTCAGGAAACCACCCAAAGTGGTAGATCAAAGTTTTGGCGACCATCCAAAGTAGTACCAGATGGTATTAGTAACCATTCAAGATCCCCAACATTGTGTAATTACTGACATGATTTATTCTTGATGGTGAAATTCCCATGATCATGGTAAATCCTCATTAAAATCTATGGTTACTAGAAATTCCCATGAATTGACGGTTTGCTTTTCCCATTCGTCGATGCTGAATATCCACCATTTTCTCCAGCTTTCTCTGAGGCTGGTGGTGATCTTCTGTACCCGCCTGGCGGATGCCTTCGATGGCAAGAACGCCACGGGCTACGTCAACTACGCCGTCTTCGGGCACATCGGGGATCACTGCCACGCGTTCGGCAGGTTTTGGGACCGGGGATCATGGCACTTTTTCGGGGTGGACTAGTGGAACATCTCCGCAAGGCCGAAAAGATGAGGGAATCAACGGGGGATTGAGCTGCAAAAAGGCGCAACATTTGGGTGTGACCCATCAAGAGTAGACCACAGACGAAAATTGGGAATAGCCTCTGGTAATTTAACGTAGCTATTGAAAATGACCATTTATAGTGGATTTTCCCAATAAAAATGACCATTTTCAATAGCTATGTTGAATTACCAGAGGGTAGCTAGGCTGATTCACCGGAGTTTGAAAGTCGTTTGGGGTTGGTAAAAAGGCATCTGCAGCTGGGAATTTGGACCAGTAGAGATCTGCCGGAGTTCCGACAGGACAGCCACATTCAAAGGTTGAGTTGGAAGTTTTCGGAGACACATGTGCTATCACAACACTAAACTACCAGAATGTGTTGCTTGATATTCAACAGTTACTCCCCGTAATCCTCCATATTGATATTTGATTTTCCCATTAACTTAAAACCTTCATTGAGTTGGGGATTTCCCATTGACATGTTACTGGAGGATATAATCTTTGGGTAACCCAGCCCCGACCCCATAGAAACCATCATCGCTCCGTGGGCATCCTTGGCATCCTAAGTTGAGGTGATATGCCGATTGGTTGGATGGTACTCCTGTTCTGGCTCGTGACCTTCTGCAAAATGCGCCATGGTCCAAAATAGTGGTGGAGCGTACCAGGTTTTCCTGGTAGAGGCTTCCCCCATGAAAAAGAACCAATAGGTAGATAGTATTTTTTGGAGTTTCTTGGCGGGTTACAAAACCAGCAAAAAGTGGAAAAATCATCAAGAACACAAAAGAAAACTCAACGTTTCAAGACAAAAACAATCTGTTGGCCTCATTTTTGTTGTAAAGAAATCCTAAGTTTCTTGCGTTCCAGGTTTTTTTCCCGTAGGATAGAATGAATAGATCCCGAGAAACATTTCTGCACAGAGGGGCGCTTCAAGACTAGCCGATGATTTGCTCGTGTGTAGAATCTGTAAGCTGTTTGATGGTTATTTGTCGTATCCTCCCTCAATCATATCTGCCGCACTCTCAGGATCTGAGTCCCACAACCATCTTCAAATATCCATTGATGCTTATACAGTATCCATGTGATAAGCATGGATAGCCCTAGGTTTTTGGGGACTCACCACCATGACGCAGTGCTGAAAGGACGGTCTGCATGGAGGATTCGGGGCATCCGTCCCCAGGGCTTCAGGGCTTCATGGCCACGGTATGTTACCCGGGCCTCCCAGGTTCAGCATGTATGCTTGGGAGCGGTGCATTTTGCGCTGTACGGAGCGAAACTGCTGCCAAAATGACCGTTGCGAGCGGGTGTCACATGCCTGGAAACGAGCTGGCTGGGCGGGGCGTAAGATCCACCAGGCAGACAGAGTTTTCTTGGGGAACCTTAAAGGTGGGATGGTTTAGAGGCCCTAAACAGGTCCAAGTTTGGGTCTGAAATTTTCAGAGCCATACCCATTTGAGTGAATTGATCGAAGGATGATGATGTTGATGTAGAGTAGAGTGTATATAATCCCTTCACCCTAATATTGCTGTAAACGTCCCCCTCTTCCAAATGATAAAACCATATCAAACCTAAGGGTAGTTTTTATATGTTTTTATTGTTGGGGGGTATTTAATATTCGGGGAGAAGCTGGCCCTTAATATTAAGATTAAAACCTTAATAATAGAAATATAACAATAACCGATTTCAAAATCAATTAAATTCCCTTTTAAAATCAAATTAACATATTGCCAAAAATTGGATTTCGAAGCTTTCCCCTAATATCAAATTTAAAAATAAAAAAATGAAATTGTCGATTTTAACAAGCGGACCCTAATAAAAAACACCCCGGGGATAACTAGTTTTTATTATTAAGGGGGTAGAACTTTCAAACGGACCTTGATGTTCAAATTGTTTTGTAAAGGGGATCATTTAAAAGTCAAATTGACCAATCTGAAATTTCCCCAAACAAGTAATCTGGGCTAGTTCTTTTTATTTTGGGGGAGGTTTAGTAATATAATAAATAGGGAGAAGGGATTATAATTTGATGTACCCTCTGGTAAACTAACATCATTAACTATAGAAAATCACCATTTTCAATGGGTAAATCAACTATTTCTATGGGCATAGATGGGCTATTTTCCATAGCTTTTTGTATGTTTACAAGTGGGTCATTTCTAGGTGGGTGGGCTTTTCTGTGGCGTCAGGAGAAGGTTCTTGTGGTACTTTGTGGCCGTTCCGCTGGCACTCTGGGAATTGATTTGGTGCGGGGCCCAGAACAATGTGGGATGTCATTGATGGTTCCAGGAACAGTCAGTCGATAGGATCAAAAACCAGAGGGTAATGTTTAAATCTCCTGCAGCAAATATCCTGACATATTACCCTCTGGTAATTTGTTACATAGCTGTGGAAAATCACCATTCTTTAATGGATAAATCCACTATTTCTATGGTCATTTTCAATAGCTATGTTAGTCATTACCGGAGGGTAATGTTTAACAAAGCTATGTTTAACAAAGCTATAGTGGAATAACATTCTCAATTAATCAACGCATTTCTGGGTCAGCTCTGCAATTCTTTGCGGTCCACATTTCTCACCTCCGGGAGTCTCGCCGCTGCGCCGCAGGCCCTTGACGACCTTCTTGATGCTCGTGATCGCACGGGACTGATGCGCCACGCGAGCCCATGGCTGGTAGAAAAAACTGGGGATTGGACCAAAAGATGAGCATTGGATCTGCAGAAAAAGTGGGAGTTGACTACCAAATACTACAAAGAATTGGGTTTTGCCAATGACTTCGAAACTTTCAAAACCACCCAACACAGGCACGAAGGGTGAGATGACCAAGAATCACAAGCCAATTTTAGTTTGGAATTTTGGAACATTTTGGAACGATGAGAACTCCCCATAATGTTGGCACGGTTCAGAAATGCTAAGGGTCTAGAGTCTAGATCAGTAGGGTGTTGTTTCTTCTTCAAAAGTTGTACAAATAGATCAACAAACCATGTATTAGATAAGTTGTGTTCCACCCAATGCCCCGTGAGTTTCCAACGTGTTTTCCAAAACAGACATATAAGTGAAACATAGTGAACCATTTGTAACTATTGATATAGGTTATGATCAAATGGTCAAGTGCCTTTGAGATTGAGCCCTTTGAGCCAAACATTGGCATTGACAGGTCGTACAATTCAGTCAGCGAAAGCAGAGCAAGACCTACAACACTACACTGTTCAAACTCGAAAATTCCAAAACAGAATTTAAAAGATGGAAACACACGTGGGAAAAAAGATAAACGATGAGACACACATACACATCACACTATTTCGACGGAATCACTCAAAAAGTTTTTCGAAAACATCAGCATCAGGAGAGTGAGAACATTGCTGAGATGATTTTGGGATGTTTCGAGGCTGGAAAAAGCATCCCCTTTTTTCTTCTCCACCACTGTTCAAGTCGGTACAAGTCTTGTGGAAGAAGTACCTCTCCCATGGGGGTGCCACAGTCATGGGGATACCCTGAGCGAGATGGATGGTTAGTTTATTTCATGGAAAATCCCAGCTATAAATGGGATGATGACTGGTTACCCATAAATACCCTCATTTTAAGAAACCTCTATATCCATTTAAATTCTGTTGAACAAGCTCATGACTTTGAGTGATGAACTCTGGGTGGCCGTTTGGGATGACCAAGTCATCACGACCGCGAGGACTGCAGCTGGAAACTGAAAGCCAGCGGCTGGTTGGTTCTCACGCCTTACCTCATGCTGGTGCTTTGGCACCCTTGTGATCCGTTGCGATCTGTGGCGATCCGTTGCGGTCTTGTGGAGTTTAGTGTCGGATGATGTTGGATGATGTTGGTCGTCCGGGCTGAATCCAGTGAGTTCAGAACCATGGCATCAGCCCCTTGTGATTTCGGGAAGAATTCCCAGGCACCTCCCAGCCCCCCAGAAAGGGTCACCCTAAAGGCCTGGAAACATGTGACAACCTCTCCAGGCATGTGGAGGGCATGTGTATTTTGAGGTAGGAAGATGGGTCAAAATTCAAGGCTGAGAATTTTCCATTCAGAACAAGTCCCCAGATAGTGCCCAACACTTTCATCGAGTTTCACTCATCACTTACCCATAGGATCCATGGTGCTGGTATATATGCTAACATAAAGGGGGTATATTGATGGGATCCATGTTATCATAGCAGCACCATGGATCCGTCATGGGTTATACCCCTGCATCCAAGTAATGGTGAACTAATGCTACCCGGGTATCCCCACGACTTCGTGGGGATGATCCCAACTGATTGCCGGAGAGAAACCTCTGGTTGCTGGCTCAACCAGCAACCAGATCCAACCAGATTCGAGGCACATATCATGTTATATCATGTTATATCATGTTATATCATGTTATATCATGTTATATCATGTCCAAAGTTTCCCTTGTGAAACCTCCATGTTCCCTAATTCAATCCAAAGGTTCCCTAGCTAAATCCTCATTTTCCCCAATTAAAGAATATTAAAACCAATTTATCCCTAGTTAAATCCCCATTGTCCCTAATTGAATCCAAATTTTCCCCTGGTTAAATCCTCATTTTCCTTAATTTTAAATCCACAATTTTCCCTGAATTGAATCACAATTTCCCGAGTGAAACCACCATTTTCCCCTAGGTTTTTGTCATTTGCGTGTGGCTTCTGTGGCTCCCCTGCCTGAAGCCCATGCTGTGCCGGGCCGGGATCATTCCGGACCCGGCCAACCTGGTGCGCAGCTTTCGGCAAGTGAGATGCTCGACAGTTTTCATCGCAGCCTTCGGGGTCAGCATGGTCAGCCCCTAACCTGGAACATCCTGGAAGCATAGGATTTATCATAGGATTTATCATAGGATTTAAGTAGAGAAAATTGGGATTCAACTAGGGAAAATGGGGAGTGAACATGATTGAACTAGGAAAGTTGGTGATTTCGAAAAATGCTGATTGAATGGGATTTATAGCTGGTTTATGAGAGCTGGGGCTTGGAAGATGAATAACAAACGTGATAAACATATATAAACATAGGGTTTGGAAGATGAGTTTCAGCTTGATTATTTCCATTGTGAACATGTTTGAGGTTCCATGTTAAATTTAGATTGTGAATACCCTCTGGTAAACTAACATAGCTATGGAAAATCACCATTTTTAATGGGAAAATCCACTATAAATCACCATTTTCAATAGCTATGTTAGTTTACCAGAGGGTAACAAACGTGGGCAGTTTCTAAAAAGACCCGCGAATGTGTTGGGGATCGGATCGGGGATCTCGGATTGGTATCCGAACGGGTGATCATGGCATAGAAAAAACTGGTTGGTGGTTTGGAACATGATTTTTTCCCCACCTGCCAGGTGAGGGTTGTTAGATTTTATGTCAGTTGCCTGCTCCTCCTCTCCTCTCCTCTCCTCATCTCCTCTCCTCCTCCTCGTCGTCCTCCTCGTCGTCCTCCTTGTCCAACTGCGACCCGCGATCCACAGTGTTCTCTGTCGGACCTCAACCACGACCATCCACGCCCAGTGTGCCCTGCCGGACCTCAACCACGACCATCCACGCCCAGTGTTCCCTGCCGGACCT
>Ga0126342_10016220_pt1 | contig 13004 bp, 14 predicted proteins | sample Cyp1metagenome_FD_92528 | JGI IMG/M metagenome (GOLD analysis project Ga0126342, IMG submission 92528) | Coral microbial communities from Lord Howe Island, Old Settlement Bay, Australia - Cyphastrea 1 metagenome | ecosystem: Host-associated > Invertebrates > Cnidaria > Coral ... | reverse complement strand
GTTCCAGGGTTCCAGGGTTCCAGGGTTCCAGGGTTCCATTCCGGATTTTGAAGGCTGCAAGTCCCCGCGAGCCAGCCCCAGCCCTAGAGATTGAAACCCAACAGGCCCTGCTGTTGGGAACTATTAACTATTCAACAAGTTTGAAACGGTTGTAGGACCATACAATCTTACCCACCAAAATATAGGTTTCATAGATTACAGCTGTCAAATGTTGATAAATCCCCGCCTCTGTCGCCACATTTGGTTCTATCATCAGTGAACCGCACAAATTGTGAACTCATATACCAGGTGCATATGCACTATCTGCAATTGATTGAATGACCAATAGCAAGGTATTTGATTCAAAGGAATCCAAGTGTTTATTCTGTGACATCATCCATGTGATTTAGATATGTTTAGACTAAGCGTCGTCATAATATCATGTTCCTTAGACACATGCCGTGCCTTTTGTGTTGCAGATCAGCTACGATTGTGCTGGAAAGCAGAAGCTGTGAACCACCACGATGGGTCGAATGGTCCAGCGCCTCTACGGTACACCCCTCTTCTATTCAATCAGAATAGTGATCACGTGATTTTTTTTAAGTTGACCTGGTGAAAAATTACACATCACAAACAATAAGACAGTGATAGTATGGAATAGTTATTACGATGGTCCTCAAATATTACAGTTACAGTCTGCTAACATCACGAACTCAGAGGTAGTTCAGCTCAAACCGCCACAGCTCACTGGGTTGACACAGCTCCAAATTTACTGCCTGATTGTCACCAGCAAAGGATGGATTGCATGCCTCATTTTTTCTAAAATGAGAAGATACAGTCGGTACGTGAATCGTCCACAGGTATTGCCACTTCCTGCATTTGTGGGCCTTGGACCCTGCAGTTCTGCCCCCAACGGAATGTTGCTTTTCAATGCTTTTCAGCATTGTCAAAGTGCAAGCCACACTTCAAAAGACCTGGGCTGATTCATAGCCCCAGCAGCTCGATCTTTTTAAACAAGCACAGCACAGCCATCTATTTCAATCGCCACAGTTCTTTCCCTGGTGATTTCAGCAGCAAGCTTCACGGTGCAAAATCGCCCAACATCCCAACATATGTAGCACGAAATGATCCAAATCAAAACCAGAAAAACAAAAAACTGAAGCTGTCTCTCTCTCTCTCTCTCTCTGTCAAAATCACTGCATTCGCGCAAGAATCTGCATAGGGCGATTCTGCACCTCCAGCAAACCGGAGATTGCCACTGGCAAGCACCCATCATTTTTGATGGGAGCTTCGATTTCTAAGGGCTCTCCATTGATTTCATTACTCCTCAGTAAACCTCACGATGAACTCCGGATAGGCCTGCCCTGGGTCAAAGGTCACAACTTCCATATGGCTCTGCACTCCGCCAGGCTGGCCATTGGGGATGCCAGGCCGTGCAATGATGGAATCAGCCCGGCGGCCATCCGTCTCTGGAGGACCTCAAAAAAGGTAGCTTTGCAGAAAACGGTGGAAAGGAACGATGCAGGGGTTGGGATCTATTTTATTCTATTTTAACATATTTTAATATATTTTAACTATTTTGGCGGCTGCATTTCAGAAACTTTCTGCTACACCATTTGAGGTGACCTCAGTGAAGGACCGTGGTTTATTCACCATGACCTGATGAGGATGACAAGCCCCAGAACGTTTGAAGCCCTGGAGAGACAGCATCCCCAATAGCAACATACAGCAACAACAATTCCAGATTATTACAGGGTGCCATGGTTCCAGCGGCTTGCATTCATGATGCACCAGTCCCAGGAACAGAGATTGAAATGCAACAAGCACTAAGCACTGCTGCTGAGAACATGGGAATGTCACTATACATGTACAAATATATATATATAATAATATATATATACATAATAATATATATATAACATCACAACCGTTTTGAGGGGGGGACATACCGGAAATCTAAGCTACATTTTTCAAGGTGTTTTTGAGGGGGGGCCTTGAAAATGTAAGCTTACATTTTGAAGGTATTTTGAAGACCCTTTCCACAAAAACGACACCTCGGGGACGTTCAGCGACCAATTTTACATTGGGGGGGGGGCAAAAAATATATCTTACATTTTGGTATGGTCCCCCTGAAAAGTAGCCTTAAAGGGGTAGTAACAATATAACTTAATAGACAACAATGAGATGTTGGCCAAGTCTAGGAAATCAACTTGCCTCTGAAAATGGTTGATTTCTGTCAAGGCACGTGACAAGGTGTGACACCGACCTTCTGTGTAGAAAGGATCCCCAATAGCCACCCGAGCCAGAAGCATGGTCCCTGGCATCTGCTGTGATGCTTTCTGAGACATTCCATGTATGGAAGCATATTGAGCAGCCTTGCAAGTCTGGGCTGCAAAGTAGGTGCCTTTTCCAAAGAGTCCATCCTTGGCGACCCGATTGTCAAAGCCTTCTGATGCAATGGTTTTTCCAACTTCAAAAGTTTTCGTCCCGTGTAGGAGAAGGCGCTCGTTGCCAGCTTGGTCCACGTCGATATCGTTGGCAAACTCACTCAAGGCTTTGCTCAATAACGGACTGATGGTGCCAGGAGAGATACCATGCTGCTTGTGCTTGTCACGGATGGATCGAACACAGCGTTGGTACCGTTGCCACACATGACGATTCTTGATCTGGAAAGCCTCGATCACAACGAAGTTGGAGCTTCCATGAGGGCAATCACAGTGAGTGCCATCATGACGGGAAAGGGACTGGTTCAGCACCTTCGATAAGCTTGACAACATCTTTCGGTCAGTTACTTTCTGGACTGTTTCCCAAATATCGGTGCTGGGATGCATTTGTGGAAGTGGTGCTTGCAGACTTTCCTTGAGAAGCCTCAACGCATCTTCATCTGTGACGTTCCAGTGGCTTGGTAAACCAAAGCAACAGCGGATTTTCCGTTCCTTCTTGGTGCGTTGGTTCCTCTGCCAGCGGTATTTAAAGCTAATGTCATAGGTCTTTCCATCTATCTTGATCTCGCAAACCTCCTTGCCTTCTCTGAACTTGTCCATCAAATCTTTGTTCGAATTCTCCTGGAATCTAAAGGACAAAAAAATGGTTTTACTTAGGTTTCTTGTTTTCCACACCTTGGGGGAAAAACAAACATTCCAAACATCTTCAAAGGATCAGTGAATGAGATCCATTCGCCGCTGTCACCCTGAAATTGCCAAGTCTCACCATCCACTTGCGGTTGCGCATCAAACCGCTGTGCCAACGATGATTTTTCTTTCTCTGTCTGCACAACCTGCTTCTCTAGATTCTTCACTTGAGTGACCAAACGAGCCCTGGATTCTTTGAATGCCTTACTTGTTGTCTGCGTCTGCGTGGAGGAAGTTTTTCTGCTTTGCTGTTTTTCAGACAGTTTTTTTTGCAATTCCTCAACATCGACCTCCAAGTCCTCTATGATAGTCTGCGCGGTACTTAGCTCAGCCTGCTTCTGCTGCAAGTCTTTTTGCAAATCCTTCCTATGAGCCTCCAACTCTTTCACATGAGTCTCAGAGAGCGCAAGCCGTTTTTCCAAGCCCTCCAATCTACTTTGCAGCCTGTCGATGGAAGCCCTCTGCGAGTCTATAACAGCCTGCTTCTCTTCCACTTGAGACTGCAACGACTTGATCTTGCTCAGAGTCCCGGTGAACCGCTCCAGGCGAGACTGCAATGACTGTTGGAGATCTTCAAGAATCTCCTCTGTGACCTTTTGCACCTGGTTCTGCATCGTTGTTCTTCCGGCCAAGTCCTGGGCAACAAATGTTTCAGGACAATGTTTCAATGTGTAGAGCATGTCCATCTCTGATTTCATGGGAGTGTTTCATACACGGGTTTGACATTTGATCATCATCAAACCGGCCAAATTTTGTCCTAGAAGCATCTAAATCTAGAAAAAAAATCATTTGGCGACTGTGCAGTCGCATGCTTGAATTGGTGTATTGGATTTTTCCACTGATAAATCACAACACAAACGGTTTCCCTTTTCGGTTTCAAAAAACAAAATGAAAGTATTCAAAGAAGAACAAACCACAAACAAAATGGAAAAAAAATACATGGTAATTCCAGTCAAAATGAACATTTTTTTCCGACCCCAACTGAACAGTTGTAACTGCCAAGAGACACGCAAACAATTGGAAACGCCAGAAATACAAGGATCCTTGGCACTGACATCTGGTGTTTTGAACCACTGGGAAAAATTTCCTTAGGGGGTGCAGAATGATTGGGGCAATCCTACCATCATGCCAAATTCCCAAGTACCAGAACCACCAAAATGATATGCAAAAAAAAGGAGAACACACCGGTTGTTTGGAGTTCTGACTGTTGTTGGGAAAACGATTCACTTCACCTGCATCAATATCCCCTGGACAAAGGGTTGACAACGTTGTTTGCTCAATAAGTGCTGAAACACGAACATTTGGTGGTTGGAACCTGGTGTCATCCAGGGAAATCTAGGGCCAGCAAAAGCCTGATGTGGTTCATCCCTAGGCTCAGACAAAAAGAGTGTCTGTGCCATATAGAGTCTACGAAACGAAAAAAATGTGCCACGGGTTGATATTGCCTTCAATGTTTGAAGCCGGGGTTGTTATGGAGAAATTACACAAAATCACGAGATGGGGCAGTGTCGCATGTGTTTTGAAATTATTTCATCTTCACGTTGATAAGTTGATTTTCACCAGATACAGGTCTACAATGTCGCACAATGGTTCAAGACTGGTGCAGTCCAAAGCAATGTTTCAGCCATCCAAGAGAATGTTTCCAAACAATATACGATTTTGTTTGTTGCAAAAGGACCCAAACATGTACCTGTAAAATGACGTTGTTTTCGAGGTGATAACATGACCTCCTTCCTCCTCTGTTGAATAAAGTTGTGGTCCCTGCTCACATTCCATTCAAACCTCCGACTCCATTGATTTAGGATACAACACGGGAGTACAAAGGCAAAGGTTCTTTTGATTAATACACTGTGAAACCCCCCCAGCATTGGGTAGTTCTACAAACGTCAATCATCCAACCAATTTGCCAAGACCCAAACCAATCCAACCGAGTTTTTCGTGAAAATTTGCCAAGATTCGTGAAGTTTTGAGGTTTCAGCCGACCACTTCTTTACCGTAGGATTGCAATCATGGACAAAATGGTTGGTTAAATCTGTGGATTCATACAAACAATACTGTTTGCGAGCATCGGACAATGTGTATCCTCAAATCAGGACTTCTCGCCATCTCTGGAAGGCATGTTTAGGCCACACGTGAAAATGTATTTTTGAATAAACAAACATAATTTCACAAAAATCAAATCAACGGGAAAACATGGCTGGAAAATATCTCTAGCACAAACGAATGTTTTCAAAAAATGCGTTCCATTGGAACCAACTCATATTTTACAATTCAATTTAAACATGTTTGAGCCTGAAAGAAAACCACGCGATGGGACTGGTTTTAAAGTGTTTAAAACTGCGACCCATCAAACAATGTCTGCATAAAAAATCAAAAGGCTGTCCAACTGTGTAACAACATGCACCACATACACGATGGTTGCACTTCCAAAGTTTTGCAACGTTAGCATGGTGATGGTGCAATGTTGAGACACGACAAAAAACATGTTCGAAACGATAACTGAATTTGGCCATATTTTGGAAATTTTCACGCCCAATACATTATTGGCTCTCTAGCAACCTTCACCGCAGAACCCTTGGCCGCCTTTTCTCGGCTCCAAACCAACCTGCATACTGCAGGAGTTTGCCAAAACGATGGATTGTTCCTTGGAGGGCCAACTCTTTGAAACGGATCCCTCTTGAGTGATCGCCAATGTGGATGCACCGCGATTCACTGTGGTTCTGATCCCGTGTTTGCTGGGATATTTTGAAATTTGATTGCCATTTTGATCTGTGGCCAGGCTGTGGGTTTGGCCTTTTTGAAAGCTGGGCGGCCGGGCGTTTTCTGCAAAGAAAACCGCATGGAAATGCGTTTTTATTTTGCGTCACAAAGGCAGGAAATCTTTGCCATGTGATTCATGCCAAGTAAACTCAAGTGCCACACCAACGTTTCATCTTGATTCGCGTCATCCTTGCCTGTATGCTGGCCATGAGTAGGCTCTATCTAGAGTTCTTCACGACCCTCCTCAAAACTGTGAATAGGACTCATCACTTTTGTTCCCCAAACAATGTGTCCACACTTAGGGGTTCTTACGGCAAGGGCTAAGGCCGGTGCTTGATCAGGCTGCTCCATCGGAGGTCGGGTTTCCGCATGAAAATTGTTCTTGTGAGATGTCCATGTGGGTGTTATACCTGAGAATTCTCGCATAAAATGCTTCTTGTCAGATGTCCAAGTGCATTTCGACTGCGCACGCTCGCACAAAACGGTTGTCCCGGTTTTGGCCTGCAGCAGTTTGCCTGATTTTTTTTGCGTAAACAACCTCTTTTGAGATGTCCATGTGCATTTCGACTGCGCACGCTCCAACAAAACGGTTGTCCCGGTCTTGGTCTGCGGCATTCTCATTGGAAAATTTCGCGTCAGTTGCCTCGTCTGAGATGTCCATGTGCATTGATTGGGACAGCGCAGGCTCGCACAAAACGGTTGTCCTTGTGAGAAAATCTTGTGGAGATCCTGGTGAAACCCTCTCTATGAGGTCCTTGCATGAGCTTGCACAGGTCCTTGTGAGAAGATCTGGTGGAGAGCCTGATAAAGTGCAAAGCGAGATGGCAGTGGTCAGCGTGTATTGGGTTTCTATTCGGTTATTTACCCTGCTAGTTCCAAGACACCACACTTCAGTCGCACCTTTTCCTTGAGCGCACGGCTAGGTGCAAAAAAACGGGCTGCGGTCATGAGCTCATGGCATGCCTTCTCTACCTCAAATGCTCAACCGTACACAACTACCTATTTCCTAGGTTTTACTCTGTGCAGTTTGCCAGCCTTTGTGAGACGTAGCTATACCGCACCCTCCCATCCCCCGATCCTCGGCTTCGCACCTCTGCTGGAGCTCGTTCGGTCTCATCCTTTCCCGTTTGGAAGTGACAGAAATAGTCTCCTTCGAGCATTCCGAGCACTTAAATGGGAAGCACGACCGTTGCAGCCAATGTCCAGTGTTGACGCCAAGGGTAGTATGTGGCTCGTCCAAGCTACCGAGGATCCTCCGGACTCTATCTTGTCCATGGGTCATGGGGACGTGGTGGTTCTCTCTGGTGGAGCTGCCCGCTCAGTTGGGGAGCTTTGCTCGAAGAGCTCCATGCCGAGCCTGGAGATCGGCGGAGTTACCCATCACGCGGTGCTTCCCGCTCCCGCTCAGACGCGGGGCTTTCCGCATCCCGGTTTCTTGACTGGAGTCCGGCTCTTCGCCATGAATAAGGTCACGCCTGCGCCATTCGACCAGCTCTTAGAAGGTCATATTGTTTTGTTGTGCCCCTCTCTGTACCCACTGTTCCTCTGCCCAACGTTCTATGCGACTAGGAATTGGGTCTTCCCAGCTCGCGGGATTGCCGCTGGTGCTCTCACCGTTTGACCTTTGGCTAGTGCCATGTTGGAGTTAGATTTCCGCTCCCGCTTCTGGCTGGGGGACTTCGCCTTCAGAAACCACTCTCTGATCAGCCTGCCTAGCTGATACAGATTTTCATAGATGCCCATCAAGCCGATGAAAGCAAGGATATACAGGAGGATGGGGTTAACCCATTCACGTTCTTGATCCTGTGCTTGCACTGCGGCGATCTGACTGAGAATCACCAAAGACTTGATGCAGTTCACACTGCCTTTTGGTTTCTGGGCGGTGCTTCCAGCTTGGTCCCTTCTGTTTGAGATCCTCGCAACGCTAGCTGAAATTGGAGTTTTCCATGCATGCTGCTTGGTCACAGTTGAGACCTTGACGGGGATGCGTTCACACATCTTCTCGGTTGCGAGATTCCTACATTCCCAGCCCAGGTAAGGCTTGCTCTACCTCTGTGACACCCAGCCAGTACATCCTATTGTAAGCTGGCCAAATTACATATGGCCAGTTGATTACAAAACTCAATTCATCCTGACTCAGTTCCTTGTTGAAATATTAATCTCAGGTAGTACATACCTGTTAATAGATGCAATCCCTCGGACTTGATATTTGAATTTCCTTTTTCTCTCCTTTTTTATTATTTGGTCAAGTGCCCGAATTCAAGTCAAGGCGGATGACCCTGGCTGCTCCATCCCTTCTAGTCCAGAGAACCGAAGGGCCTTCGCTTTCATCCCCCCTAGGTGTGGGTGGGTGGGTGGGTGGGGGAGAGGACCCCCATAGCAGGTGCTGGTCGTATAACGGAATTGACATCCCACAGGTTTTAGACAACTGGCGCGAAATACTTTCACTCCAATATCCCTAGGTGAAATGCTTTCACCTCGAATCAAAGGAATACGTTCCCTGTATAAATAAAATCACTAAATAAAATCACCCTCTAGTGAAATACATTCACCAGAGACAAATCGGGACAAGCAAAACATACCTCGGGGGAATATATTCCCACAAGGTAAACCTAAACCCAAACCGAAAGGTGTTTAAGGTTTTCGAGAATAACGTGGTGTTTTCGTCGTGACGAAGTTACCGGGGAAATACATTACCTTACGACGCCCATGTCCAGAGCTGCTGTTAAATATATGATAAACAGCACCTCAGAAGAGCGAACGTACATACCTGGCTGTCGCACTTCGATGGACACGTCCACACCGCGTGACACCCGGCCAATACATCCTAGTGTAAACTGGCCAATTATTTCTAATGTTTGCGGCTGCTACTTACGCACGCGTCAAACCACTGAAAAAAAAAAAACTTGGTCAAACGCTTGTGAAAAATCCAATCTCAAAAAACGTGAACATCCGAAACATTCCACAAAAACTGACGGCTTCACTCATCTGAATCGCACCACTCTTTTTCGACACCAGTGACGTTGGGATCGCAAGTAGAGTCAAGCTCTGCAAAGTCTCATCTGCAATTTGCCGCCAAAAAAAGATGATCATATAAATCATCGGAATTGAAGTCTGCCAGCAAAAGTATATTTCACCCAGCATCCATGAGTGTAATGCCCGCTCTCCCGAGACTGGCAGTAGCAAGAAGAGTATAAACCGCTCACCACCACATATGTTTCCATCTCAATTGGCTGTCAAAATCAAGTATACAAATGACTGTCCAGCCGGAATTGATCAGGATGAGGAAATTCTCGGCCGCTTGTACCAAGGGTGGGCTGGGTGGGTGGGGCAGCCTCTACAAAAAAATACAGAGGCTGCCCTCCACCCTACCCTGTATATCGAGCCATGCATGCAAAGAACATATATTGATCATCAATGCCACCAAGAAGAGTTGAAGGAAACGTTGTTGAGACTCTGAAATGGGTCTTCCAGATTGCCATCCATTGCAGTGTATCATACTTTGCTTTAACACGTCACTGAGAAATCCAGTTGTAAAAACCAGCGCGCACCTCGCAAAAGAATAACTTGATTTGTTGGCAGCGTTGTAAACTCTTCGAGTGGTTCCCTACGGCCCTACAGCCAGCTAGGAACGAGGTGATCAGCAAGTGGCCAGCAAACAAAGAGGAGCACGAAACATTGCGTCTCACAAACAAAAGCAATAAGGAGCTATCAACCAGTTGACTGGCTCGTACTTGCGCACGCGTCAAAACCACTGAAAATAAAAAACTTCGTCAAACGCTCGTGAAAAATCCAATCTCAAAAAACGTGAACATCCGAAACATTCCACAAAAACTGACGGCTTCACTCATCTGAATCGCACCACTCTTTTTCCACACCAGTGACGCTGGAATGGCAAGTGGAGTCAAGCTCTCCAAGATCTCATCTGCAAGTAGAAAAAGATCATCATTTAAATAATTGAAGTCTGCCATTTTTTTCCTCGGAATGTGGCCGCAATGCTCTGATGGCACGGTCCTTATCATACAGGAAACAGTAAGAAAAAGTTAAAACCACAGAACTAATTGAAAACCATGCAGTCAGCGAATAATTGCTGATCATCTGATCGAAAAGGATAAAGTTGTCAGAGTATTCACATGAAAGCAAGAGCAAAACAAACCAAGCGGAGACGAAGACCCGCAATTCCCCCAGAACTGCGTTTCGTCCCTCCACAGACGAAAAACAACAGAAAACGGGGCCGGGGCCCAACACAAAAACCACAACCCAACAGCCTTGTGCAGTAATCTACTATTAAGGACGGCCACACGCACTCTAGTCCAGCCAATGATGCGACAAAAGCAGTGCGGTGTAACCGTAGGTTCACTACTACGCAATGCGAATTTCAAGACTACACAGAAGGGCAAACCACTTTGGGCAGCCTTTTTTGAAGAAACAAGGCAGGGGTATGAAAGATGCGTGAAATGCGGCCACTCAGTGTCCTCTCAGTAGAGCTTCATCAGTACCAGAGAGGCAAAGTCTTCTTGCATCAATCCACCAAGGACCAGAGAGTTGCATAATCGCTATTGGATACCAAACAAAGCTTTGCCAAGTGGAGAATGGAAGCACCAAGCAGTTCGAAAACGATTGTCTTTTCATGTCTGCCCCCAGCAACTCGATTTGATCATCATTGAGGCTGATTGAGAAAAATTATACTTCAGATCCACCAACATTCCTCTGTAATCGTAAAAAGTCAGGTCTATTGCGCGATATTTTGAGGTGAGGGCAACTGGACTCGAGCTAGGACTCGAGCTAAGGCTTTGGAATCTTAGACTCCTAATCTCTTTGAAGATTGATAGGATGCTTACTGTGCGTCGAAGGTGCTGACTGTTGCCAACAGCTTTGGTCACGAGATATCTTGCGCCAACAATAAGACAGATTGGGTCACTTGGACGCGGCTGGCTGGAATCCAAAAAGTTGACCCAAAATTGGCACCGCCTGGCACCTTCCAGCTGAAAATTAGTCGTGAACTCAAACAACCACCAGAGCGAAGCTTCAAGTTCTTTTCCGCGACCACATCGCAACAACAAAACAAGATCTGTCTCCTAAGCAAGGTTTGCTACAGCTGTGCTCAGATTGTCTCTTAGACTGTTTGACTTGCACTCCTTGAGAGTGAAAATCGATAGCAGAAACAGGTTCAAACAATCCCAAGGCAAATACAAACCTGTTTTTTCAAATGTTTCTTTGAATCAAAGTCAGGAAAAAAGTGACATCCAAAAGGTTTGGCTTCAGATTCACAACTCCCCAGATCTACAAACCCTAAATTGATTAGTTCATCAAGATAGATCATTAATCTCAAAAACAGGAAAGCTTTTCTTCCATCAGCTGCCATCTTTTAATAACGGCTCTCAGTCCACCGTACGCCTCAAGTGGTAGTCATAAAGAGTGCTTTTGTGTCATCCTCTGAAAGAAAATCCCAACACTCAAGGAACTACTAAACAATGACCTGGGATGAACCGATGCACAAACTCTGCAGATAGCAGCCAACGCAAAACCCTCGCACTACAGATCGAAATCTTCATAACATCTCAAAGTTTCAAGCGGTTTCAATCAAATTCCCAGCTTAGAAAATCATTGAAAAGATGGTAGGTATAGAGGTGAAGATGGCACCATCGAACGTCACAACCTCCAAAGCGCAGCAGCATGACAAAATGCTTTTACCAAGACCAGTGCTTTACACAGTGAACTGAGAAGGCTCCATCGAATGCGGACTCCGTCTGGTTTGTTTTTTATCGATGCATATTTTGAGCCAACTCGGGCTGGATGTGGCTTGAGTTGTTCATTGAAATGCAAATGATGCTTGCCCAGACGGAGCTAACTCTCTTGGAGTCTAAGAGCTCTTAGGTAGACTCAGATAAGCTCTTCCGTGATGATTTGTCAAGCAACTCCCTGGGTGCAAAGGACAGAGGCAATGCCACCAGCAAGCGCAGCACAACTTCCATGCGACAGGGCATGTTGTGACAGGGCAAAAGTGGTTGCCAGCGACCAGATCTTAATCGGATATGAGGCAGCCACTGAAATGAGGCACCGTACTATCAGGGAACGCCTTTGGAGCCCCAAAAAAAAACAGAAAACCATCACAGTGCAAAGATTTTGTCAAAATACAGTACAGTATATGAAATACAGATAATATCCAAACCTACTGCGTATCACACGGTGTATCGATATCTATTTCCACATCGATTTAATATTTCAGTATCACCATAATATATAGATATAGTTAGGGACCCATGATTTGGTGGTTGTCTTAGCTAAGCCCCCAAATCATCATAACAATTATTTCATAACCACCCCAGCAAATCATCATTGTGGGAAATTATTGAACCACCAAATCATTGGTCTCTTATGAAAACAACAAACATGTTCAACAAAAAACTTACAAAAACACCAACAAAAAAACAAACAAGCATACCAACAAACAAAATAACAAACATATTCAACATAAATCCTCACAACAACCTAATAAACATACAAACATAACAGCATACCAACAAACATCATAACAAATATCATCAACAAAAATCCTAACAGCATACTAAACAAAACAAACTCAAACAACCTAACAAACAAAATATCCTTTAAAATAATCTTACCAAGAAACAGAACAACTCAATAAATGAAGGAAATAGTTAATAAAAATTTTCTTGAATGATTTAGTGTTCTTCTTCCTTTTGCTTCTTACATTTGAAGTGATGGGAACCAATTAAATGTGATGCCCAACAACTTTTGAACATGTTTCCCTTACAGGTGTGGCAGTCATACCATTCATTGCCTTCTTTATCAATTGTTATGCTATCATGTTTTTTTTGTTCTTCACCTCTTTCTTTCGATTCTAAAAAATATTTATGACCAACGCCTCTTTCATGCTGTGCTTGTTGCATTTTGAACAATAATGAATTTCATTCTTGTTTTTTTGAAAATATGTTTTGTTCCATTCAGCAATTTTTTCAGGATGGTTCTGCTTATATATTTTGTTTTTTGCAAGCAGGAGCGCGCTTTTCCTTGAACAAACAAGGCCTCAAGATTCACAGAGATATTCTCATGTGTGAAGTGTGAAAAACAAGCACTACTCTTCTCGATTTGTGCGTGTCATTCTTGCAG
>Ga0126342_10016219_pt1 | contig 13004 bp, 19 predicted proteins | sample Cyp1metagenome_FD_92528 | JGI IMG/M metagenome (GOLD analysis project Ga0126342, IMG submission 92528) | Coral microbial communities from Lord Howe Island, Old Settlement Bay, Australia - Cyphastrea 1 metagenome | ecosystem: Host-associated > Invertebrates > Cnidaria > Coral ... | reverse complement strand
GCTCTTACAGGGCAAGTTTCCCAATATAGTTTCCAAGATTTGCTATATAGGTTCCAAGACGGATTTTAATGATTTTGGAGTCTGACAGAAACCACTATATAAAGAGGCCACCGGTCGTTCCAATACATATTGGACAAATGCACACATTAAAAAGGAAGGTTTCCGCAGGCCCAGCAGGACAAGCCCGCGCATGCTCCGAGGCTGTTGGAGGAACCCGGCGGCCCTGACTCACAGCTGATCATGTCACCGGCTTCAGAGCCCCACCAATGTGGCGTAGTAGCCTGGATGGCAATGCATTTAAGGGGTAAGCCGAATCATAGATAAACCATGATAAACCATGACAAACCATTTACATCCATTTCCCAATTTTACCAGAAATGTGAAGCAAGTTTTTTGAAGGTGGCCCTGGCATGCCCTGGCTAGTTTACCACATTCGTGGCAGATGGGTGGCCAAACCGATACGGCAAATGCCTCCTTGCCCTGGAGGTGGTCTCATCCCCCGGATTGTTTAACACGTTGCAACCGCTACTGCCACTGGTGCCCAATTCATGATCCTGATAGATCCAATAGTATAATACCAGGGAGGTCGTTTGATGTCGTTTGGGGGGTATTTAACATGAGGGGGATGGGATTGACATTACCAGCCTGTGTGCATTTTGAAAGTGGTCGGGCTCAAAAGTTCACCTCACCAGAATTGCATCCACCATCCCTGACACCTTGCCTGTTGGACATGCTCGCTGTTCGACCTTCCTTGTCTTCAGCCTTGCCACATATGGATCGATATGGAGCAGCGAGATGCAATGGGAAGGGGTCCCTTGGTTGTTCTCCATCCGTGCCAGACATTGCATACATTGGCAGGGCTGGCAAATGGTCAAATGTCTGAAGAATCTGAAGGCACCTATATATTTCATCCTATTTCAATTCCACGGACCCTTCTTTGAACGGGGTAATGAAACATTCTCCACTCCTGCAGCTGCAAGGAATGGCCTTGAGTCTTGAGACCATGATCTCATCCTCCAAACGCTGCACAGCAGCCTGCCGAAAGATCGGAAAGTATTAAAGATTGTTAAAGTATAGGTTCGGTTCGAAATGCCTTCCTTATGCTTCCTTCAAAATGAGGTGGGACGGGTAGGTGTAAAGTGTGGCCAACACCCTGTGAACACGGGAATGTTCGTGGACATTTCCCGTCCATTCATGTCCATTCCGCCATTCCCTTTCCATCGATTCCCACCCATGGCAAACTGAGTGTGGCACCATCTGATGCGCTCCTTGCAGAACCTCAGGACGGCAAGGCGCAGCGTGGCATAGGGCCATCATGGCAGCCCATGCTGAGCTGAGCTTCGAGCTTTGATGGTGGCACGGTATGCATCTTCATCTGGTTGCAATCTGGCAGCAATCGCCTGAACAAGGATTGGCTGGTACATTGTGGCAACTACAACTTGGGTCTGTTGCCATTAGGCATACTCAGGCTCTCTCAGGCTGTATACAACATTTGTACCTACGTTTGATAGGAGTTCCATGGAGTTCCGATCCTGTACAGCATAATTTTCAATGTCCCGTGAGTTGGCACAAAACTTCGCAAAGGGGAACAAAAACACTCTTGGGAGTCTTGGGAGTCTTGGGACTTCATAATCTTAATATTAATCGCAATCAGAATTCTAAATTGCCGGAAATTGATGGGAACTAGTCGCTATCAGTCATATCGCCAAATGTGATCACATCCGTGGTCCATGGCCCTCGGAACGAGACTTCAACAAATTCCAATCGACCAACTCTTTTTTGCACCGCAACGAAGCTGCCTCGTCGAGGATATCAATGGCCTTGCTCCAATACTGATCCTGCTCAAGAGACAAAATCGCCTCCCGATATGTAGCGATGTCCTCAGCTCTAGTGACTCTAGTCGGCTGTACCGTGAGATTAAAAAAATCAAGAGGTATTGAAAAAACCGAAGGAGTAGTGGCTTGGAGGCGTCGAACACAAAAAGTGCGGGTTATTGGATATGGGGTATATTGTGAATGTATATATATATATATATGTGCGTGTGTGTGTGTCGGCTCATATTCTAAATCCAGGATCAGAAATTCCTTGCCGAGCCAAGGTACTGCCTGCAACCGCGATGCCTGCTGCTGCATTGGAATGGATCAAAAAAACACAGAAAACAAAACATGTCTAAAATTGTGAGACAATATGAATCACTATGACTATGAAACATTTATCCTTAGCATGCAAGTCATGAATCGGGACCAGCATGACATGTGAATCCGCATGTGTAATGCATGTGTGCATTCAGTGCAGTGCTTCAGCGCCTGCATCCCCTCCAGCAATCCGAGTGAAAGCCTGGCAGCAGTGCTTCCACGACGACTCTCTATTGACATGCGCTGATGGATTGACATGCGCTGATGGAATCGGGGATCTTTATTGCCAAGGGTGCTCATGATGCTCATGTTGATATGGTGCCCCGGAGCCCATATGGACAATACCCTGTTTATCCATGTTTATCCTCTCTCATTAATTTGCCTTATTTTCCTTCTGAAGCTGGCACCAGTTGTCGGGATCGAAGGACGCACACACCTGCCTCCAACGGCCATCTGCTTGAAGAACAGATACAGCAGCAGTGAAGGTTGGCCTGTGAGCTTGCAGCCATGGCAGGGGTGTTGTGGAGTGGTCCCATGATGGCTTCAATTGCTGAAGGGGAAGCATGAAGTAGACACCCTTTTTGTTTGATCTTCTTGCAGTTGTGAAGTTGTGAAGCTTTACTCTTTTGGCGTCATAACTGTCCCGCGAGTCCCCATGCAGGTGTCCAAGCGCACACCACTGTACATGGCTCTTCGCAAAGCTGTGCAACTCAGTTTGGCCACTTGGATACAAGTGGGGCCATTGGTCCTTGGATACGATGTATAACTCACCATTCTGTCCATCTATGATCATCTATGCTCAGGTTATGTCAGGTTGCTAGATGGTTCACCTCCTGTTGCAGTTGACACCAGCTCACCTGTGGCATCAACACGGTTCTCGTGCTGTTTCTGCTAGGAACTCAGCCATGTGTCAGCAGGGGCGGCGTCAATCGTCGCTTTTGTTCTTTCCTTTCTTGCCCTTGTGGTTGTCACACATGAGGCGACAATCAATACGATCAATACTAAACACATGGCAAAGTAACACACAGCAGGAGACGACAAACTTACATCTTCAGAGACACAGGAACGCATCACAGTAGCCTGTCCTTTCCCTTGCCTTTGCCCTTCTTTCCTTTGCCATCTTTCCCTTTGCCTTTCGGATTCTCAAAGGCTTCCTTTCGTTTCCTTTCGCCCAGATAGGGATCAAGCCCAGGTTGGCAGAATAAGAATCGGCAACATCTGGTGGTGTCGCGGAGTCCTGTTGCTTTCTTCCCAGTAAGCCTCTTCTTCCTCCCCTTCCAGAAGGGCAACTTCCACTGTTGCGCCCTGTACCTGCCAACCAAATCCCACCAGCCCACTCAACTGCATCAATAATATCAATACCATGTTCATCCATTTTCCAACCTTGATCGGCCGGCGCCCTGGCGCCTCTGCACCCGACAGCGCTGTAAGAGCTCCAGAGGCGCCCTGGTTTGACAACAGGACAGGCGTAGGACAGGCACAGGATCCGATGTGGCATGGTCGACCCACCACTGACCCATCCAACCTCTGGGTCAGCAAAACGACAGCGGGCCGTCACAGGACCTCAAGCCCGGCATGATAAAATTGGAGTGCCCTTCCAGCTCTCCCTTTTTATGAAGTGAGTCTAACAGTCTAACACCTCAACTTGGTATGGGTAAAAAATAGGATGGTTTCCCACCATGATCAATCCATTCAATCCCAAGGTCTTTGATGGTCTTTGCAAATTTCGACCCATGGCTTGGCTCGGCCAGCCTATCGTATGCCAACCTTCTGGATCCGAATTCTTTCCGTATTTTAGGGTTCAACGGTTCAACATGGTTCAACTATATTCATATATGATTCATATATGTCCAATGTTCAGATCCTTTTCCTTGGACTCTGCACTCCATAGGCAAGCTGATCGTTTTCTTCCTTTCCATTCCTTTCCTTTTCCATCACGGTAAGTTCTGGCTGTTTGGCAGTCTAACATGTCTAACCCTGTTTTAGGCTCAAACTCTCCTCCTCTTCCTCTGCTTCCTCTTCCTTTGCCGGATCCTCGTCCTATCCCAGTCTCAAATGCGAAGGACACCAAAGGACACCGCACGCGGCCCCCGGTGTCAGAGCGCTGAAGCAGCGCGTCCTTTTCTCCTTCAGCGGCATCAGCGGCATCAGCCTTTTCCGCTCCCTCCTAGTCAAAAGCTGAGACTCTGCGGTCATTGGCCTGAAGTTCTCCGTTGCTCCAAACGACCCCCAAACTGACATGACATGCACGATCATGCATGCAACTTATTGTCTTACTTACTTGCAGGTGCAGTCATTTCTGACGATGCGCCGCTGCGCCGCTGCGCCGCTGCGAGAGACTTCCTAAGCTCCAGCTGGAGCAAAGCTATTCATAATTGCCATAAATCACGGATGGATAGCGGCAATCCCTGCGAAGTCTGCTTTGCAGTACTCCCCCTGGTGCCTCAGCAAATACAAAAATGCAAGGCATCCAACTGTGGAAAATGGTATTTAAAGACATCTTAAGACATGACAAGTCCTTTCACGTTTTCATCCTGCACAGTCCAACTACTCCCCACTTCTGCCCATGGGAACGATCTTACTGCACCCAAGTGCGAGGCAAGGGTCCGCCTATCTCTGCATCGTTGTCACCACTGCGACTGCGTCTGTGTCAACATGCCAAGAAAGCAGCGCGCTTTCTGACACCTGTGAAGCAGCTGGGCCCAAAATACTCAGCAATGCAGGCATCGGGTGGCCCAATAGTAGTGACGACATGTGACGACTATTGACGACTACATGTGATTACCTCCTTCGCAACAAGCCGGCCTGGTGTTCAGCGACGACCATTTGTTCTCCTGTCCACATCCATTGCCGATTCGAATTGTTGTGACACGTTATAGTCAGCATTATTCAATCATGTTCAACCCATATTCAGCTGTCAACCCTGGTTTTGGATAACCAAGGTTCTGAAACATCACACCGTAAACCAGTGAGCCTGGGCAGTGGCCAATTCTGCGCACAAAGCCTGAAGCTCCTATCAAGCTGCATACGCTGATCAGGTTCATCGGACTCTCTGCTATTCCTGCTTTTTTGACCACTGAAACACCACAAGCAAGAATCATCCAACAATCCAAAGGTACTTCTTCCATCTTCCAACATCTCCTTCTCAATCCTTCTCATCTATGCTTCTATTTCCCCATATGTCCCCCCCAGCCAAGGAAAAAAAAGAGATCCGGTTGGTTATCACATTTGCTGCACACCTGACTTGACGCATGCGACCCATGTCCAGCCTTGGAGGCAGCAATTTCCTCTCCGTGAGCGGCTAGGAATAACGACAGGTAGGCCTGCACCTGGCGGTCAAACCAAGCGCCAAATCCATGGAGCCATGATGATTCTGAATGATTTCACCAAATGATATATATATATATATATATAATTATACTATATATATATATCCAAATATATCCGAATCTGATTCTATGCTGTTTCGGTGGGCCAAATCAGATTGAATCAGTATCCAGCACCTCATCGGCAAAGTGCGATTGCGTCACGTGGTGCAGGAAAAACTTCAAACCTGCAGGTTTGGACTTGGTCAATTAGTCAATTTAACTCTTGCCGGCTGTGCTCATGTAGCCCAAATGGATAACCATTGGATACCAATGGCCTTCTTGAAGCTCCAGATCATCTCCACTGGCCATTGGGCCTATTTGCTCTAAGGCCAAATGGACCCCGGAAGGCGTTTGGGACTTCAGAAACTCCAGGGCTTTGTCATAGCGCTGCTTCCGCAGCATGGTTTGGAAGGGCAAACCTTGGGGACTTGGCCATGGCTTTGAGAAAACATGAGGCCATTGCGGCACGTCTGCAAAATTGAGCAAGTGACTCTATGATGCTCCAGGAACCAGAAAATGTGCTCACTGCGAAGGCGGAATCAATGAGGATGATTGCAAAACTTCATGGTGGTTGTAAATTAAGAGCATATCAAAAACCGATACGCAAGCCTATAATATCATAATTACATCTACAATCCAAAATGCAAAACTGCGGTGAAAATCACCAAGGCACTGGCCACATCTGCCTTTGCAGTGAGCTCCTCAAAGAGGGAAGGCCTTTGTGCTGGTTCCATGGCTGCATCGTTCTCCTCTTCCCCCAAGGGTGCGGCGAAACGCGGTGTCACACCTTCATGCGCAGTGGGGAGGAAGAAGGGCGCATTGGGCAATGGCTTAGGTGGTTCCTTGAGTTTGTTCCGCTCCTTCACCAGATCCAGATGCAAAGTCGCCAAGACTTTGGCAGGTGGCACATCGGACAAGGTTAGCAGAGAGATATCCAGTGGGGTGGTGGATGATTGGCCAAGGGGTGTGATATGATCATCTTCCATCTCATCATTGGACTCTTCGGCAGCGCCCTCCTCTGGGGGTCCAGGCTCCTCTACGTTGATTGGAGCTGCAGGCTCTGGTCGAAGAAGCGGTGCTGAGAGCGATGGATCAAAGAGAAACCTTAGTTGCCCCATGTTGCACCACAAAACCCACTGCCTACCCCACAGCTCCCAAATCCAGCCCTTCCACTACAACAAGAATTTCAGCTGCGACCGATTTTGAGTCAGTGACATGAACATATATAAACAATGGCCATCCACCCGCTCATTTATCCTCGAAAGCCTTCGAAAGGATGCAGAGAGCGAACAGCTCGCTCCTAGAACTGCAAAGATTGAAATTGCTATGGGACACACAGACCTTTTCCCGTCCACTCCATATACCCCAGACGCTTCTACAATCCTACAACGTCACTTGATGTCAATTGTTTCCAAGTCGCTTGTTGGCCCAAACCTGTATGGAATTGTTCTTCGCATGGGTTGTCATCAGAAAGGCGCCACTGGGGCTGAAGCACAGCCCCATCGCAGGCTGCGCAAAAATGAAGGAGTCAATGCACCGTGCCGCGGGCAGATCAAAGACCCTCAGGCCGCCATCGCACAATGTAGCTGCCAACCAGCGCCCATCGGGGGCAAACGCCAAATCGGTGGCCGGAACGCCGCAATGAAAGGTGCGCACCACTGACTTGCTATTCAAATCAGCCACTGGCAAGCTGCCATCTCCCAAGCAGACTGCAAATAAAGCACCAAAAGATCTCATCAGACTGCAACTGGGGCCTTGTTTGCCTTTCACCAACATGATCTGTTCCAAAAACTCGTGGCTTCCCAAGTTCCAGAGCTTCAAGCAACACTCCTTGGGATGTGAGGCGATCGACACAACCTGCGCGTTGTTGGTTACTATGAGGCCACAAACACGTCCCTGATGTGCTCGGGGAGGTGCTGCTGGCACCTTTGCCATCGCCGGTCTCTTGGGAACCTGCCCGACGGCACAAGATTGATGTTAGCAATATATAGCAATATGGAATGCAAAATATGCAAAATATGCAAAATATGCAAAATATGCAAAATGATGTAAGATTTCGGGATTAAAATGTGGTGATCATCAGAGATCATCATCAAGTAGGAAAAATGCAACTTTTTGCAGGGCGCTTCTGAGTTGTACAGTTTGGACCGTCCTGTAGCCAACCAAATCTCCCATGCCCCGCCCTGCTGTGTTCAGCATCTGGCCTTGACACCAAAAGAGTTGGGATCCGGCTCACCTTCTGCTACCTTTGGGATAGTGCCACGATGAAGCCCTGACTGGAGATTGAAGCGATGCAGCGCTCCATTCTCCAGGCCCAACACGCAGTAGTTACCGCAGCTGCTGACCTGTGGTACGATGGCAAGGATGGGATGGAATGGATACGACTGTGAGTTGTTTCGAGATGTTTCGATTGAGGTCCTTGTGACCTTGTGCCGGTTTATATCCAGTTTATTAGATGCACTCAGAGTCCGCTTGGTGGTTTACCAAATCAACAAACAAACCACTGCAGAAACAAGCACCGAGGAACAGCCACTGCAGAGACAGGGCTCCCACCATTCAACTCTACTGGCGGCGTCAGGGCGGTTGTTGACAGCGCCTTTCACAGGGCACCCAAGGATACCCAAGTTGTGTTTAGAAATGGTTCGGAAAAACATATTTAAAAAAAAACACGGCAGGGATATGATGGAATGTTCAGCCCAACCATCGCAACCATGCCTTGTTAAATGCCGACCAAACCATTGCAGTGTGCAGCCCGTTGTGTGCTGTGACCACACTTGGCCAGTCATAGTGGCGGACCTCACACACCGCCATGTCGATCACAGGCGGTAGGGCCCCAGGAAATCCTCCCTCCTTGGTCCTTGAGTCCATCTTCTTCAAGGACGCTTGAGAATATTCCTCAGGAAATGCGCGGTGAAAGTTGAAGAATCATTGATGCACTGTGAGATTAATGATTGATGGCTGGCTATGGCTGGCTACTTGTTGTTTCAACCCTTTCCAACAACATCGGGCGACAACGACTCTGCGACTGGGCTGGGCAGTATCATGTAAATGTTTATGTCGATTCTGCCTCTCACGAGTGAGATCTATTGGACCGGGCGAAATGCAAACCACCAACATGCCGCAATAAAGGATGTCCAAATGCCATGGCAATCTGCTTTAAATCCTTTTAAAATGGTTAAATGCACATTGATCCACTTGCCCAGGCACTTGATTCTGCTGATCCTGGATGAAGGAAATCTTCGACAAAAAGCCCGCGCCCTGAAAACCACCTCCCACAATCAGCTCTCGATCTCCTGGCGGAGCAGCTGTGGTTGAGGTCCAGTCTCCAAGGTCTTCACTGGATAAGAAACTGATGCTTCAACATTGACGGGGAGACTGTGGATTAAGCGCGCGTAAAATTGGGTCATTAATAGCGCAAAAGTTGGGGTCACTAAGCGCGCATTAGACGCTATTAATGCCATTTAAACGCAATTAATACGTAGATTTCATTGACGGGTTTAAAGCTCATCTGCAAGAGCAATCCCCACGAGAAGGGCACCAGAAAAGCACAAAAAAGTGTGAGAGCTGCACATGATAGCCATGACAAACCATGCAAACAAGATCGAACAAGGACCTCCATGCTTCTGACATCTTCTACATCAGCATCCAACACCAATGCGAGCACCGCACCTTCCCCATAGAATTGAAGCCGGTGAGCAGGACCAGGACAGCCGCAACGGCCTTTCCTTGGAACCCACTGAGCCACATGAGGTGTCCACCACTGCATCACTGATCAAGCGTGGTAGCGAGCCCACCCCAATGCGATTTCTTTTCTCAGACCAGGTGCAAATATCTAGACATCCCATCTGCAGTGTCAAAGATCCACATCTTAACCTGCAAGCTGACCCTAGGTTCAAATCTCTCTCTCTCTCTCATCGCCATCACGTCTCCCTATAATCTAATTATGTCTAATTTAGGTTTAGATATGCTTAAATCATATTACCGATGGCTGCATGCCAGCAAAGGAAGCACCTACCACTTCATGGATTTTGCTCTTATTGAGTATCAAACTGGTCAGGTCTTGGAGTACTGAGGCTGGGTCCGCATTGTCGTTGCTGCTGGTGATCCTAAGCTGTCAGAATTTCATATGGACCTTCTTCATCCTTTATCAGCCTTCATCACGCAAAACCACGCAGGGACAATTAAGAGAAAACCGCAATGTAGAATCTCTTCCTTGCCTCGATTTCTCTTTTGGGACTCGTGAATGATTTAATTAGGGTATTTATTCATTCATCATGATTTTTCAAGAGGTTATTGAATCATATAATTGCATCAATCAACAACATCATCAACATCAAGTTCATCAGCAAATAACTATATATAAATATATATTATATTTATAACATTTTATAACTATATGATTACCATAGATTTTACCATTGATTCATTTTACCACTGATTTTCCATGATTCTCCCGTTGCACCGAGCCACAGAAGCGGTTCCTTGGGAAGGAACTGCGCTGAGGTGATGGGTCCTCGATGCGCTTCCCTCAGGTGATGCATGCGACGCTTCTCCAGGTCCCAGACCACGAAATCACCTGGCCCCATTGGTTTTTTCAACTGCCAGAAATTATGGGAACATATGACATATCCATATACTGTATATATATATATAATTTGATTTAAGATATCCAATTTTCAGAAAATTCATGAAAATACAGTATATCCTATAGTATATCATTCAAGTATTGTGGATGGAATATGTGAATATATGATATATATCTATGTATATATATAGAGTATATATTATATAAATATATATACACACACATATGATGGATATATGGATGGAAATATGAATATGATAATTATGATATATATGATGGAATATGGCAATATTAATATAATTCCAATACATGCCACCGATTTCTCGGAAAATTGGGAATGGTTTGGTCGGTACAGCAAGATTTTGATTTACAAGTAGATTTGGCACGTTAGCTTTGATGCTCATGGAAAGGTAATCAACCCAATTCAACTCATATCAAAAAGGAGTCGACTTAGGATCACTGGTCCGTGTAGAGAAGGGCTGGCCTACAATTTTTATTTCACCAGCCCCAAATGCAAGCCCCCAGCAAGTACTCGCTCGGCATCAGGTCTCCGTCAGAGATGTTCAAGATAACACTCAAAATCAAACACATGATTCACAAGTCTGCATAAAGTTCGAGAAAACCAGGAATACCCAAAAAAAACACAAATACTATCCAAGACTGTACCTGTCCCTGTACCATTTCCCCATTTCCAACCCTTCCACTTCCACTATCTTCCACCTGAGGGTGCTCCGCTGACCAACTGGGGCATGGAGTTGTCGTCACTTCTGAAGGACAAACAGGTGACTCTGCCTTGCGCTTGCTGTAGTTCCTAGTCGGTCGATCACACTGCTGAGAAGCTTCAGTACTGCTTAGATTTGATGAAGTCTCTTGTGGATGGCTACCGTCAGAACTGATAGAACTGTGGATCATGATAATATATGATAATGATCATAAGACTGGTATTATCTAGTATGTACCGGAAGCCATCTGCTGTGCTTGCACTTCTCGCTGAGAAAAACAACTGAATAACTTACAGTAACAGAATCCCAAAGATCCAAAATTCTCCAACAGCCTCTTAGAAATGTTGGAAACAGCTTCAACAACGGACGTTGAACAGGTCCCAGCTTCGAAGAGTATTCGATCCTCTCGGATATTCATCAAGGCAATGCGGCCAGTTGCAAAACCAATGGCCACCACATCCAAGGCATTCGCTTCCTTCATCGATGTGATGGGAACCTGTGAGTCACTGGTCGATAGACATTTGAAGCTATGGATCCTCTCCATGCTGCGGATGTTCCACAGCTCCAGTTGGCCACCAGATCCAGCCACCAAGACCTTGTTCAAGTAGGTGGGTGGATGACATATGCAGCTCACTTCTCCAAAAGTTTGGCTTAATTTGGGCCGACCTAATGGGCCCAAGATGCTTTTCTCACTGTCAATGCTGGTTTCAGCATCCCGGTTGCCGATGTCCGACAACTGCCACAGAATCAGCTCGTGCTTTGCAGCTGATAGCAGGTAGGTGGATCCTACCGCACACAGGACAGTGGCCGAGAAATGATGGCCACGGAATCGGCCAACTTCCGTCAGCTTGTGCCACACCACAATATCCGACTTCAGCGCCGTAATGATTGTCTCGCCAACGGTAACCAAAGCCCGAACCTCACAAAATGATGAAAATTCAACAAGAGCATATAAGGGGGGAGTTTCAAAGCGAGAAATCAGACATCGATCATCAACATGAGTTGTTTTCGTTGATTTTCCGAGCCTTCTCATTGAAGCGCGGGCCGATGTAAGAAAGTTTCAGCTTGTTGCACTCAAAAACTCGAAACCCCCGCCCCACGCTTGCTGTGAGGAAGGAAGTATCTCCCAGAGTCTGCAACGAGAAGGGCAAGCCTGTTGAGCAATGCCACACATACAGAACATGCGGAATATCACAACATTATCGCAATTAAACCGCAGAACGTCAAGATATACATCTAAACCTGTCAAAACCGTTAAATCTTTAGGTACCTTCGACACCCTCCAGTCAAATTTTCAGTCTTGATTCATGCCACGTGATGACTTCAGCATGTCTTTCCTTCGTAGGCTGCCCAGTCACAAGAACATGCTGGTCGATTGCATTCAGCCCATATAACCCATGCACACTATGCATAATGTGTTCGATGCGTTCAGCTGAGGCCCGTGCTATCTATCACTGCACCAATGGACCGCACTGGTCGGAAGAGGGCGCTCTCGCGGGCACGAAGTGTAGCGGCCACTGCCCGGCCATCAGTGCGGCGGGCCTGCTTCAACGGCGGCCTGCGCAACATGCAGTTTTGCTAGCGCAGTGCAGAAATGTCAAACATCAAACATCAATGATATTAATGATCAGTTGGGTCGAATCACTCATAGCGTATGACATTTTCTGGGGGCATTGCAGCTTTGAAATCCGGTTTGTTCTTAGAGACCACGCGCATCCACAATATCCACAACCACAGAACTCCACCCCTGCAGAGAGCTAAGGTCGTGGCTCTTTGCCAGTTTCTTCCGGCTCGTTGCCCTCCCGCTGCTTTAGCCAAAGTTTCTTCGCCAGCATCCCCGAACAAAGTCGATCGTTAGCTCTCCATCAGTTTGCCGTGTTGAACGGGCATCTTGCAATTCGATTGTCAGGATCTGTCGGGATATATCTAAATAAAATATCTAATTATATAAAAGGAAGTTTGAAGTCTAACTGCCGTGTAGCGGATTTTGAAAAAAAACACAACATCACCACTATCACAATATCACCACTATATCACCACCATCACAATATCACCAGTATATACCACTATCATCCCTGTGTGCATTCTGCAGAGAAGTTGTGCCCACTAAACCGTTTACAAACACAGCCTTATACTACAAAATGATGCTTGAATCTGAACCAACCCCCCTTGCTACAAAATGGTTTGGGTGTTT
>Ga0126342_10016218_pt1 | contig 13005 bp, 15 predicted proteins | sample Cyp1metagenome_FD_92528 | JGI IMG/M metagenome (GOLD analysis project Ga0126342, IMG submission 92528) | Coral microbial communities from Lord Howe Island, Old Settlement Bay, Australia - Cyphastrea 1 metagenome | ecosystem: Host-associated > Invertebrates > Cnidaria > Coral ... | reverse complement strand
TATTATATATATTATATATATTATATATATTATATATATTATATATATTATATATATTATATATATTATATATATTATATATATTATATATATTATATATATATATATATTATATGTATCTGTGTGTATATGTTGTTAGTTGATCTGATTTCAAACGCTACTGGTACGTGACGTGATTTGTATCGATCATCGCAGGTTTCAGGACCCTGGCGGCGTCGCGCCTTCGATAGCCGCGACCGTGATCGGAGCGGTGAGAGGCGCGCTGCCGTGGTGGATTCTGAGCCAGGGATCAGGGGGATACTCCCCGGGTTGTGCAATTATATGGGTATGTCTGAAAATGGGGTATACCCCCAATTATAGCCCAATTATAGTAGGGATAATGATCATTAACCATTGGGTTTCGGGGTACACTATTTTCAGACACACCCATATACACAAAATTGTTTTGATATTATGTCTATATACACACACTTCACATACATATATGATGACAAACACGTGTGTATATATATATATATTATATTGCTATCGTTAGTTATATTACATTTATTTTTTATTATTACTATTACCACTATTATTACTAAAATTTTGATTTATTGTTTCATTATTCTTATTATTGTTATTACTATTATTGTTTTTATTGTTATTGTTTTTTTACCATTACTATTATTGTTTTTATTGTTTTTATTACTACAATTGTTATTTTATTTTTATTACTAATATATTATTATTATTATTAATAATAATTATTATTTTCACGATTATTGTTATTATATATGCAGATATATGGCTATTATTTTTTAAGACTTAATGTTAAGATGAAAGGTTTTGATGCTTGGGATGCGCAAAAGCGTAAGTGTGCTGATTTTCAGATTGCTGGGTAGAATCTTCAAAGATGAAGCAGAACTCAGATCAACTCACATTTTCCAGCCAAAAATTCTGGTTCAACAACCAAAAATACAGTTCCAGTATGTTCCAATCGAACTAGCTATTTTTGCAGCTATAAACTCCCAGCTGAAACATTGTTTCCAGCAAAAGACATAGGAAACAAGAAAAAGGAAACAAGAAATTCAGAGGAAACACAACGCAGCCCATCTATTTTTCCACATTTTTTTGCCTACAGATTTTGCCAAAACGCCCAAAACGGGGCCTCAGCCTTGGCCAGGCCCAGCTTCAGGCGAGACAGGAGTCGGGGCCCAGGGGCCGGAGTGGAACACAGAAAGCTGAGGATCCCCAACCCCCTGAGTCACCAGCTGAGGATGCCATATTTTTTTTCAGCACATATGCTTATCTGGCATATATTCTGGCATTCTATTTGACATTCTGTTTGACATAATTTCTGACCTTCGACTTAACATTGTTCTGGAATTATGCCATTCTGTTTGGCATTCTATTCGACATAATTTCTGCAGATAGGTCTAGATTTCTATCTGACACTGTAACTGACCTATCCATCTATCCACCTATCTGCAAGTGGTCCCAGAGCCAGACTTTGAAATCCACATGGATGGTACCGATTGCCGACCTTGACCCCCCCCAAAAAAGAACTGACATACTATCTGGCATCTTATCTGACAGTTTGTGTGGGATTCGGAATTTCTTTCTATTTGACATACATTCTATCATTCTGACATTTGATCTGACATTTTTTCAAACTATATTTGGCATTCCTATCAGACATATATTTTGAAATTCTATATTTGGCATTCTATTTCTGATTTCACTGCATCCCTGACATTTTATTTGGCTATCTGGCATGGGGTTCCGGTGCCCTAGAGAGCTGGCCAGCATGGCCAGCAGAGCCGGCTGGCCGGGTTCGGGTCCCTCACCTGGCAGCTGAAAAAACTGGGATGATTTGGGGCCTCGCCATTTTGTGTGAAAAACTTCTGAAAAACATAACAAACCCATCCCACCCAGTATCAAACATCATTGAACTATATGATTACCCTCTGGTAAACTAACATAACTATGGGAAATCACCATTTTTAATGGGAAAAGTCACTATAAATGGCCATTTTCAATAGCTATGTTAAATTACCAGAGGGTAACAGATATGTTATGTTTGATCCCAGGTCCCAGTTACGTCGTGCTGCGCGCTCGCGACCGCTATGACTATCGTGATCGCTCGCGGTCACGGTCATACCGCAGGTCTTATGCTCAGAATTGTGTGCCAACGTCAGGGACTACCAAAAGACGAGGTATTTTTAGTGGCTGGGGATATGGGTGTGTTGGATTTTTTGGTACATTTCTATATGGCAATATTATGGTGAATTCAAGAGGAAAACCATATGAATTCTGATAAGACAACATTTTGCCATGGGGCCGCAAGAATTGATGTCGGGATGATCCAATAATGTTCTCATCATCAAGGTCTTCTGAAAGTTTTGACCTTTTTTGACCAGAGTCAAATTTGCACTATTTGTGTTGGCAATTGTGCCGTTGTGCCTACAACTTTGCACCACGGCCACACGTAGCCATTAGGTGGCTACGTTTTTTTACCCTCCATTGGATTCAGGTCGGAGCGACTTCCGTCCCGATGGAGCCCTGTCAGGTGAAAGTTGTGCCTTTCTGTGCCAGGGCAGAAGTCGTCACTTCAAAAATCTTCAATATATGTGAAATCTGAATGGAAATAAGGTCAGTCTGACTTTTTCATTGACTTGAAACAATGGAATAACATTGGAATCATGAATGAAGTGGGTTGGGTTGGATGATTCTTTTGGACATTTTTGGACCGTTGAGCCAATCTCAAGGGTAGCAACGCATCCGCAGATTGACTTGTGGATTTCACACGGCTTAGCCAGGAGCATTTCACCTTCACCTCGCCCATCCTTCCGATATGAATCGTTGGAAAGTGTGGCCCTTGAGAGCCGCAGTTTGGTTTGTGAAGGGTGTCTCCGGTGTCTCTGAAAATGGGGGGATAACATACCCATAGGATCCATGGTGCTGGTATATATGCTAACATGAATGGGGTATATTGATGGTAAATGTTACCATATATAGCATACATGGATCCTATGGGATAGGATAACCATAAAAATTGCAATCTTTACAAAAAATGATGAACTATAGCTAGCATTAGAAACCGAGACGAAGTCGCAGAACCACAATGAAACTTGTGACTTCGGTGGCCGACGGTCTTCCATAGGACCTCCCAAAGACTTGGAGGTTCCTCCAAAGTCGGAGTCTCAGCTGTTCAGCACCTGCAACGAATGAGAGATGAAGCGGTCGAAATGTAGAGATGATAGGTCAACCATAGATCAACCATAGATCAACCACAGATTAACCATAGATCAACCACAGGTCAACCATAGATTAACCATAGGTCAACCATAGATGTGATGATGTTCCGCCGAGGCGGAAGCGACGAGTGAGGCAACGAGGCGATCGAACAAAAATATGGGCCGCAGATTGGGCGGGCGGGCGATACCTTCGCACCGCTGGCCGTCATCCGCCAACGATGGACTTATGGTGGATGGTTATACTATAGATACTTATTATCTATAGAGTATAGGTGGTTGGATGTGAGTCAAAAATCACCACGTAGCCATAGCAGTGTTCAAAACCCCTGTTGATGATTATTTTGGGTTATACACTTTCCAAAATCTTGGGAATTACCGCAGCATATCACAACCAACTCAAATAGATGGAAATTCCTGGTGAATTTCAGTTTCAGTGAGAAAATCAGTTGCTTTAAATGGTCAGCCCTCATGGAAATTCCGATTTTCGATGATTTTCCCAACGAAAATCCGGCACTTTTTTCAGGTGGGTCCATGTCATCGCGACCCCTTCCCGAAAGACAAGATCCTGACCGATGGTCCCCTAGGCCGGGAATTGATGGGAAAAAGGACATTTTCTTCACAAAGAACTGGGAATACTGGGAGAATCTAGAAGAATCTTTCGGATTTTATAGGAAATTGACCACCTGATTATATGCTGAATTTACATGATGCTAGATGGTTGAGCCACTGGCAGAACCCAATGAGATATGAATGAACAATCAAGATCGGCTACAGCAAATTCTGCATTGGCAGATAAAGAAAAGTGCAAAACTCTCATCTTTGTTCTCCTTCTCTTGCTTACCGCAGTTCTTTCTCCTTTGTTCCTATTGTTTCAGCTAACTTCTCAGATTTGGACGAATCAAAAACATGTAGAAAATCTAAATACCACCCAAAATTGAAGACTATTGAAAATGGCATGAACATGGCTTAAATATGCGAAACATGAATCTTAAATGGACCACTGTGATCCCAACCTGTTTCAATCTTGACTGACTTCGTCAGGCGTCCCTTGGATGGCAAGGCACGTCTTTTTTGTGACGTCTCGATGTCACTGGAATTTTCGAGGAAACATCCCTATCTGAGAGGATCTGAGAGGATAACATCCCAGAGTTGCTGAATGATAATGAATGATTGGATATTAATATTCATATATTAAATGATTTATATTGATATAATATGATATTGAATTTGAATGATATTGAATGATTGATATTAAACACTGATTGATATTATGAATTTGATATGTTTTTTTTTCTATCCAGATGCAATGAATGTAATTGTTTCTCAGCGCAGACGCGTGCCATTCACATTGGATAGCTGATTTGGTATCGAGATGGAAGAGCCAAATTACAGTCACATAGTGCATATGTTGCATTCCCGTTTTGCACCCAATCTTCCATAGGACGAATGCACCATCGTCTCAGATCGAAATGACTCATGCTGATCTTGGTTCTCTTAGCTTTTGAATTGCGACAGACACTCAGTTGATATCTTTTCTAGTTTGCACTCATTCTCAGTTTGCAGATTAAATTCACGTGAATGATTTCTAAATCTGGCAAATCCAATCCCAGTGGTTCTCAATTGGAATATGGGATGCCGTGGGGATATTTCCAACCTAAGTGCATTTTCCACCGGTTGATGTTACTGTGGATCTTTGTGGTTAGCATCTCAATGAGTGTCGCAACCGTTTCCCATGAGTAGCAAAATCTGGTTTCGATAAATGTTCTTTTGCTTACCTCCCCATACCTCCCCAGTTCGAATTATTAATTTATCGACAGGATCTTTATCCTCAAATTTGCACATCACCATACATCACCATGAATCGTGAGGGCTAATCATATGCCTTTTTCATAGAAGCACTAGCCACATGAATATCCTGGCTGGTGCTTTCAAACATGAATTTTATTTTCCATTTCATATATGGGATAATTAATCCTTCCCATTGACGAACTCCATCATTTTTCAAGATGATTAAAACATGTTAAAACCACCAACCAGACATCTCAACGATTACAGTATTGAATGCCCATTTCAGCGAAACATCGGTATCAAAGATGGCTGGAGAATCCCCACACAGTTCAATCCGTTGTGCTTTCGCAAAAAAAACGCGCCATCTAAAACTGCCTAGCCTTGTGTTGCGCATGTTGAAAAATAGCTGTTTTTTCTGCGCCGGGGTTGGCAGATTCATCAGACTTCATCCATTTTTCTCCACGGATCTCCACGGCCAGGTGCTAGAGAAGGCTCTGAAGGACCAGAACTCAGCGGTAAAAAACGTTGGACTTTTGCGACTTTTCAGCCTGGATTTTCCCAGGCTCAAGGCGAGAGTCCGAGAGGCACACGGTGCCACGGTTGGATGAGAAGAAATCCCCACGGTTGGATGGTTCCCATGATAATCCCATTATTTATAAATAGTGTTTGATAGTTACCAATGGTCACCAAGTGCATTTCTGAAAAAACACAGTTGGGTCTTTTTTGGGGGTTTCCATAAATGCTATGGATTGGTATAGGAATTTTTAGGGTATGGCATGGTGAATCCGAACGTGTCCGACAAGGGTGGATCCCATGGAGGATGACTAGGGGTGAACCCCATGACTTAGGACACCTACAGCTACCACGGGGATGGTTTAGGTCATTTTTGGGCCAAAAACCGGCTAAAAACCCCACTATTTCCAGCTATTGAATACCGCAATTGTGGTTGGATGCTACTTTGACCAGAATCACTAACATCACCTTTTTTTTGTGAATTCTCACACTTTTTTGTGAATTCTCACACATGGACAGTTCTCACCATGGTGTTGTGTTTTTCCCCATTTTTCTGCGTCTGTCTTAAAAGTTGCTTCTTCTAGTGTGACAACTTTTTGTGTCATCAGTTTTTACCCTCTGGTTATTTAAAATGGTGATGTTCCATGGCTATGTTAAATAACCAGATGGTATGATTCTATGAACTTGGCGATTTCTGTGTCACCTGCAGATGAGAGTCGAAATGGGCACAAAATGAGGTGGGACCCGCTGGGGTTTAGCACTTCAGGACGTCCACCTAGTCCTCGTTTGCCAACCAAGTTCTGCTGGTTTTTTTTATAGTAAGGGATCCCCAAGTGGGTTTTAATCCTAAAATGGTCGTTTATGACTTGGATGATTTTGGATGAAAACTGGGGTTACCACCATGACAAAACGGAAACCTCCGTACGCTTCATTCATACTGGTCCATACGATCATCCAGAAACCCTTGGGTGCTGTTCTCCCAGGCGTTGAAAGCAAAACGCATGTAAATTTCAAACGCCTTGGCCGTGACCTGAACACAAACAGCATTCAACTAACATCAACTAATATAAGTACCTCCCATAATTGCATGAAGTATGCTCATGGTATAATACTTATTTAATACTGTATGTCATCAACATATTTTTGGATATGAGTTTTTGGATATGACTAGAAACTGGATGAATGTTGGATGATATTCTCACTCTAAAAAAGCGTGAAAAACCATGCGTTATGAACATCCCATCCCATCCGTTCATCTTAAACACCCAGTGAGTATGGTCCCAGTGAGATGTGGATGCATCCACATTCACCATGGTGACTCTGGTGTTTTTTTGATACAGTGGATGCATGAGCCATGGAAAGGATGAACAAACAATTCTGATCACTCCATTTGCAGCGAAATTGAGGATCATATTCCATTTTCCATAGATTTCCATATAGATTTCCATATAGATTTCCATATAGATTTCCATAGGTTTCCATAGATTTCCATAGGTTTCCATAGATTTCCATAGATTTCCATAGGTTTCCAGAGATTTCCATAGATTTCCATATAGATTTCCATAGATTGCCATAGATTTCCATGGTATCTCCCAGCCCAGTTGAGCCTCAAAGATCTCGAGGCGGTCCCGAAGCTCCTCGCGCACAGATGCTGGACCTCCTGGGAACTGGGCTGTCCGCAGATCGCAGGAGCGATGATCGGTGGATTTCAGTGGGTTTTCAGCATGGATTTGGTCCGTTTTTGTAGGGTAAAACCTCTGGTAAACATACAAACAACTATGGAAAATCACCATTTTTCATGGGAAAACTCACTATAAATGGCCATTTTCAATAGCTATTTTGACATAACCAGAGGGTAAAACCTGGGAAAATGATGGAAAAACCTGGGAAAATGGAGAAAAGAAGTGGAGAAAATGGAGTCTACAGCACAATGTTGCTGGTTTCATTCTTGTGTTCTTGAAGCAACACATGTAGTTGTGAGGAGGTTAGTGAAAAATGGGATGATTCTTCCAATAAAATTGGGAGGATAATCAGCAACAACCACTATCAATGGATTGAGGTGTTTAGATATGTTCAACTATAGGAACAATATCCTCAATGATGACTTTGATATTTTTGAAGGGGGAACCACCAGAGGCCTCAAGCTGAATTTGTGTGATCGGAAGTGACTGCCAGTTCCCAACGTGGGCCTTTCCCAAAAGGGGAACGATGGCGGGTCCCATTCCATTCTTCGACCATCTTAGGGTGAGGCAACTGCCATGATGCCATCCCAGGACCACTACAGAGCCAGACGCAGGCGAAGGGAAAAGTCCCGATCCCTTTTTCGACTCCCTGTGTGTCTTCAGGTGTTTGAACACCTGCAAATTTGCCCAACTGTTGGATTCTTCCCTGAAGACAAAAAAAAATCTATGCAGTTTGCTCCAGTTGTTGAGATATTTGGAAGCGAAGAACGACCCAACAACTTGCCAAATACAGTGTAAGATCACGTAAAGACAAAGGTGGTACATGGTAGCCAAAATCCAAGCATGGGATGTAGAAGTAGCCAGTATATCACTAGTATATCACAGTATATCCCAGGAATTTCTGGGAAAGACGTGAAAATTTCACCTTGGTGAAATCTGGCTGGCTTTCCGGCAGGTCAAATCAAGAATATCTTCAAATGGCCCAACAGGCACGGAGTATCTCGGGCACTGGCTGTGTACTGCTTTTTTTCACTGATTTCGCTAGCTGAAAGTGCCAATTTCACACTGAGTTTTACAGACATATGACACATCCGAAAACCAAAATCCTCATCTCACAGAATTGGATGACGGGACAATTTACAGGAAACATATGACAGGGCTGTACCGATTCCAAGCCCACTTCGTTCATGTTGTGATTGTTGCCATAGCGCTTTTTCCTGCGTCGGACGCGAATTTCCATCACCCAAGATGCACTGATCGCAGTGACAGCAATGAATGATGCTTTCCCAAGGATTTCCGGCCACTTTTTTGGTGATTTGGTGTGTCCAAGCCACCCTGGCCCTGGGTTTGTCGTTGCTGGGGTGTCCTTCAGATGCGGCCCAGAGATCTGCATCGCAAAAACGGATGGAACGGCTGTTCTTGAACTTGAGGGAACGTGGACCCGGGGGACCCCGACGGAGACCTGAAGAACCCAGTGATGAAGAACTCTACTCCTGGCTATCGATGCTGATGGACGAAAATTCTGGAACTTCGGGTCTGATTCATGAGCCGACCGAAGCGACCGGTTACGCCACCTCCCATCATCCCTTACCATGCGCACCGGGAATTTTCACCACCGAACTCCTACAGTTCCTGTGGATGTGGAAGACACAATCTGCTACGGAAGAGGTGAAGCAGTTGGTCACACAAAGTGATCGACACTGGGCGTTTCTACGCATCAGCCCCTGGATGAACGTCTTGAAGTTGGGAGACCTGGATGTTTGTTGATTTGCTGAAGCTAAAAAAAATAGAGACTGAGTGTTATTTTATGTTATTTTGCCATGAATTACTACCACTACTTGGGATTTTTTGTTTTTCTAGGAAGATCAAATGACCCTTTTGAGATACTGTATACTACTTTCTCATGGCTCCCTGGCTCCCCGGATATCGCAATACTTGAGAATCTGTGCGTGTTTGGATTTTTTATCTATTCATTCTATTTCTAGATGGAGGTTTCCTAACATGGGAGTACCCACAAATCATCCATTTTGATAAACATGTCCATATTTTTAAACCATCCAGCTATTGGGGATCCACCATGACTATGGAACCCATATGTTTTATGACGTTCCCCAAGGATATGGATCTACCTTTGCAGCAGGCCACGAACTCTGCACCTTGGTCCCAGCACCTCCTGAAGCAATGGATCTGGAAAGCGCTGCCAGGCGGTTTCATGCTGCGTGGCCGGGGTCAACCACGACGGAGGCTGGGGCAAATGGGGATAGCCCAACTGGTAGTCGTTTCTTAGAAATCAGTGGATCAACAGGATCAATATTGAATCCTCGGCCATCAGCTTCACATGACACGACCATCTCATGATATTTGATGATATTGCCACCTGTGTTCCCAGATGTTCCCAGATGTTTCCCAGATGTTCCCAGGCCATTCCAGGCCTTTCGCCAGGCCACGATCTTCAAACAGTTCCACGTCTTGACCGCCGTCGACTACCGCAGCTGCGCGAGCCGAGGCCGTCGCTGTCAGCGCTGGCTGCATCGCCGCTTCGTGGAGTTGGCCCTACGGCAGCCCTTCGCCTGCGGCGTGGTCTGCCGCTATGCCGCGGCCTTCGCGTACTTGGCCCAAGCGCTGACAGACAACAGGGGCAGAAGGAGATGGTTGAGGTACCTGGATCGTGCGATTTTGTGTTTTGAACATTTGGATGGTTTAGGAGAGTTTAGGAGAGTTTTGGGTGTTCAGGGCATTTTCTGGACATTTGGGTGACTTTTTTTGGGGTATACTTGAAGCCCGTAAGCAGGATTTGAATGGATTTGATCAGTTTTTTTGAGGAAATGGTCCGAAGATCAAGAAAAATTGGTAGAGGATGCTCAGGCGCAAATCCTATTGGCGGATGGCATTTTCTATACACTGCTGGGGCCACAACAGGTGCAATTGACCTGTTCCTTGACGCGAAGCTTTCCAATTTTCAGCTTGCTGGCACGACTGGCCGGGATTCCAATGTCTTTGGGAGATTCCAATTCCAATCCGAGAGATGAAACTGCCACAAATCCAACACTGAAGGTGCCCAATCAGCCACCACCACCAACTTTGGCCAAACTCTGTGATCTAATCGACCAGTGGCCGCCACTTCAAAGGTTGACTGCTCAAGGTGCAATGGCTGTATATTCCATGCTACAAAGTCTTGGAAGTTTGTTGGATGAGTTCCAAATCAAATGGTGGATGTCTTCTGGAGCTTTGTTGGGTACGCTGCGAAATGGTGGCATGTTGCCCCAAGATTGTGATGTGGATATAGCCATCTGGCGACCAGATGCTCATGAAATGTTATCTCCCAAGTTCCAAGCTGCACTGGCTGCAGCGGGGCTGGTGTCGTTTCATATGCCTATCTATTTCCAGTACCGTTGCTGCTTTTGGTTTCAGAAAAGCTTAGGGGTTTCATGTTTTAAACCTTCCCATCCCTGCAAAGTGGTAGTGGGAAGACTCATGAATCTACGGGAGACTTCCCTGCTTACACCTTGCATTTTTTTTTCAGGCATATCGTCAATCCTAGTCCTAGCTTAGAATGGTGATGCAGACCACACCCACTAACTATTATTTTGCTGGTGAACATTCCATGTTTGTTAGTTAACACATGTCAATACATCACTGGTTGGTGCTTTGGACCATTTTTCATGTTTCCATATATTGGGAATTTCATAATCCCAACTGACGAACTCACTAACTCCATCATTTTTCAGAGGGGTTGGGAAAAACCACCAACCAGATCATCAATGATCATCATACATCCTTTCTTGTTGTTGAATATTCTGACGAAGATAGAGATCTGATTCCGACAGCAGACCAGGTTTCTGCTTGGTGCAAGTCCCGGCAGCAGCAGATCCCCGCAGCGTCCAGGGCGGCTTGGCCTGTCATCTGCCCTATGTGGATGCACACCTGGCTGATGTCGCGGAAGAGGGTCGCTGGCATTACATTCATCGTACTGACCTGCAATATGCCCACAGTTTTCCCTTGAAAGGTGGGGGTTGGATGGGCTGGATGGGGCTGGATGGGGTTGGATGGGGTTGGATGGGGTTAGGGAGCTGGAAACTCGGCACAAAATGATGAACGGTGATGAAAGATGGAGATGAAGTGGCCAGAAAATGGATCGAAAAGGCAACAAAAACAGACAAAAACATGATCGATGATCAAAGTTTTGAAGTGGTATTCAATCTACTTCAATGTAGTTCGAACATGTTAGAAGCCAAAAAACATCAAAATAACGAAGTGAAGTGGATCTATATAAATGGTCAAAATAAGTGCCTTGTGCCACCGGCCTTCCAGGCATCTTGGGCTCCCAGAAGAGGGACCTGCGTCAACGGCGCTTCTTTGGGGATGCGAAGGTGTGGATTCCAAACCTGCCGCAGAGCGAGGAATATTTGAACAAAGTCTACGGAGAAGATTCTGGCTGAGTTTTTTTTTTGGAAATCCTCTTAAGATATTTTTTCAGGGTTTAAGTTGCTGGTGTTTAAGTTGATGTTTCAATTCTTTTGGCGGGCCGTTTTTGTTTTCATCCAAGATGGTGTCCGTAGTATCTGGTGATATCAGGTGTATCAGACCAGGTGGAAACCACCCCCTGAAGATCCCTGAAGTCCCGAAGGTGTAAACGGAATGATTCGTTGGCGAAACGTCCTGCACCGTGATTTTTCAAATGAAAGATCAGGATTGGAGGAAAGTCCTGCGCGGGCGTCGTGGAGCAATGATCCATAACCTCAGCGCGGGCGAGAGCTTTTGGGGAATGATCGCGCGACCCACTGGCCCCCTACGGGATGTCATTCGAGAGCATCTTGATGGTGGAATGGGGGCTATGCCCTCTGGTAAACTAACAGTTTGCTATTGAAAATGGCCATTTATAGTGGATTTACCCATTAATAGCATGGTGATTTTCCATGGTTAAATTACCAGAGGGTATAAGATATTTTCAAGATCCAATGGAAACCCGAAGCATGAGATTTCACAGGTCGGCCATAGGATGATTTGCAGGTGAATGAATGATGAATCGCAGTGTTTTCTGGTCATTACAAGTCATTAGGTACTACAGGAAATTTGAAGTGTTCATGACTTTCAGTGCCAGGTTGGATCTTGTTGACTTGCCATGTTGGGTTCTGGACATCGGTTTCATTGCTGATGAATTCTCAACAGTGTCTTAAATACCCAGAATATCCAAGATACCGAGAACAGTGTCTTAAACTAGATCCCGGTATTAACTAGATACCGAGAACAGTGTCAATAAATGGTGGTGAATTATTGGATCCCCAGAGCCTTCAGCTGGTGGTGAATGATTTCCGAGGCAAAAACTAATCGGAAACTTATTGCCCGGAGCTGCTGTGACCTGCAGCCATGACTGCGACCATGACTGACACCGGAAAAGCTGCTGTTTGAACACTTGAAGTGACTTGGTTTGTCGAGGTCCCGTAGGTCCTAGGCCCTAGGTTTGGAAATGGGGGTACCCTCTGGTAATTTAACGTAGCTATTGAAAATGGCCATTTATAGTGAGTTTTCCCATAAAAAATTGTGATTTTCCATAGTTATGTTAGTTTACCAGAGGGTATATACATTGTATATGCCAGGAATAGCCAAAAAAACTTCGAATAGGAAAGAGGTGCACCACAGAAGCATCAGAAGCATCAACCAGTGACATGGAGGCCTTAGGTAGCGCCAGCGATCGCAGGCAGCCATGATGAGATTTATGCCTCATCCAGGATATATGGTCCTAAACTCAGCTGCAGTGGAAGTTTGCGCCATGTCATGACATG
>Ga0126342_10016217_pt1 | contig 13005 bp, 10 predicted proteins | sample Cyp1metagenome_FD_92528 | JGI IMG/M metagenome (GOLD analysis project Ga0126342, IMG submission 92528) | Coral microbial communities from Lord Howe Island, Old Settlement Bay, Australia - Cyphastrea 1 metagenome | ecosystem: Host-associated > Invertebrates > Cnidaria > Coral ... | reverse complement strand
CTTCTCACACCTGACATCACAAGTCCACTTCTCACACCTCACTTCTCACACCTCCCCGAAGTTCACATTAAGCTTAGATACATAAAGGCTTGACATGTGGGGTTATCCGGTCCTTTTATTTTTATTCGGTTGAGTCCCAATGGTGATAGCTATATCAACATAAACGACATTTTTTGAGAGTTAATTATCCACTGTTGGCTTTTAATTCCCCAAGCAGTCGTGATCACACTGTCAGCGTCGCTTGGCGACGAGGCAACAGCTCCGTCGGTGTGGGGGCTCAGATGAGACACGGAAGGGTTTGGAGGTGCCATTGTAAGGCATGATATATCAGTTAAATTGTAACATATAACTACGTAGGTTAAGTATGGTTTATGGTAGATATAACTATAGTTAATGGGTTTGATGAAAATGGAGGTACCCCAAAATGGAAGGTGAAATTTCTTTAAAAAATTGATCATTTTGGGGCACCCATATTTTGAAAACCTCCGTATATGATTGTTGTCATGCTTATAATACCTTGTGATAAATTCAGAGCGCTTTGGACAACTACCATTCATCATAGGTATATCATGGTAAATCATGGTCAATTTTCCGTAGTTATTCACTGGAAGGTAGTTACAATAGTTTTAATAGTTGTGATATAGTGGTGTATGTGTATGAGAATCGATCATATTCATCAACGTTTTTGCCACTGTATAGTGAATATATGACCGGACCGCTGAACATGATGATAAACCCTAGGTATTAGCTGTTTCAACAGTTGTCATACTTAAGGAGGGCGGCGTATCCACGACTATTTTTTTTGAACCTACGACAAGAAAAAAAAGAAACCACGACTATTCTAGAAAAAGAATCCACGACTATTCTAGAAAAAGAATCCACGACTATTTTTGAAAAAGACTATCCGACTATTTTCACTTCTACTGTATTATACAGTGCCAGAGGAGGATCCGGAGCTTCCGTCCACTGTATTATACAGTGCCAGAGGAGGATCCGGAGCTTCCCGTCCACTGCATTATACAGCGCCAAAGAAAAAATAAGAAGCTTCCCGTCCACTGTGTTATACAGTGCGAGAGGAGGATCCGGAGCTTCCCGTCCACTGCATTATACAGTGCCAGAGGAGGATCCGGAGCTTCCCCTCCACTGTATTATACAGGGTTCCGGAGGTTCCGGAGAAGGTTTGGGAGGCTGTGATGCAGTGATGTGATTTTCAGGTGTGTGATGTGACCTAGGGCAGGCGCCCAGTAGCAAGTGGCATCACACATTCGCAACCGTTCCTATACTGTCCTATCTCACGCAGCTGCCCAAACATTTCATTGCTCTAGATACAGGACGTTTGTTTTCTACATAGGTCAGTTGGCTTTCTGCAAATTTCCCCTCTCAGGGTACCATGCGTCTATATTGTTTTGGCTACCCCCTGTTTCAAGGCACCAAACGAGCACAAGGAGGACAACAGAGCAGACAACCCGCACAAGGATGAGAACGAGCACACACTCTGCGACCTCGGCCGCACCTGAAGCACCGCTCACTGGACTATATGCTGCTGATCATCCGGACGCTGATGTTCGCCCCGACTGAGACAATATTCAGTTGCGTGATGAAGGCTGTGTTGGCAAGGCTTTCATTGGTCCATGATGAGGATGCATGGTGCCAATACTTCCAAAGACAGTACCTGTCTCATCCCCACCCCCTCAACCTTGGCTTTGGGGGGGGCAGAAAAATGTAACTTACAATAAGTGGGGGGGTGTGGGAAATTGTAAGTTACAATTTTTGTTGGCCCTAAAAAACTAGGGGGGCTGTTTTAAATGTAACAATCGATGTGGGACATGGTAACTTACATTTTAGCACCCCCCAAAAAAAAATTGCATTTGCTTGCTAGATTTGGTAAAGGCATACCAGAAGGTCACAGTCTTCATGTGTTTTTGCACGCTTTTGGAAACTTCCCCTGCAAAATATCTAAATTCTAAATCATACCTAAATCATTTCTAAATCATGTTCAAAATACATTCAAAATACACAGCGTGTCGAAAGAAAACTGTGATTTCCACCATTTACACAACATATACCCACCGTTAGGTGCCATTAAGGAAAAGAAAATGTAAGTTATGAAAGTTCGGGCTGACAAACATATGCATTTTTTTTCAGGGGCATCCAGCGCAGAGGCTTTTCAACTTTACATGTGTATTGCCTGAAACCTGAAAACATTATCATGCAGCGATAAAAAAGTCATAACATATCAAAAGGTATCATATGATACCATGAAATACCATAAACTATCTAAATCTAAACCATATCTTAAACATATCCACAAAATAGATCAAAATATCCAAAAAACATATCTAAATCATACATAAATCATATCTAAATCATATCTAAGTCATACTCAAAATACATTCAAAATACACAGCGTGTTGAAAGAAAACTGTGATTTCCACCATTTACACAACATATACCCACCGTTAGGTGCCATTAAGGAAAAGAAAATGTAAGTTATGAAAGTTCGGGCTGACAAACATATGCATTTTTTTGCAGGGACATCCAGCGCAGAGGCTTTTCAAGTTTACATTTATATTGCCTGAAACCTGAAAACACTATCATATAGCGATAAAAAATGTCATAACATATCAAAAGGTATCATATGATACCACAAACTATCTAAACCATATCCTAATGTGTGTTTGACAAACATATTTTGAAAACATTTTTCAAAAAATAATTGCAATACTTTGAAAATGAACAACTGAATGTTTTAAACTGATTACCAACCAGTTGTTATAGCATAGAAACCATGGATTGTAGTAGTTAAATCTCTGGTTGGTGGTTTGGAACATTTTTTATTTTCCCATATATTGGGAATAATCATCCCAACTGACTTTCATGTTTTTCAGAGGGGTTGAAACCACCAACCAGATCTGTTTCAAACCAGAACGGACAGATGCAATTTCTGCAAGGTGGTCCTTCCCAGTGATAAGTTGTCTTAGAATCAATGGCCACGCAACAGGTACCACATTTCGGGACCATAATAGGGATTAATGGTCGTAATATGGGTGAATAATCAAATGTATGGGCTTAGTAAAGGGCTTATTAACAACAAACAATAGCAAGATCAATGGGGATTTCCGGATCCTAAATTGGAGGTACTTACCATATATAAGGCCTATGTAAGGGCTATGCAGGGGATATACACCCAAAAGATGGCTTTACATGGTACAGTACCTCCATTTTAGGATCCTGAATTTCCCATTGTAAGAACCCCTTTTTTGACTAGTTCCATATATCGACCAAAGATCCTTAATAGACTTCACTTAGTAAACTATGCTCATTTGATGGTTTTAACTGGGGGATCCCTAGCCGTCACCATGGGTTTCAATACTGTAACAATCTAACAACTTGGATGATGACTCGGGGGTACCTCCATGACTTAGGAAACCTTCATTATCCATTTTTGTATCCCAAGATCATCCTACGATTATTATTCTCCCGATTAAAAAACAAAACTTACTTCGTAGGTCAGACCACGAATCCTAAGTAGGTTATATTCCTTATTATAAGTGGGATAATTCACTTATAAGTGGGATAATTCACTTATAAGTCGGCTTAATTCACTTATACTTGGGGTGAACTAACCTATTTAAGATTCATGGGATGATCGATGATCCACCAAGTAACACCCATCAATCTCCATGTCTTGGCGGCTTATCCTTTCAGCAAGGCACCGGAGAGTCCAGCGGCGAAAGCCTCAGAATGGTTCTGTGCTTGTGGGCTTTGGCTTTGGTGAACTATAGTGATTGATAGGTGATTAATAGTGATTCATGGTGATGAATGATGATTTATACGGATTACTATGGAATTTATAGGGATTATGGTGGTCTATGGAGATTTTGTTCATGATCAAAATTTGGGTGTGCCTTTTTTATGGAGGATTGATCGCCATTGCATTTGTTTTTTTCGGAAAATGGATGGATCAACCAATAGATTTTTGGGTCCAGAGAAATCCAAATCCAAACAGAAGGTAAGGTTCCAATCTTTTGTAAGTTGGATTACATGTACATGGTTCATCATGGTTCCATGTTTTAAGAGTTAGAATGACTCGCCACAAATTGCTGTTCCTTAATTCGAACCACAAATTATGTACTGAATTGCGAGTTGCTCTGGTTTGGACCGTTGTGTGTAGGTAGTAGGTCTAGAATGAGAATGAATCTCGCTTCTGGTTCCTCCCATGTTGTTTTTCAAAGAGGTTTCACCATACGCATATTTTTCGAGGTCATTGAGACACAGGACCCTTTTCCAGCTTTAACTTAAGGAATACAGAAAAACCTGAGTCATTTTGGTCAGGAATCTGTCTTCAGGCCGGTCATCCAAGACATCTTGTAGGCTAACCTGGGCTTGTGACCTATATTTTTTGTAAGGCTGGGGGGTTATGACAGGTCAATCAGGTCAATCACAGCTACACAAAGCTTTCACGTCTCGGGGGCCAGGCGGCCCCATCGAAAGCTCGCTGCGTGGGAATTCTACTCGACCGATGGTGGTTCACGTTTAGGGCTCTGGGGTCTTGGGAGCAACCATGAAAAATGTTAAGTTTAATGGATGTATGATATGAAATAACAACATGATATATCATTGATACGATATGATTTCATATGATTGGCTTCCGTCTCAGAGATGAAGAAGAAGAAGAAGGAGAAGGGATCGACATCCAGCTCAACAAGCAGAACAAATATGGACCCGAGGGAGGAGCTAGGATTGCTGCCAAACACCTTCATCACGATGGCAGGGAGGTGGCATCGAGATTGATGCGGCAGCAGATCGGTGCGGAGTCACCTTCGGGATCTTTGGAAGATGTAGCACCTTTCCTCAAAGAAGATACTGGTTGGTGGTTTGGAACATGAAATTCATTTTCCCATATATTGGGAATAATCATCCCAACTGACTTTCATATTTTTCAGAGGGGTTGAAACCACCAACCAGAGATACGTCGATTACGAAGGACGCTTTGGCCATCATCATGACCAGCCCGGTGTGGCCAATCAAGGCCTCATACCACTTGGCAACTTACGGTACCTAGCAGTGTACCTGCCAAGGAAGTGGTTCTGATTCAAGGTTCGATGGTGCAACTTGATTGTTCGGGATAGGGCACCTATAGGGCACCGGTCCCAGGGGCGCAGTCCCCAGGGACTTCATTGGTCCACCGTGCCCTTTCTGATGGTTTGTTTGTTCGGGATAGGTTTCCTTCAGATGGAACCCTTGCTTGTTCATCTGGTTGATGGTTTGGAACATTTTTTATTTTTCCATATATTGGGAATAATCATCCAACAAATGACTTTCATATTTTTTTCAGAGGGGTAGGCTCAACCACCAACCAGTCATTGTTTTTACCTTCCGGTGTCATCAAACACGGCAAGGCCGGAAAATCACCATTTTTAATCACCCATTCTTGGATGATATTTCCAATAAACTCTCCATGAGGATTGTCCATTGCTACAACTCCTGGGGCCCCCGTTGACGAAATTGCGTTCAGTTGGTGCAAATAACTCCAATAACTATGGTTTATTGTACCTATAACTATAGTATTCATGGGGTTTATAAACCATCTAACATCACTGGGGGGCCCCACATTGTATGTTTGATGACACCGGGGGGTACCTCTCTTTGGATAGAGATTTCTTGCAGATTTTCCAATCATCCACTTCCGCGAATGACTGTTTGAATGAATCCAGCCATGGGTCAAAGCCTTGTTGCCTTGGTTTACATCTAAATAGATTAACCTTGAATGCGTACTTTAATCCTTTAGTCTGGTGGTATCAATGGGATTATCTACTTACCAGCTAAAAATAAAATGTAGGGAGGTATCTAAGTTTAGCAAAGTAAATAGTTTGTAGCTTGTTTTTATGGACTCTCATCAGGAAAGAAGAAAACCCCATTGATTGACCCGCTCCCAAATACACAAACAATGGGGAATCATCGGCCCACAAAATTGGTTTTTTTGAGTACTCTATGGAATCATCCAATTTGGCAAGTCATGTTTTTTTTAATCCCAATGCTAGACCATAGCTATACAATGCTATTGAAGGCTTGGGATACCTGGCACTCTCACCTTTTTCTTTAGCTGGGATGACAGTATACTCAACAAAAACGAGCCGCTCGACCATCCTAAGCCCATTTGCAAACCTAAAGCCATCAAAGTATCACGTCATTTTTTGCTGATTTTATCTCAAACTCCAACCCTCTGTTGACATCCAGGTGTTGGAGGCTTCAAAATGAGAGCTGCATTGGTCAAATTTTAAGACCAAGAGGATCATGGAATTTAGTCGTACCAGGTACGTATTCGTATTAAAAATCGAGTGATATTGAGGTACCAGGTAGCCAATTTGAACAAAAATACCCTTCTATTCTCCCAGAAAAATGGGGAACCTGGTACCATGCCGTGCCTGTTTCAAAAAGGCTTTTCACTCCATTCACATGGTTATTGGTTCAGAAATTGATGGTCGCCGAGGCCAAAGATCCAGCGCCGGTGAGCTCGTTCCAGTGGTCGTTCCAATGGGGCGGGCCGTGAAAATCCGATTCATATGGACCCCTATGGGTGAAAGAATTGCCAAGCAAATGCCTATGATTTTGTCACTAAATTGTGATAAATCAATGTAACTCATTGTAAATCAATATTGATATGGACCCCAGAGTGAAATTTGAGTCCCTGATTGTCATTCACTAAATCCCTGAGTTTTCTCATTTAGATTATGATTGAATGTCAGCAACAAAATGCAGATCTAGCCAACAGAAAACCAGAATTTCAGCCAATAAACACTAGGACTTCAGCAACGAAAACGTGTTTTTCATGAAGAATCATGGGAGGTAACCAGCCAATGATGATTTTTTCAGCAAGAGAAAGCGATGGTTTTATCCAACCAAGAATTAAGATATGAAACCAACAACAAAGACTGCTTTGACCAAGAAACACAACAGGGACTTTGGCAACCAAAACAGGGAATTTTACCTGTGAGGAAATTGTTTTTCGAAGTACACAGCGGGTCATCACAATACAAGATACTGAATTAATTGGGACGACAAAATGTGAATGATGCATATGATTTTACAGTATACATATATGCGTGCATATATTATATATATATGCATATACATATTCAAACAATATTATATTAAAATAAAATGGAACAATCATACTGTGGATGGACGAAATCCTGCACCAGTGGATAGGAGATAAACATCCCATTATTTATAGACTTTCAACTATCCAAGGTGGTGCAAGATTTCGCAACCACCCACCGTATGTCAGGTCAATTGTATATGGTTAGTGGCCCCTTATTTGTTTTCTTAATTCTACTTATTAGTTGGATGATGAACCACAAAGTAAACGTAAGGATATACAGTTATGGCCATTTATTAGTTATAACTGGTTATTTCAATGGGATTATACATGTTATAAATGGTGTTTTCTTAGTACTTATAACTGGTATTTCGGGCCATAAGGATATAGACATATTGTCAATGCTTCTAATATGACTGGAAATTCACGGGCTTTGGGTGGGGGTTGCAATGGTTTTGACATGTCACAACCCCATCAATGGGAATTTCGGGATCCTAAAATGGAGGTATTGTACCATATTTTTGGCCATATTTTGGGGGGATATTCCCTTACATAGGCCTGAAAAATAGGCCTTATATACGGTAGGTACCTCCAATCAATCGGTTCCTGAAATGGCCCTTGACCCCATCATATCTCAATGTTCACACTTGCTTGCTGATTTGAACCGTTCAACATCCCATTCTTTGTATACCAACATCCCGGCTATGTCGGATATGTCCAAAGTATCCGACCGCCGTAAAGCGCTGGCAACAGCATCTTACAGAGGCATGAGTTGGTGACCCCCAGGAGCCCTCTCAGTTTCACAAATCCTATTGAAGATGATTTTTCATTCAAGATGGTGACCCGTAGTTGGCTAAGGTCTGTAGTTCATTATTAGCAGAACTAGGGTTTATCCTAGATTTATTTGCTGAAGATGATTTTCTATTTCCCCCAAGGGAGAAATCTGCTACTTGAGGAATCTGTAAAGACTAGTTGTTATTGTTGTTGGTTCCTTAAGCATATCCAAGTTATTGTAGATATATATACTTCCTCGGGTTCTTAGACCAACAAACATCACTGGGGGGGGCATGGTGCCGAATTGTTGGGCCATGGCCGGTTGTGTCAGCCGAACCTTAGGCCCCCGAAGCCAAAAAACTGGATGCTTTGGAGGATTTGGAGGCGCGCGGCTTGTGATAAACTTGGCATTTTCCATGATGTTCCCAATAGAAAATGCACTGGAAATGGGGAATCTATAGGACATACAGTGAAATGGCCATGGCTATTAGCTATATAACTGGTGATAGATGTGATTAGACATTCCATAAATTGGGTTACTTAGTATTGAAAACTGGTAAAGGCCATAACTGTAGGACATACATGGAGATTTACAATATGGGGGTTCCCTACCCCAAGAAGTTCCGGAATTTAACCATCTAAAATAGTGAGTTTCCCAGCATTGTTCAAGGGGTGGGTGCTCCAATCTGGAGCTGCGTAAATGATTATTGTGGGTAAATGATGGTTTTTTATGACAGCTGCAAGGGCGACACATGTTCCATTTCTTTATAGCATCTGGTGATTTTATAGTGATTCAATGGGATTTATCATGATTTAATGGGACTTTATATGGGATATGAATGGGATATGAATGGGATACCCTCTGGTTATGACTAACAGTTTGCCATGGTAAGCCATGGCCCATAGAAATAGATGGTTTACCGAACTTAAAAATGGGTAGATCTTTCCATGGCGAACTGTTAAATAACCAGATGGTAAGTCCAATTTCCACGTTCAGTATTTGGAATGTTGGAAGATGTCGGAAGCATCCCTGAAAAGTGGGTCGTAGCCAGGCAAAAGGTTGACCCTTGATGTTTGTTATACCTATACTGTAGGATTCACAACCAAAAGCTACGGACCTCGTCAAGATGATGTCACAGCAAGCGCATGGCCCGTCGACGGATACCTTTGTCCCCATTTGCAGGGGTTATTGCTTGGATGACTATTGAGATTGAAACACCATGAATGGGCACACAATAATACATTAACAATCTAAAAGAATTGTGTTTGTTCAAGGATATCTCTGATTGAGCGCGGAAATTGGCAAATGCTTCGTCAGTGGCTTACTGTACATATTAGATCATATAAGTAGACTCAATGTATTCCATTCTGTGATTGGTTCTTGTTCGTTGTAGCTACTGCTTATTGATTGTTGTATTGTTTTGCCACTTTTATATCCCATGAAATGCGATATATCTCCCAGTTTGCCATGTACCTCCTTGTCTATCCCACGTTATATCCCACATCCCCATTTTTTCCATTGAATCCTCCACTTATAAGAAAATGTATTTGTTCATTGGGTAAAATATGATGATCCCATTAATTCCATTAGAAGAAACACTCTGTTTCCTCAGTTGTTTATATATATATATATACCATTTTACTCCCAGTCATTCCCAGTCATATTCCAGTTATACTAATCTCCTATTATACCACCATTTCCTGGCTAGTAACAATTCATCATGTATTAGTGATGTTCTGGCCAACTATTCTTTATTATATATCACCTAAAGATATTACAGTTATGGCCATTTATTATATAGTTATAACTGGTTATTTCTGTGGGATTATACATGTTATAAATGGGGTTTTCTTAGTACTTATAACTGGTAAAGGGCCATAACTGTACCGATATTCAGCAAATCCTACCATCGTATCGTTTTCATCGCCATTGTTCCTCAATTCTCCCACTGAATCCCATGAATATCCCAGAAGTTATAAGCACCGTATTTCCTATTTGGGGACGGGTCAAAACTTCTGAAATCACCGTTCAAATACGGGGAATATTCACATCCATTAACCAGCTATTACCTACAGTTATGGCCCGAGTTATACCAGTTATACTACCAAGTCGCCCCATAAAAATGGTTCATGTATAATCCAATAGGTTAATAACCAGTTATAACTAATAGCCATGGCCATTTCACTGTATAATTTCCCATGTTATTATCCCATTTAGCTATATAATATATCTACCATAAACCATAGTTACGTCACTTATAAGGCAACTTAGCTATCTTGGGGGCCCCATCCTGTACATCGTATAATTCCCATATTAACCATTATCAACCATTATTAACCACTACTAAGCCATTACCAAAACCATGAAATTGTCAAGTAGGCTACCGTAAACCATTAATTCAAGCCACTCAAATTTATCCATTATCCTATTATCCATTACTATCACATTGTTATCCAATATCCCAATATTATCTAAAATGTTTTCCATTAAATCATTAACTATAATTGTATATCTACCATGAACCATAGTTAAACCATTAATATGTCTCCATTATCCCGTAATGTACAGGGAATATCCCCACAAAATATGGCCTTATATGGTACGAACGTACCTCCATTTTAGGGTCCTGAAATTCCCATTGAATTATTATAACATTAGCCTCTAGTAGCCATGGCCTTTTCAGTGTAGGGTACCCTTCTCGGGAACGGGAAAAGTTGAGGCCTCACGTGACAAGATGTCGCTGGAGCTGAAGGACATTGCAAAAGGAATGGGGATTTTGGCCGCTCAGCAGGGAATCAGTGATGGATCGTGAGATCCCTATAGAATCCATTGAATATAACGGAGATATAAATCCCTATAGAATCCATATAGAATCCATATATAATCCATATATAATCCATGTATAATCCATGTATAATCCATGTATAATCCATATATACATAGAAATAGTAATCCATATATAATCCTATAGAATCCATTTTTAATATTATATAATCCTATATAATGGGGATATAAATGGATATAATCTCATTTATGCAATGTGTAATCCCACTTACAACCAGTTTTACAATACATGACCATAACATACCATAACTGTAGATGCTGGTGAATGGTAAGGGAGTGGGTTACCACAAAGTGGGGATGGGTAAATTGAAATTTATATGTTTAGTATTAACCATCTAAGGATTGGTGTACCCAATTTTGACCTATACCCAAATGGACATAATCCATAGACAATCCCTATTTCATCCGATACTTAAATGAGGATATTTCATTAATCTAACTGTTATTTTGCTTTCAACATGTTTCAACATTGGATTGATGACCAGCCGGCATTGGCGTAAGCGAGCACAATGATGGTATGTGGCTCACACTTATGTTTGGAAAGCCAACTTTTTCCAACGAGGTTTACTTTAGATAGGTCTAGGATGGGGTTATAGTTTGCAGCTTGTAGCCTTTTGTTCCCACATGTTGTATCCGTTTCTTGTGCCTAATCATAGAGAACACGTTCCGGGTGATAGTGTCAACATGTGTTAACAATTTACTTCACCATGTCGCAGTTTCACAATGACCTACCATAAATTATAGATGATGATGGTTACCTCTGGTAATCAAACATGGCTGACACTCGGAAATCCCTTAATTGGAAGTGCTAATGTGAAAATCATATATCAATGAAGGACTTGCGATTGCAATGTTTGATTTTACCAGAGGGTAGTCGTTGGGAAATCATGTTGGTCATTGTTGGTCATGGTTTATTTCAGTTTAGTAGGAGTTTACGTGATTTGCTCAGAAACATGTTCTATAAGAGACATTGCTCGATTGAAAATCACTGATTTGTAGATGATTTTCCTATCAAGACCTCCATGTATAAGAGATTTCACAGCTAGCCATGTTTCATTGCCGGAGGGTATTCCGATGCTTATTTCCATCAATGGTACCTGGCTTTCCCCTGGTCTCCCTGTAAGAAAACACTCGCCGCCACCGTGCTGTGCACGCTGAGACTAACGTCACACGCAGCGATCTGAAGCTCTTTGGTTTGATCAAAGAGAAGGCACGTGGCGGGTGAATTGGGTAACGCTTCCTTTCCCATCCAAATGAATTGAACCACTCCCCCAAACAACCACGGAAATTTAAGGGAGTTTGACTGATGATTGGATCTATTGTTTTTTTTATTTACCGTGTTTTACCCTCCAGTAAATCAACAGTTCGACCCTGAACATAGTGAATTTTGAGTGGCAAGTCGTCTTCCGACCCCTTCTTGGCAGGGTCTATGCTGGAGGAGGCTACATCATATTGAATGAGTACGGGCCATCAAAGGTGACTAATAGTGATTATGATAGTGATCATAATAGTGATAATCACGTGATTAATAGTGTTTATAATAGTGATTACAATAAATATATAGTGATCATAATAGTGATTATAACAGTGATCATAGTAGTGATCATAATAGTGATTATAATAGTGGTCATAATTTAATAGTGATTATAATAGTGGTTAATACCTGATTAATGTGGGTAAAACAATGCCATTTGCACCATCCCCTAAATCACCAAATGAATAAATCATCTATAAATGATAAATATTTTTTTGCCATCCCAATGGGTACTCTCTGGTAATTTAACATAGCTATTGAACATGCCCATAGAAATAGTTGATTTACCCATTAACAATTGTGATTTTCCATAGTTATGTCTGTTTACCAGAGGGTAATTCATCTATACATGGACCATGTTCAGCCATTTTCCATACCAAGTGGTGAACTAAGCCCTCTCAAACAGCAACCAGTAGCTGCAATTCATCCAGAGTATTCCTGCCTCAGCACACTAGGCAACCTGGAGAATAAAATGTGTTCACCTTATTTATTTGGCATCTTTATCTGGTTGGTGGTTTGGAACATGAATTTTATTTTTCTATATATTGGGAATAATCATCCCAACAGACGAACTCCATCATTTTTTCAGAGGGGTAGGTTGAAACCACCAACCAGATTATTATTAACCATCATTCTAGCAATTTCTTGCCCATATTCCAGGGCCGAACATATTCCATGCCAAAATAGCTGGGAAATTTCAGGGAATTGCGAAGACCCCTTTCAGGTGAAATTTGTATTTCATACAGTTTG
>Ga0126342_10016216_pt1 | contig 13006 bp, 10 predicted proteins | sample Cyp1metagenome_FD_92528 | JGI IMG/M metagenome (GOLD analysis project Ga0126342, IMG submission 92528) | Coral microbial communities from Lord Howe Island, Old Settlement Bay, Australia - Cyphastrea 1 metagenome | ecosystem: Host-associated > Invertebrates > Cnidaria > Coral ... | reverse complement strand
CAGGGGGGGTGAGAGTTATTAAAGGGATAGGGTCGCAGGTGACCGGATAGTAGGGTCGCAAGTGACCGGGGATAATAGGGTCACAAGTGACCGGATGATAGGGTCACAAGTGACCATGGTCCCTTATTGAGAAACCACCACACCGTACGAAGCAAGCGGCCAGAAGCATTGGGGAGTAACCAGAACACACGATACCGGCCGCAAGCCTGACATTGGCGCGCCGCAAGCCTGAATATATATATATATATATATAATTTTAATATATATATATATATATATGTATAATTATTAATTATATATATATGTATAATAGTGTTCAAAATACACAGTATTTGCAAGGTTTTCCATGGGGTTTTCAGGGTTGCTCCGATTTGGTGAGAGCACTGCTTACTGCAGTGGAGATGATCTCTGGTACCAACGATTCACCATGATGAACCATAGAGTTTCCTCGCAACCGATGATTGTCAGCATCGAGATGAACGGTTGAACGGTTGCATCTCCAAGAAGTAACCAACAATCAACCGCTATGTCTGAAAATAGGCTACCCTCCAAAACATTGATTTCCATTTCCAGTTTTTACTAAGAGTTTGCTATGGAAGCCATTGGCCCATATCTAGGTCTGATCGATGATTTACCTGTGAAAAATGGATAAACATGGTGGATTTCATGCGATTTCCAATCGCAGAGAGGTGGAGTATGCTGTGGCCTCACATCGCTGGCCCAAAGTTGCGGCGATCGATGCGACCAACAGTTCATTCCACGGGGCTGAGGATGAGCTATTGGGCTGAACGGATGGGGATGACAGAGAAACAGATGGCTTTAACCAACCAAAATATGTTGGTTCAACCATATTAAACCAAAAAAAAAAAAATTAGCAAAAAAAAACAGAAGTAACCAAACAAATGTGGATTGCGATACAATGAACAAATGTGGGGATATGACCAAACATCATGCGCGATGTCTGAAAATAGGGTATACCAGTATACCTCCAAAATTGCCGTTTCAATAAGAACAATTATGATGAACCAGTGGATTTGTTTTTTTATTTTTTTTCAGAGAAAACCATGCGGATATTACCGATATCGAGAAGGATGCTGAGATAGCGAACAGCCATCTGGATAGCATGTTTGTTTTACTCCTACCTGAGGCATCATGACCATCCACTTCTAGGTCACAACTTCCATGGAAAGTGTGGGGAATCAGCCTGGGGTAAAACTAACGAAACAATCAATGTGGAAAATTTCTTGGTTTGGGGTTTAGTGGGATTTGAACATAGGGAATTTGAAGGGATTTGATGGTAGGGTAAGCCAAATCAATAGATGTGGAAAACCAATGCTTTCCCTAGGATATGATGTGCAAAGGGTGGGTTTTCCACATCGAACTGTGTTAGTCTACAGGAGGGTATATTCATAGTCAAATATCAAACTGATAGTAGTTCTTATATTATATATCTGGGGTATGATACTGGTATAGTGCTCATCACTAAAACATTAGGTATAGAATGATATTATATATAGATACACGTCCCCAGCAAACAGCAATCACAACATGTGAACAATGTTCTGGTCATTTTGGACATGGCCGCAATCTGTTCCATCTGTTCGCGCCTTTTAATGGGACCAGGTATATTCATACCGCCATTGTGGGATCACCATGGATTTTGGTGTAAAAACAGCATTTTTTTTCTGGGTGAAATCCATTAAAACATTGCAATAAGAACAGGCCCATTTCATTAGTTGTCCCTCTTGACATCGAATTGACGTCTAGATGTGTTTTCCTTTTCTGGTGATCATATCCCACAAACTGGGTTCAACAGGAAGGCCTGAACATTTCCGGTCCCATTTAGCTTGGGACTGAGAACAACCTCAAAGATGCTTTAAGACAGATACCACTCATAGATTCGTATACCCTCTCTCGTAAAGTTAATATGTATGTTTGATATATATATATATATACATATATATATATACACCCTTTGGCAGTGTACCGTCTGATCCGTCTGATATATATATATATATATATATATATACACATACATACATACACATCATGTATATATATATATATATATATATATATGTATGATGTACATCCTCATCCTCATCATCATCATCATCATCATCTTCATCATCATCATCATCATCAATCTTCATCTTCATCTTCATCTTCATATTCATCTGTATATATCATATACATATACATATGCATCTACATGTACACAGTAGAAAAAACGGTCCAAATCTGGATGAAGCTCCAACCTGATGGCCGATGGCTGCCGTGTCAGGTTGGCTTCTGTGCGCTTGGCCGCCCAAAAGGCCGGAGAGGCACTGGAGATCCGGCGCTTGGCGGTGCCTGTGGGGGGCGCCATCTTTCACCACCAGGTGCCTTTCACCAAAAAGGGCTGGTGATTGGCTGAAAAAAGGTGGTCTAAATATGTTCAAATCAAGAATTTAGATGGTTTGAAGATCTTTGGTTCGGAACGCTAAACTGTTTTTTTTAAACTGTGAAACCAACAGAGATGTTTTTTTTTCGTAAGACTACTGGTGACGTCAAGAAATATATGTGATTTATGGAGAAAAACACGGAATGAAACACCTATTTATAGCATGCTTTCTGTAGCTCTTCAGCTCCTATATCTATTGCCCACGGGAATGTGGAAAAGGGTGTCATCCTACCGCACAGCAGTGAACCATCCCGTGGGGCGTGAATGTTCGATAAGAAATCTAGCACAAAAACACACATATCAAATACATGTCAAATTATCAATCCCAGATATTTTTTGGGAGTTATGAACTTACCAGCTTACCATGACATACCAGCTTACTTAGCATCAACCTGGGGCCCCCTGGGCCCCCCTCCAACGTCAGGATGTTTGGCACGGCTCCGGCGCAAATCGCTCCTCCGAGCGTCCTCGTCGAGCTTTGGGCGTCCATTTGCTGAGTCGCAGCTCGACAGTTCGGCGCGGCATTTCGCCGCGGTGCCGACAAGTTGGAGGATTCTGCCGAGTTGATCAACATCCATTGGTTGATTTACCCCTTTAACAACAGGTAAATGATGATAGATGGTATACCAAACCGGCCCCAAAATTGATCAACATTGAGTTTCAGTGGGATCAAAATCGGATCAAAAAATATGAGAATAGGATATGAATTGGATCTATTGACACATGTCAAAATGGGATCATAATGGGATAATAGATGACTGGTTGGTGGTTTGGAACATGAATTTTATTTTTCCATATATTGGGAATGTCATCATCCCAACTGACTTTCAGATTTTTCAGAGAGATTGAAACTACCAACCAGTTGATCAACAATCTAGTTTCAACATTGAGTTTCAATCTCTTTGGGTTTAGGGGTCCCAGATATTTTCCAGTTGAAACTTCGTTTGTTACCAACGATATATTCCGCATGAACATTCATGAACGGGTGGTCAAGGAGTCGTACTATGATATGGCCGCAAGACTAGCAACATCTGGCGACAATCACGGGCAGGTTTCAGTTCTTTCCATGCGTTTCGAATGGTTTCGAATCCCAAGGTGATAGGGGCAACTGATTGTTGGGAGTGCATCGCAATCACCAACAGGACATCATGTCCAAATGGGTCTAGTTTATCTCTAAATTTCATAGTATATCATCATGATCATTTTTTTCAAGAGTCGTAAATTGGAGTATTTTTCGCACAATGTGGATAAAACAATGTCATGTTTACCACCCATTTTCCTGGGAATGGTAAACATACCACCTATAAAAATGGTGATGACTGGGGGATGGTGCAAATGGCATTGTTTTACCCACATGATCCCAATTTCAGACACACCCAGGGCCCAGGCGGGGTCCCAAATCCGCTGCACGCAGCCGGTTCGACAGAGGCGATGTGACCTTTCGAAGAGATCCACGACCGGCGCGCCAACCGATCTGGTGGGGTGAAGATACAAACAATACATATATAATCAATTATAATCATATATATATATACTGTATATATATATATATACTGTATATATATATATATATCATATATCTATTTATGTGGTGCCATTATTATCCATGATTAACCATGATTAACCATATCTGGTTGGTGGTTTCAAAGATAAATGTTATTTTCCATTTCATATATGGGATGTCCTCCTGCCCATTGACGAACTCATATTTTTCAAGATGGTTAAAACCACCAACCAGATATATATGGCTCAGCCCTGCAACACCCCCTCATGGTCATGGTCTTGTATGTACACTGTATGTTGAAGGCTTTGTGTCGGATATAGTTGACATGTTGCTAGCATATAAATGATCGATGTAGGGTCTACTTTACCCCCGCTCCCCCTGTGGGATGGGTGGGGTGTTATAGGGGTATCATGTAGATAGTGTATAGGTAGTACGTGGCTAGCACGTATGTATAGCACATGAGATCTTGAAGTAGCTAGTATGGCTACTATCAAGGTACTTTATTGGCAGTAATACGTTGTAAATAGATTGTATAGGCATATTATAATTCGGCAGTAGTGAACACTGCATAGAGGTATCCTCCTATGTAGTGCATAGGTGGCACGAGGCCAGTATGTAAGTACAGCATGGATGGTGGTAGATGGCTGGCCACACCCGTGAGGGTGGTTGCTGGGGGGGCTGGGGGGGGATAGCATTGCAGGGGTTGCCGGGCGCCGGGCGGGACTCTATTATATATATATTAGATCTCTCTCTCACTATTCTTTGGTAAAGATCGGTCCACTAGAACACTAGAAATCAACTACGAGTTATATACCAACAGATATTAGATATAATTCGGTTTGACTGAAAATGGGGGGGCATCCAAACAGTGCAATTTTAAGAAGTAGATGAGAAACCATTGGATTTAGTGCTACACTCTTTTCAGACAGGTCAGGCACTGGAAGCCTCATCCGCATTCGCTGTTATAGTCTAGTTAGTCTGTGCCAATGTTCATTGTCTGAAATCGCTTGAATTGATCGAGCATGCCCTTGAAATCATTGTGAAAACGGTTGTTTTTTCAAGGTAAAATTCAAAGAGTAAATGCGTTTTACAAAATCTTGGGGATGGCACCCGGATGAACAAGGTCACCGCGTTGATGGCAGCAACAAGAACCGAAGGATAACAAAAATAACAAACATAACAAAAGAAGACAGAGGGAATTTCGTAATTCTCAGCTTTGAAGGAATCTAAAGACAGTTTTCACAGTTCAAAAGGAGCATTCTGAAGATCAAGAACCATGCCGTTGGTGTCACACGTCAGAACAGCACCGAATCAGTTTTTGGTTTCTGCATCACTGCCCCGAGATCAGCATGAGCTCCGCCAGGATTACATCTATGGTCGCTATGTGCTTTCTGAGGGCAGTGGAGAAGTCTCCGAACAGTTCTTTCCCATCCTTTGGACGACCTCAGGCGATGCGATCCGATCTTTTTTTGGTTATGGAAGGCTCGGGATTCCAACACCCAGATTGTCTATAATAGATTGTGCATGTTCAGTGGTAGTTACCTTCTTTCTGAAGGTGCCTTGTGGCCACACCCATGCGGACTAATACGGATGTATTAGTATAATTTAGTAATTATATGGATTGAAGCGGATTAAAAATGTATGTATACTGTATATTATATAATTATATACATACATGATTCACATAGTAGATTTGGTTGAAGTGAAGATTGAAAGCGTAGACCCCCTATTTTCAGGTGAACACCATGGTTTCCACTTTCAATGTTCATTCAAATCATCTTAAACCAATCATTTGAATAGTAAATTTCATGGATGGTGTTTGCTTCTTTCCCGGACAACAAGCGTGGTGCAGACGGGTCAGGCTATGTGAGCCCCATTCTTCGCCGCGCCAAGAAACGGCCCGTCGAGGCTCGATCGTTGTCCAAACGGGAAACCACGGGTTTTCCACATCTTTCGGTATGTCTACCTGCTACGGCTGTTCATGGCTTGAAACTCAGGCCATGCAGCTTAGCTGGACTTAGTATACTTAATCTGGCAAGCGATCAATTGTATCAATTGTATTTCAATTGTCTCTTAAGTAATTCTTTAGATTTTTAGAATTCATGAAGTAATTATTAATATGCTTGTCCAGCTGTCCAGCTATGCCCAACTTGCACGAGACCAGAAACTCGCATGTGGTGCCCTGTGTCCAAAAATTGGGGGCTGTTTTTGGGGCTCTGTAAACGTCTGTTTTTTGGGGCTCTGTAAACGTCGGACTTGAGGCCTTAGAAACCACCACCAGCAATAACTCAGGGTTTATCAACCAGTTGAGTATTGTTTGCCAGAAAATCTGCGGGAACCCGATGGAAAAACCGATGGTGAGTTACCGATGGTGAGTTACAATGCTGAAACCATGGCTGAAACCATGGCAGAGATCTCAGGTGGATGCACCGGCTGCCGCATGCTGAAAAAAAAAGACCTCACTGCGACCGAGCCCTGGTTAATCATGGTTAATAAGGGAAAGCATCCCCAAATGGCCGAACTATTCAGGTTAGTGAACCATTATAAGTTACCCAGATGTACGTATATAATAGCTTAGCATATACATACTGGATCATACTGGACTATTATACATACTGATATACATACACACAATATATATATATATATATATATATATATTCAATATATATATATATATACATACATATACACAAGGCTTTGGGACGTCACAAGTGCATTTTCGATCGCAAGCGATTGACCGATTGGGCCTTGCCGCAACGGCTGAAAGTTGAGGATGTGCTTGGCACTGGATGAGCCCCAGCACTGATAACGTTGACTCTCTGAGTCTCAACGATGTGTTCTCAACATTGCAAGGCTATTATCGACTGATAGTTACAAAGTGTACCATGGTACTATAGTCCATTATATATATATATAGCCTTTCCTTATCATAGCTTGTGTACGACTGACAGCATGCCAGTTGTGCCCCCAGCATTTGGATAGTTGACATAGTTCGATCCGAGCGTTTGCTAATTCGCCCCGTTTTAACGGCCGTGCCATGCGGGATGCCTGCGCCAAATCTGCAAAGGACATCGATGCAGCGGTTGCAACCCTCAGAAAGGTATTTAAACGAAATGTTATGTATAGGTTTGTCTGAAAATGGTGTATATCATGTATACCCGTATACACACCATTTCTCGATTTTAGATCATTTTAGTACGGAAAATGTTGATGATCCATTGGAATTACTGGATAATTAGCGTATTTTCAGCACAGACAAAGCCATATTGAAGATTCGGGATTTTAAAAAGACATGCACAAGAATCATCCAGTCGTTGGTTTTGCGGGTACAAAAAACTACTGCCCCATGCTGCCTAGAAGAAAGCCCTAAATCTGCAAGTCCCACACTGATGGACCTCCAAAACACCAACAATCCACATCGCATCTGGTTCATGCGCAAGGTTGGATAGGGATCAGGCAATCAGCCAATGGATTGGTTCAAGGGAAAATCGAAACCGTACACCATGTTTTTCGTGTTTTTTCCATTTGAAATATATGAGTACTTTTCCCTTAAACCAAATCATTGAATGAGGCACCTATTGCTATTGACATGATAATATATAGACCAGGGTAATGAGCTTGAGAGTGGTGATGATGATGATGATGATGATGATGGTGTGCTGATGGAGGAGTGGAAGGAGACAATAACGTCCTGATTGTTTGCTCATAGTTGGTAAGTTAGGTGGGGATGTAGCAAAAAAATCGAAGCTGATTAACAGGAATTCAAGGATTGCGATATTCTGAACATGTCTATATCCAATCATCTACTATTTGTTGTCACTGGTGTAAATACTTAATCAAGTTGAAAATCACCCATTTAGATCCACTTAGTTTGATGATTTTCCCAGCTATTAACCTCCATTTAGTCATTTAGTTTGGGGATTTCCCAGTCAGCCATATTTGTTTCCGCAAAGTATATTGCAACAAGTGGATTACAATCCCGTTGATGGTCCCACTGACTTTCCGATTGATCCCATTAGAATCCCATTGGCTCTCATGAATTCCATTGAAATCCAATTGAATTTCATTAAATTCCATTGAAATCCCTTTAACTGCCATTAAATCTTATTGAAATCACATGAAATCCCAGTAGGTTCCTATTTATTGCGCAGATCTTGATGAAGTCGGCCAGTGGAGCATTCCACCCGCGCAGGAACCCTGCAACCGGCCGCGGACCGCAGGCGCAAACTCTTTGGAGCTTCCATTCAATATTTGTATATGTATATACTTATTTATATATATATATATATATTTGTATATACACACAATTTTTCTAACGTGGTTTCTAATTTTGTAGATACGCTGTACCTCATTGTCATATTTATATATATAGTATTTATATATATTTATATATGCATGTACACATTTTCTATATACATCTATAATAGTCATCTATATACAATGTGCAGTCCTGTCCCAGTGCCAGGGATTTGCGGCGGTGCATGTGGTGGACTGGAGCTGGGCCCAGCCTGGACGCGGTATCCAAAAAGAACTGGGATTTTAAACCCAGGAAAATCATGGTTTATAGTGGTTAATCATGTTAATCATGGTCAATGAATGTTAATGATTCCTACTGGTTTGTAGTGATTAATAATCATGGTTAATAATGATTCATACTGGTTTATAATGGTTAATAATCGTTATTGGGACATGAATGGTTAAAAAATGTCTTTTAACCCAGTTTTATATTGTTGTATATTGGGAACTCCACGAATGGGAGACTTCCTAACTAGGATCAGAAAAACCTCTTACGATTCGTGGGATGTTCCTCCAAGTGGATTTGGGTAAACCATTTCATTTTCAGCAAATGATATAAATGATTCACCAAAACGAGGAAAATTGGTGAATCATAGTCTTGAGACTTTCTGCGCCTGCAGATTTAGTTGAACCTTACTAGACTGGAAACTCTCAATCATAGTCACTGGCTTGGGACCTTGGGACATAGACAAATTTTCACACGACGAAGGCCCGAAAATTCGTTTTGGCATTCTCCGCCTGATCCACTGGGATCATTTTCAAATGCCCCCTTTCGCTACGGAAAAATCGTCCATTTAGTTCGTTGACTTACCTATTGAAAGTGGGTTCCATAGCAAGTCGTGTTTGTTTGCAGAATAAACTATATAGGAATATGGGATACGTATGGATACGTTATCACGTGGATATTAGGATATGTGTGGATAGAGTTAGGATATGTTAATATAATTATATATATACATATATTATTACTGAGTTATAAGTTGCGTTTTAGTGCGATATATTCGGGGTATTTCATATGGATATCATCAGCCTTGGCCGCCGTGAGGATGGTGAGGAAGTTGACCCTTCCGCTCTGAAAAACGCATCTACCTTGTATTTTTGGTTGGTTTTATCATGTATGTTGTTTGACCAAAAATGTTGTTTGACCATAAATGTTTATCATGTTTCATCATTATAAAACCAAACATGTCATTTACATTCATTTATTGTGTATTAAACTTCATTTATCTGTGTATAATGATGTCACAGATACAGTAAATGATGTTTGGCCTCTCAAACAAAATGTAGGACAATATAGTTATCAAAAAAGTAGAACCAGTACATACAAAGACCAAACGCAGACATTACTCATGCCATATCGCCAAGAGCCGCCAAGATTTGGATATTAAATGCTCATCAGAATAAGCTGTCAGCATGCATGTTTTTCTCAACCAAAGAGGGGGATGTGACTCAAAAGTAAGACTAAGATGAGAAAAATGTGGTTTGGCAAGTTTCGATATGTTGTTAAATCTAGGGATATTTGGTTATTTTTTGAGGATAATTATATAGTGATAGTGAATTTTGGGTGCCTTGTAGATGTTTCTACACAGGATGTGGCCAGAAAATTCACCAATTGAGTGTCTATAGTCTATGTATATATTGTGGAAAACAATGGGCTTGGCATTTCCAATTTTAAGCACGCAGGCATGTTGGATTTTTCAGTGGATGGATAAAGATTGGAGCCGTGAGCCCACTTGTTGCAACGGATATGGGTTCTTGCGGCGCAACCATGCACGTCCTATGTCAATGTCCTGTAGATGAAGTCAGAAAAATAATCGGCTATAAAAAGGCGGCAAACCGTATGTTATTGGGATTGTCCGATCATGATCGAGCATTCCAATCCGAACTCACCGTTTGGAAATTAGAAGGGGAATTATCTACACTTATCTACTCGGGGAATTCTCTGCACTTAATCTACTTCTCGATTTTGAAAAATGTTCTATCCAGATGAACTAGATTTTGAAAAATGTTATATCCAGGGGAACATCTACACTTCATCTCTGCACTTAATCTACTTTCATCTCTAAATTTGGCCTATTTCAGTTGGACATGTTCCAGCCATGTCAGATATTTCCACAAGTCGGCACTCGCCTGAGGAACATTGTCTACCAAATTCGTGCTCACATTCGACACAAGGCTTGGACTTCCTCTTGGAGACGCGGATCTCAGACTTTTAGAACAACTTATATATGTATTACTATATATATAAGTTATATAATATAACTATATATATTATTATATAATATTTATATATACATCTATGTCGACTCTTTCAGTACATATATATATATATATATGTTTTTTTCATGATTTATGACTGGAATTTTTGAAGATGGCTTCCCTAGTGTCATTTTACGACTGATCATGTCTGAGAAACGTTTTTTTTCAGTGTGGTTTTGGTGTTTTGCCCGGAATGTGATGTCTCTGCCTATCTAGATCTATATGATCTATCCATCTGAGAACCAAAGTGGTGCAAAAAAATCATTGAATGTTCAAAGCCCGGGATAAGATGCTGCGCTTTTGTTGGGTTTTATTTTGTTGCGATCTCCTTCAGAAGTTTACATCCCGAAAAAGGATCAGACTGCAAGTGGGCAGTTGCGGCAACCCTGGTTAAGCATAGTTTTCTGGTGTTGCATGGTCGGATTGCAAACAAACTATCAGAATCCACTATTGGAATCACCACCAAAGAACCACTGGAGCCATTTTTTTAGTTTTCTTATGGGGATTCAGGATGATCCAGGGGACGGACTCTGGTTGTTTGGCTGACTGCGGACAGCTATCCGGTACCCAAAGTTTGACCCATATCGTGGTAACTGTGGCTACTGCCCAATTGAGGGTGGATGCCAACACACATATCTATATGAATATATTTGAATTTATATGTATATATGCGTATAGAATACGTATTATCATATCATATTATATCATATAGTCACATAGGAATAGTAGCTCAAGTTGGTGCTTCACAGAATAGGTACCCCCCATGGTTTGTTTCTGCACTGGAGCACAAAGATATGATTCTACCAAATGTTGAGAAACAACCAACTCGGTTTCTTCCGGACGCGCTGACCCGAAGAGGATTAGTAATGCAAGTTTGCATCCCCAGGAAAAGCCTGAGGCCTACAGCGTATTTTTCGGAGTATGTTGCATATCAACGAAGAACAGAACTGAAGACTTCCATAGACAGGATTGTTCCAACTCATAGATAAATGCTGATAGCCATGATAGCCACTTGCGGCTAAACTTCGTCAGTTTACCTCACCCAATTTCCCAGCAGGTCACCGGTCACCGGTCACCATGGGTCACCATCCGGCGCCAGACCCCTGACCGCTTGGTTGAGGGTGGCCCATCCGTAACGGCTGAGGTGGGTGGGTTGGTGTGGGGCCTGTGGGGATGGTGAACTTTCTCTGGTGAACCATGGTGCAACATCCACAGCATAGCGGCGCGACCCACGGGCACCAGGAGCTCGCAAAATGTTGGCTCGCTACGCTGAAGGCGCTACTGATACTGATGCGATGGGCAACATCCAGCAGTGATTTTTGATGACAGGCTGATTACATATTGTTGAATTTGGCTGAACCTGGGTGGTGTTGCATTTTCAAGATCCAGGAATATCCGGCAATACCCAGAACCGTTCAAAGTATATTAGAGAGCCAGCCAAAGCTTTCAACGGGCTTATGGTTTGAAATGCAGTACCACCTAAAGGATATTGTTGAATACTAAGAATGACCATAGAATGACCCAAACTTGTGATTTGTAACAGTCATGCAATTGAAGGAAGATAACGGAGGAGTAAAGTAAACAACTCAGGTTTTGATGATCAACAGACATAGGAGTATGACCAACTCATACGTGTATCAATATACATATATAAATTAAATGATTTGTTTTACATGTGCATGTATATATATATATATATATATAGATTTCCAAATTTGTCTATATCTATATGTGTATATACATATATTTCTGGTTATCTTTCTATCTATCTACCTATCTATCTACCTATCCATCTATCTACCTATCTATCTACCTATCTATCTACCTATCTATCTACCTATCTATCTATCTAACCAACTGTTTACCGACCCATCCAACCACCCATCCATCCATCCATCCATCCACCCACCCGTCCGTCCGTCCATCCATCCATCCATCCGTCCATCCATCCATCCATCCATCGATTTGTCGATCTGTTTGTCTATCTGTTTATCTGTCTATTTGTTTGTCTCTCTCTCTCTCTCTATCTATCTATCTTTCTTTCTTTCTATCTATCTATCTTTCTAGCCCTATGGCTCCAGCCGTACCTTCTTAGGAAGTATGACTGGGGTATGATTTAAGGGGTTAAGTTGTGAAGTACCGTCTCAGAAAGTATTTGGATGCATAGGGTACATGTATACTAATGTGGGCGACCCAAGAATAAATCTACCATTTGGGGATGGTTCAAATCCCACTCATTAAAACGGTGATTTTGGGGATAGTTTGTGGCATTATGTTTACCACATATCTATACATTATTGTATTCATAGCATGACAATCCAAAACCAATTATATACATACCTTCGATCTACCCCCCGCCCAGTAACAGCAGATAAATTATTTTCCTTTAACCTACCCTTTCAAAACGAGCACAAGGAAATTGCTCCAAAAATCTCGGCTAGGAGGTGCCCAAAAAAAAACGTCAACCTGCCCTCCAAACCTCTGATACAGAATTCAGAATT
>Ga0126342_10016215_pt1 | contig 13006 bp, 10 predicted proteins | sample Cyp1metagenome_FD_92528 | JGI IMG/M metagenome (GOLD analysis project Ga0126342, IMG submission 92528) | Coral microbial communities from Lord Howe Island, Old Settlement Bay, Australia - Cyphastrea 1 metagenome | ecosystem: Host-associated > Invertebrates > Cnidaria > Coral ... | reverse complement strand
GATGAGGCCTATATATGTCAGCATATGTTTTTTTGTTTTTCTTTGGGATTTGGAAACATGGTAGCGCGCCTAACTTTGACCATAGCTGTCGTCCAACGTCTGAAGTGCAAATCCAAATTCAAAAAGGAGTTCAAGTGCCGGTACCGGAATCCCGACATCTACAAAACCACCAAAGTCAGTGTAACCCCCGTGTTTAACCCATGGACAATTGCCCATCTGTAGATGAATTATCAGAAAGCATTGCCATGGCTTCCATGGCAAAGCGTTTTTTGAAAGGAACCAATGGTACGGGTACAGTTGAACAAGGAACCAATGTTTGGCCCAAGTTTTTTGACACAAATGCAACAACCATTTGGTAAAGTTATGGAATTATCAAAAAAACAACTTGCCGCCAACTTGTCAACTACAACCCAAGATCTGGTTCAACGGAGATGTTGAAGGGAACACCCCAGAGTTTCTGAATCAGAGTCATGGTCTCCTGCTCCAAAAACGTGAATAGTGATTGATTAATCAATCATATCAATCATGACCAAGCAATATGGGATAATTTGGGCATGTGATTCTTCCCTTCCTCAATATGAGGTTTTTGTCGCTGGAAAAATCTTCCATCAATGGAGGATTTCCAGCTAGCCATCTTTGATGACACCGGAGGGTAGGTGAAAAAAAGGGCGCCGCAGACTCTGCAGAAAAATCATAGGGGTACCACATGACCAGAAAAGGTAGACCGGTTGACCCGTGGATTTGTGGTTTTGTTGCTGTAGGATCCAGCATCCCGAATGGCTGAGTCTCCATTTTTGTTGCTGTGGGATAAACAAAACCATCACTCCATATGGCTGGCTTCGGACATGTTATGACATTGTTTTACTAACATTATATTGGGTTTCCAATTTTCCATGTTGCGTGGTTTCAGGGGTGAAAGAACAATCTCCAAGATGACCTGGTTGGAATCTTCATCCAGTATGTTCCAGGGGTTCGATACAATGCATGTCATTGACGCTTAGGGCTTCACCAGTGAACAAAATGCTGGCCTTTTTAGCCTCAAACGCAGCCATTTGATGTCCATATGGAGGTTCCCTAAAATATGGGTACCCTCAAATCATCCATTTTAGTAGGATTTTCCATTATAAACCATCCAGCTATTGGGGAACCCCCCATAGATTGTTGATAGGATGGTGTCCAAGTCCAAGTCTAAGGTAAGTTCTTTGATGAACTGAAGAAGGAGATGTCGGAGGATCTCAAGTGAGGAGAAGCTGTCCCTCGGCGCCTCGGTGATCGGGAGAACCTCATTGGTTTCTTCACAGTGACTTGGGGATCCCAAGTCACCATGGGCTTCTTAAGTCACAAAGTCATGGTGAAAAAATTGGATGATTTGGAGCTAACCAAATCATTTTTGGGACCCGTGAATTTTGCTAGGTTAATATCTGTAATGTGTCCTGGCAAGAAGCTTTCCATATTGGTTTATTTCATGGAAAATCATACCAAAATGGATGATGACTGGGGGTACCCCTATTTTAGGTTATTATAATTATATTTAATTGTTATAATTTACCCAGGTGAAAAAGGGGTAATAAACCACTTACTGTCTGGGATGGACATCCAGGAGGAGCACACTCCATCCGTAGATTTCCCGCAAATTGAAAGTAGCCCTGTTTTTCTTGTAGCCCACAATATGGATATACCTATCAACTGGTATAGTGAGATGGGATAGGGATATGTTTGATGGCTCAGTTGGCATTCAAACCCTCCTTTCAAACCCCTCCTTTCAAAAACCCATTGTTTGAGGATGTCACAGTCATATTATGTGTCCATCCACAAGTTTATATTCAGAAAAGAAGCTTAGTGCACTTGTTTTGACTTAATGTTTTAGAAATGACAGATTGTTTAACGATGTTTTACAAACGCCCCATTTCAACAATCACGAACACCCCAATTATACCAGTTTTGTCAATTTAATTCGGGAAAAGGATGATACTCCAACGGATTATCGTGAATTTGAAGTCTTGACATGGAGCCCGCGTTTGAAAGAGTCTCAAGATGAGACACTCGGAGATGGCCATGCCACGGCCGGCTTTCAAATTTCCCATGTGTGAACGGCATCACTTCCTACGCAAGTTCAGGATCATAGGGCCATCGGAGTTCTACTTCCTACGATCCTAGGGGATTTCCATAGTCATGGGGTACCCCAATAGTTGGATGGACAATGGAAAACACATCAAACATCCGTTTGAAATGGATGATGACTGGGGGTCCCCCCCTTTTAGGACCAGGAAACCTCCATGGATAATCTGATATTAGTAATAATAATAATGATAATAATAATAATGTATAGTGATTATATATGATTATATAGGATGTGTTAGAACCCAATACGCAAACGCTAATGAACCAGCCAGGATAATGGGATTGTGACCCAGCCTTTGTTTCATAGCGACTCATGAAGCGACCACAATGGGTTTCTTACCAAGGTAAACATGGGGAAGAATACAGGTAATACAGGTAATACCAAGGTAAACATGGGTAAATTTGAGACACACCATGACACCCCCAAATCTTTTCATCAGTTAATTTTGTTGAATTGAGCAACAACAATGGCTGAAGCGCTGGTTTATGTATCCACCCCATAGGTGTGATACAACCAGTGCTTTTTGGATGTGGGGATTGGTGGATTTCTCCAATCCCAAGAAATGATGCAACATGACTTTCAGGTTTCTCAGGGAGTTGGCTGAGCCATCAACCAAACTGCATGTTTGTCTTCCAGGAAAGACTTTGAAGTGGGAAAGCCGGAAGTTTCCGTGTTGAACGCGGCGAGCATGTTTCGATTCCAGACTGATTCCCCAGCGAGTGATAGCCACGCAACAGAAATTCATTGGAACAATAAAAAGGGAAATTCGCGCGAAAGCATATGTTCTCCCAACAAATATGGGTGGTTCTTGTCAACGTCGACTTGAAATCAACGCAATGAGCAGTCTCTTTGGAAACGTTTTTCAACATGGGAATTTGACAAAAAACAACCATCGACAGCTGGATTTCAGATGGATATTTGTTTACCAAGAAAAACGGATGGCCCAATGAATCTACTGAATGGTGTCAAACTTCATTTTCCCATGGTAGGACAAAGTCAAGACCGCCGACCATTTAAATCATTTGGCTCAAGGTTTTGAGCGCGGAGTGACCATGAACGAAAGCGATGCTGAGATGGCTGATATGGCGAAAAGATCCCCGAAATCTATGGAAGATGCTGAGAATGTTTCACTCCAACATCCTCAAACTGGTGAAACCAATATCAAAAATAGATCTGATAATTCTATGATGTATGGGGATATCTGAAAAATATCTCCAAAGTTAGATGGTCAGTGTGTCATTCTACAACGCTCTGCTAAGTTTTATCTAAATTGATACCCCAAGTTTGAGACTCCGCATTTCTGCATTGAACAGGCACCATTTCTGCCGGAGTAGCCGTCAATGGCATGTGGAGACTCGTTTCCAAAACATCGCCGAGACGAATCGGGTCTTTGATCAAGACCGTATGGATCAACATGGGGATCTAAAAAGAAAAGCAGAAGAAAAAAAACACAAGTTGTTTAATCGGCGCAGAAAATGGGACTAGACTCGGCACTTAAAACTTAAACATCAGCAGCAGCACGCAAAGATGAACATATACCCACGCTTATTCATTCTTGTGCCATCCTGGATCTCACCCGCACTGTGGTGACAGCCGCCATGTCTGTCCGGAGCTCAGCGAAACTGAGTCGAATCACATCCGTCACTTCAGCTGGGGCTGTCCAGCTGATGTGGATATCATATGATATCATTGGTAATATAATTAATGGATAGTAATGATATAAATACAACGGGATCCATAACCAATCATACAATGTGGCCCCCCCCACTAACAAGTCGCTGTACAAACCCAATTAACTATAGTTATGCTATAGTTATAAGTACCATAAACCATAGTTATTGGACTTATAAACCAACTTCGCTATCTAGGGGCCCCACATTGTATGACATTGGGATTGGCCAGAGCTTAGCGTGGCACTGTAGCAAGGACCCAACACCAGTTTTGGAGACGGATTGGCAACGTTTATGTCATTTTTGCTTGCAGTTCGCAACACGATTTTGATAAGGAAAATGCGTATAGACCATGATAAACCACGATAAACCATTTGGAGGTACCCTGTCTACTTAGCCATGGATGGAGGAATCAACGCTTCTCCTTGCATAAACTTCGGTGAGGGGTATGGATCAAAAGTGAACCAGCAACAACTAGTTGGTCTTTTTTGGATGCTTTGAATGGCCATTTCAGGTACCCAAATTGGAGATATCTGTGTATACAAGGCCTATTTTTTAGGCTTATGTAGGGGGATTTGCCACCAATTGAACTATGGCTTCAATTAAAAATGGTGCAGTATTTCACCATTTTAGGCTTCTGAAATTCCATGGCTTATAAACAAAACAAGTAATGGAACATCCACCTTTTTTTAGATTCATAGTAATGGAAAATTCACCATGAACCGATCATTTTCGCATTTTATGCATTTACCAACCTTTGCTTTTTTGGTGGCGAAAACGCCATGTTGGAACTACCAAAAGGTGCCGGCAATAGAACAGCAACTTTTTCGGTGGCGAGCAAAAATCGAATTGATTATTCCCCATATGCTCCATGGTGCTGGTATATTACACAACTGGGTGATTTATGTTGGGCAAATGTTGGTAAATATTCCAGCACCATGGAGCATATGGGTTCTGGTTTTTGCTTAGTCACACCTGTCCAACATGAAATTTCACAGTACAACATCCAATTATCCAATTCCTGCTCAGGTCATTTGGTAGTCCCAAACTGAAGCTGGTAGTAGCAAACAATCTAAACAGGAGAGTCCAAACAGTGAAATTTGGGGAAACCTGGGGTCATTTTCTACTTTGATCTTTTGCCATAATTTGGATGTAATAAGTAAACCAACTAAGGTTTCTTCTTTTGCATGGTAATGTCAAGTTCATATTATTAAGCACCCCCGAATTAATCAAAACCCACATTCCAAAACATGTCTGGCAATACTGCTTTGGGTTGGTCCCTCCCTCTTAATAAACATGTGCGACCCCCCCCATTTAACAACACCCTGCTCAGAAATCCTAATTTTGTGGTAGTCAGGATATAAAGTAATATATAATTGTTTAATGGTTTGTTTGTTCAAAATGGTATGATTTATGATAAACCATGATTTAATGGGTATTTTGTGACCATGGTATATTTGTTCAATGGTTTCATTTTTTTTAATGGTTGATAAAGTAATGTTTTGAAGGGATGTCCCATGACCAGTCTCACCATCTCCCATTGGGAGGATTGGCTGGCAGGGTGGTTGTGTTTTTTTTACGTATGACAAACCCTTGTCTTTGAATTGAGGGGGGACTCTTACCTTCTACTTGCTGGTGCTTAGTAGGGAATGAGGGAATGATCCATAATCACTATTGAAAATCATCCCATTCCCCCATTCCCATCCATTCCCTGCTAAGCACCAGTAAGTCTAGGGGGAGTCATTAATACGAACTTGGCATCTAAGATTGTCCAGGATGATCGTCAGAAGAATCCTAGGTCTTAGGTGGCGAAGGTGGCACCCAAGTGTTGTGAAAAAATCCTCTGGTGACTTCTACTTCATAACAACTGGTCATTACTTGCTTAGTTCAGCATTCTAAGCCATACTTTGGGGGTACAGTTCCAGTTACAAGTGGATATATAACTTATATAACCATACTTACGGCCGTGGTAGTTATACCTTTGGTTCACCCCAACTGCAACCCCAAGTCCCCAAGCCACAAAAACTGCAGGTCCAGCTTGGCGTGGTGCCGGGCCAAGGCCTAACCTTTGGGACTATACAATGGTCATGCCTTAAAGTTGGCTGGGTCGGTTTATAACTCATTTGTCACTAGGCTTTAAATATAGAATCTTGATAGTATATATATATATATACAACTATATATAATATACATGATATAATTAATGGGGTTTACAAACCAACTTAGAAAAGGGGTGCCCAACAACCATAGATAGATGGTTGCTTGGAAAATCCCCCAGCCATTGTTCGATGATGTTCCCATAGGGATTTTCCAGCCAGCCACGTTGGAATTTTCGGAGGGCATATAATATATCTACAGGATCTTCAGCACTAGTGAACTATTATATAGCTGAAGTACCAGCATATTAGTAACTATTAGTAATTGTAGTAACTCGATATTATCATATGACTAATAGTGTATCTTCAGCACTAGTGAACTATAGTAACTGGTTGGTGGTTTCAAACGTGTTTAATTGTCCATTTCATATATGGGATGTAATCCTTCCCATTGACGAACTCATATTTTTCAAGATGGTTAAAACTACCAACCAGCTATTGGTGTAACTACCCTCTGGTTATTTGACATAGCCATGGCAAATGGCCCATAGAAATAGATGGTTTTCCCATTAATAGCATGGTGATTTTCCATGTTAGTCATAACCAGATGGTATTAGTAATTCCCATTGACTTTCCTATTTTTCAAGATGGTTATTGCACCACCAACCAGCTATTAGTAATTGTCACATCCAGATCTACCAGCACAGAAATGTCCCTGGTGAAACGCTTACGTTAAAAATATGTGTCGATCATTTCCATGGGGAAAGCACTGACGTGGGGATTTAGCCTGTCCCCGCAGGTTTCAAGTCACTAAGTCATGGGTTTTATGGGTTAAATATCAATGGTTAATGATGGTTAATGATTGTTAATAATGGTTAATTTCATGATCAATAGTATATCCACACTAATTACAGTATGGGGGTCTCCAGAGTCATGGGGGAATCCAAAAAATAGCTGGATGGTTTACTTCATGGAAACTCCTATTTCAATGGATGATTTGGGGTATCCCCACACTCCGGAACATGCTGTTTGGAACATTTGAGCAGCATAGAGAATGATACAGTAGTGAAGAGGGTTACCCTCTGGTAAACATACAAAAAACTATGGAAAATCACCATTTTCTAGCTGGGAAAATCCACTATTTCGATGGCCATTTTCAATCGCTATGTCAAATTACCAGAGGGTAACAATAGTATTCATGCCTGAATCAAACCACAATCCCTTCCCCCTAATAATTTCCACGTAATTATTTATGGGGTGCTTCATATTGCGGGGATGGGATGATTAAAGAGATTGGAGAACCACCTGATCGCCGTAATACTTGGATTCGTGCAGTTCCAGTGAACGATTCGTGGATATGTAACTCACCATAGTTGTAAAGAATGGTATAGAGGTTATGCCCCAACTTATGGGGATTATATAGTTATAACATGTTATTACCCATGCATGTAGCCATAAAAGTGACTGTAAATAAATCATTTTAAGATACTTTATTAAGTATAAGCTCCCATCAGCCATGTTGATGACCATGGTCTGCACCTCCAAGATGGGTGACAAGGACCTCAGGTCGCGACCAAAGCCTGTAGTGATGGTTATAATCTGGTAAAACAATAGGTGGTATGGTTATCATTCCCAAATGGGTGGTTGATGGCATTGTTTTATCCACATTATATAGCCAAACTTTTCAGGTTACAGAATTATGATGATTTACCCATGACAAAAAGACGATCGAAAGAGACATTTTTGAATTTTTCTTCGCAAGGCATGGAACCTTAGGGTCAATAGTTTTCAGCCATTTTTCAGACATACCTGTCAAAACATTGAAAAAACACTCCAATATATATATAATACATATACATGCATACATACATAATATATATGAAAATGGGCTAATAGTTTCAGAATTGGTTTCCAGTAGACAGGAAAACCTGATACTCAGAAATGCCTTTGGTCCTCTTGTCTCCTTAAAGCAGCCCTCTGCCAGGCCGTACGGTCGCACCCAAAATCCTGACACATGCCTCGTCACTTGGTGCGTTCTCGCCACAGGCTCGGAGATGTGAAATGGATAAAAAGGTTGAACACCTACAATGTGGTGCCCCCAAGATAGCTAAGTTGGTTTATAACTCCAATAACTATGGTTTATAGGTGATATATCTATAGTTAATGGGATTATAAACCAACTTATAACTTGGGGGGCACCACCTTGTAGACATCATGAAGTAATGTCAACCCTGGATTAATAAACCCCAAAGGGCTGTTTAATTGGGGGGGTACCATCAAAGTATTGGATTATGACTATTGGAGGAGTACCCCCCTAATGAAAATAAACCATGGTTTAGTCTCATCCGGGGTTGACATTAAATGGGGATGGGTCAAAACCCTGGTACCTAGTGAACCCCAAAATAGCTGGTAAATGGATGTTCATCCCACTAAAAATGTATCTATAGGTATTGACCCATACCCAAATATGATCCAGAAACATCCTAAATGTTTTGTATTTCTTTTGGAACCTCTGTATTGCCTCTAATGGTCCATATATCATAAAGGGAATTGAAATGGCCGCAGTTAGGAGCAAACCTGGAAATACTCGTATTACGGGCTGTTGGTTGCTGCTTTCAAATATGGAGCTGGAAAGAAGAAAAGGTATGGGAGGTTCCTTTAACATCGGAAGGACGGAAAGACAGAACGACTGGAGAAGGAAAGAAAGACATCCATGACAACGAACAGGAAGAAAGATAAATACAACAGGCGAGGAACACGATGGTGGGGAGGGAAGAAAGAGAGAGAAAAGAGAAAGGGAACAAAATGAATAAACAATATGATTGTTGAGACAATATGTGAACAGCATGAATCGCAAAGATTCAGAAATCCTGTCCGAACATGATTCAATATCCCTTACTTAGATTCTATACACTTTTCCCTTAGCGAGAGTTTTTCTTCGAATTGTCCATTGTGGGATATCCATCGACTGGGGACTGTAGGTGGTTGCAGTAGGTTTTATTCAGAGTCATAGGTTTGTCTGAAAGTTGGGGTACTCTCTGGTAACGACTACGACTACGACTACTACGACTACTACGACTACTACGACTACTACGACTACTACGACTACTACTACTACTGCTACTACTACTACTACTACTGCCACCACCATGTTCTAGCTGGGTAGATCACGTATTTCGACTGGGCCATGTTCAATGGTTTTTTGTACCGGTAAGGGATACCCCCAATACGGAAAAGTTTATCATGTGGCCAAAAAAAGACTTGCCACAGCCAAGTTGTATATGTTGTATAGAGGAGTTCGTCATATCCCATCATATCATATCCGTCATATCCCCATCAAAATCCCCAAAATCCCCTATATGTGTAATTATATGTATTTGTCCAATCTTTGCACAGTATCCACATTTGAAGCTATCCTCTTTTTCAGAAAGAGCTACTCCAAATCATCGATTTTTGGATTTTCCAGTGTCAATGGGAATTTCAGGATCCTAACATGGAGGTACTGTACCATATAAGGCCATATTTTGTGGGGATATTCTCTTACATAGCCCTTACATAGGCCTTATATATGGTAGGTACCTCCAATTTAGGTTCCTGAAATGGCCATTGACAGTGTAAACCATCCAGGCAGCAAGTAGCACGTGGACCACTCTGGAGTTTCGAAGCCTAGGCACGGTGCTCTTCAGAGCGGAAATTCCATTGACCCTCTGGTCAACGTTAACAAAAAACTATGGTAACGACCTCACTGCGACCTCACTGGAATCATGGTTAGTAAGGGAAATTATCCCCAAATGGCCTTAATTCAGGTTAGTGAAATATTATAATTTACCCAGATAGGTGGTTTACCCCATTTTTTATAGCTGGTTGGTGGTATACCTACCCCTCCTGGTAAACATACAAAAAACTATGGAACATCGCCATCTTTAATTGGAAAACTCACTATAAATGGCCATTTTCAATAGCTATGTTAAATTACCAGAGGGTAAATGAAGGTTTTAATGGCAAACACATTTATCAATAGGGAATTGGTCCATTGCTATGATGACAGCTGGTATTTCCAATTTCTGATGTTGATGTTGGTCACAGAAATTATAACTTCTTGATACTTGATTCTTTATGAATTCTTTAAGAGTAACTTCAGAGTTTCTCCCAGTGGGCTGTTCTTATGAACGCTGCATCTGGTGCTTCCAAGGATCCCTCAACTGCAACTGAAAATAAACGATGGTTCATACCCACCAGAAACACCTGATTTGCTACCGGCCATTTTCATTTTGGGGGTCCAAGTGTTGCTATTTGATATTTGGGGATCAGATTCAAGAATTCATCATCAGCTCAGGGTATGATTCAGCTCATTCTCTACATGAACATCCTAAACTGGTTGGTGCTTTGGAACATGGCTTTTATTTTTCCATTCAGTTGGGAATGTCATCATCCCAACTGACGAACTCACTCCATCATTTTTCAGAGGGGTAGGTGGCTCAACCACCAAGCAGTATTATTATTAACCATCATTAACCATATAATAACCATCATATTAACCATTATTAACAGTATATAAAAACCACATTAATTAACCATCAACCAGGGGGATAGGTGGCTCAACCACCAACCAGTAAAATTTGGGTTCCGAAATTCGGGTTCCGAATTCATCTACCGTTCTGCTTCAAGACCTGGCCCCCATCCCCCGTTTGGGATATGAATTGAGGTATATTGAGGTCAATTGTTTCCGAAAAATGGTGTTTTATGGGATATATGGGATATATGGTATATATGATTAATATGGATATATGGAATATATATATACACCCTCTGGTTATGACTAACATAGCCATGGTAGAGATGGAAAACATGGTAGAGATGGCCCATAGAAATAGATGGTTTAGCGTTCTTAAAAATGGTGATGTTCTATGGCTATGTTAAATAACCAGATGGTATCATTGTTTCAATTAATTGAATCATAAAGATGATAAAACGTAAAACACACAATTGAGTCAATGTTTGATTTTATCAATGCTGATCATGATAACAATGTATAATCAACATGTTTGTAAAACGGTAGAATACCATGATACCGCCGGTTTCAGTCATAGATACATTCAGATCCATCCGCTACGCCTGGGTCTATGGCCATGGCGCGGAATCAGCCCTGTTTTGTGCTGAGCAGTAGCCAGAGATGGCCCCCCTCAGTGATGTTTCTTGCTTTGTGAACCCATTAATTATAGTTACATTATAGTTATAAATCAACTTTGCTATCGTAAGTTTAGGAACCAATATACGTTATAAGACAACTTAGCTACAACTTCACCATGGCTTATGCTTTGTAGACAAATTGTAGACGTTCAGCGAGTTAGCTAAGTGCATCAACTTTGCGTCTTACCGAGGGCCTCACTGTGAGTAGTAAGTTTCTAGTACTGTAACCATGGCTAGGGTTTGGTCGCGATTCCTGGGTTGCTGTATCCTTCATATAGCCAATCTAGCCTGACTCATTGTCATTGCAGTCCGTATTGACCGACTAAATACACCATGATAGCTTGTAGATTCACCATTAAATCGGTGATTCGACTCAAAGTTTGGGTGAAAACAACTCTAGGTTGCTGGTTCATAGCCAAGGGACGGGGCATATTACTGCGTTGTGATTGAACTTGAGTCACTTATACTGGGGATGGTCATCAATGCATAGGAATTTATATATTTATAAATTATATAGCCATAGGATTTCCATTATGGGATACAGTGCCAAATAGACAATCATCTGATCATGGTTTTTTGTATGTGGCATGGGGGTTCCATTGTAGTGGTTTTACGAACAACAAACATTTACCATCTGGCTATTTCACATAGCCATGGAAAATCACCATTTTAAATAGGTAAACCCAGGTAAACCACTATAAATAGGCCATTTCCCATGGCTATGTTAAATAGCCAGAGGGTAAATTGATCATGATACGTCCCATATCATGCATTCCCATCATGGAAAACAAGAAAACCGCCAGGTGTGACGTCGCTCGCAGCATTCGCGGCAACGCAAGGAGGGTGCATACACGAATCGAGAAAAAGATATGTATACAACATGTAATATAATTAACCCATATTTGCATCTCTGGTTTTGAATTTCAAGAGAATCTTTGATGGTGAAAGACCTCCTTTCTCCCATTCCTGTCAGTTCCAATTCTGATGGCTGGCAACCCCACAGCGCCGAATTCTCCATGTTTGTCGCTGAAAGCTTCAATACTGCGACCGAACCCTGGAATCATGGGAATTGGATTCGGGAAATCATCCCCAAATGGCCCAACAATTCAGGTTAGTGAATTATTATTATTTACTCAGATTCATGGAATTTGGTTGAATGATAAAATCCCCAAAGAAGATGTAATAGCCAATATTCCATGAATATCCAATTTACATTCCATTCACATTCCAGTGATGCTCCAGTTATGTTTGTATGTATAGATATGTACAGATAATGAGCCAACAAGCCACTTGTTTGATCCAAATGTTTGGGTCGGTTTTTTGTATATAAATAAATCTATATGCCCTACCGCAGGTTCACCCTACTCCTTCCAAGATATCAAGTCCAGTGTTTCATTCATTTATTACCCTCAAATATTAAACCAGTATCAATGTACTTCAGTGTACTTGAATGATCAATCATGGAGTTGTACAAATATCTACTAGCATTTTTAGTGCGTAAGCCCAATTTGCATTGGAGCACTTATGTTTGTTGAACACGCCAATTTTGAACACATCCCAGTTCTTTTTAATTGAATCCTTGTGGGTTATTTTTTTTGTGTTTGTTACTTAAGTCCTATTTTTGGGTCACCCATTTCTTGTCGACTAAATCCCCATATTATTTTGATTACACCCCAAGTTGTGTTGTTTTTTTTGTTTTTTTGTTGCCCATAGGATCCATGGTGCTGGAATATTTACCAACATTTACCCCATAAATGACCCAAATGTAGGTAAATATACCAGCACCATGGATCCTATGGGTTGGGTACAAGGTGGTGCCCCCTAGTTATAAGTTGATTTATAATCCCATTAACTGTAGATATATCTACCATAAGTCCTACTTATTAGAGTTATAAACCAACTTAGCTATCTTGGGGGCACCACATTGT
>Ga0126342_10016214_pt1 | contig 13007 bp, 10 predicted proteins | sample Cyp1metagenome_FD_92528 | JGI IMG/M metagenome (GOLD analysis project Ga0126342, IMG submission 92528) | Coral microbial communities from Lord Howe Island, Old Settlement Bay, Australia - Cyphastrea 1 metagenome | ecosystem: Host-associated > Invertebrates > Cnidaria > Coral ... | reverse complement strand
CATGTTAAATATACTGTTAATATACTGTTAATATATCGGTTTATCATGTTAAATATACTGTTAATATACTGTTAATATATCGGTTTATCATGTTAAATATACTGTTAATATACTGTTAATATACTGTTAATATACTGTTATACTGTTAATATATCGGTTTATCATGTTAAATATACTGTTAATATACTGTTAATATGGAGTTTATCGTTTGATCATGTTTAATATACTGCTTGAACCAAAAAAACATGTGGAAAATTCTGGAAAGCATCAAGAAAAGTGACCAGCTAAATTGGGATCTAAGCAATAAAAATGAAGGTTTGAACCACTGGCCAACTATATAACCCAATCTCGGATCCACTAACCAATCCACTCTGGAATCCAACTCCGAATCGTCATCAGGAATCATTGTCTGTATGGCCATGTTCAATAGTTTTTTGTATGTTTACCAGAGGGTAATGATAGAAAAGCAATAGTAAAACAATACCCAGATGCTCCATGGTGCTGGAATATTTACCTACAAAACTGTGCCATAAAAATGGGGTAAATGTAGGTAAATATTGCATATATGGAGCATCTCTGGGTAATCTGGAGGGAAATAAAAACTCGCAATATGTCTAAAATCTCCTCATTTAGTGACATGTTCAATACGGTGCTTGCAGTTTTAGAATAAACTCATTGCCAATCTTAGATACCCTGAAAAAAATGACAAATTCTTTGGTTAGTAGATATTCCCATAAATACCAAAAGACTACAGGATTAAAGTATCCATGTAAGATTGACCTAGAACTTGATTTATATAGTTGGACAAAAATATGATGAACCATCAAATCTGTGGCTGTTCCTCTCATTTTTCAGGTATACCAAAACCATCCCTATGGATCCATGGCCACTGTCTGAGAAGGTACGGCTAAGCCTCCTTAAATTATAGAAAATCATACCCCAGTCCCACTTCCTTTCAGAAGGTACAACTGGATCCATAGGGATATAATATATATATATAATAATATATATATAATATATAATATATAATATATATATATATTCATATGTATATATATATTTATAACCTACGTTAACCGAGGGCTTGGATCCATAGGGCATCCAAAAGCCACGGTTTTTTTTTTCCCACCCCACCCAGCCGCGGCAAATCTCCTCACCCCTTGAGCCCTTCCTCGGCGAGGCAATGGAGCCGGAGTCGGATTGAAACCTGAGAATGGCCGACGGGTCCAATTTTTTGGGCCGCAAGCTGGGCACGTTACATGGACTGATCATCGATTGACACTATAATAGTTATATGAAATACAACAATATATTATAATATACAATGTTTGTTGTATTTTTTCATTTAATACTATAATGTATATATATATGTATATAAAAGAAAAACTACAACAAATTCTATAATTTGTTGACAATAGATGAATTGCTGAAAAAAAAAAAACACTTCACTAACCTTACAATCATATTGTGGATATCATCTTTGGACCCTCATTTTACCCAAGCCCCTCAGTCGCCGACGCAAAGTCCAGCTGCCGCTCCAAGCGTTCGGCAATGCTGCGTCGCAGCTGCGAAGTGATCTGGCTAGGCCGCGCGGTCCTCGGTGAAGGGGGATGGCAAGAAAACATGGGACGTTTGGCTATGGTAAAATGGTGGTTTTATCAAGAAAAAATGGGGAGTTTGACCATGGAACATCTGTTTTTAAGCGGGGAAAATGATTAGTTGACCATGTTGACCATGAAAATTTCCGAATTTACCATGATTTTACCATGAAACTCCAGATCAAACCATCAGAAATGGAGATTTTTTTTACATGAAAAGTGATTCAGCCGTCATGGGATGGAAATGGTGCGATTGATCACAATCTTGTGGAGATCACGATCTTATCTTGCTCAAATACTTAGATGGGCCATGGGATTAGTTAATTAGTTAGTAAATTGCTTATAATTGGGATATAGGGGGTTATAACCCCAGTTACTAACCAGTTAGCTAATCCTATGGCCCATCTAAGTATTTCACAGCCCCGAATAAAACAATCATTTGGTGATAAAGACTGGGATCCATAGAACGTCCTTTTTTAAAGCAATAAGTTGGTAGGGGTATATATGATATGTTTGCATAACATATATATATATATATGTTTTAAATATATAATATTGAATATCAATTAGCACCATTATTTACAGTAATATATACACACACCTATTATCCGTTATCTATCGTCATCTATGAAAGAAACATGTATAACACTAATTTCCAAGATTGACATTATAAATTTATATATAACAATAATAATAACAAATAATGTTTTTTAAAAAATATAATAAAAACCAATTACAATAATAACAACATATATTATATCGTTCACTGCTTGTTTGCATTTCTTCGCTCACTGTCCTGAACATGCTTGGCCGCACACATTCATCTGGCACTTCCTGGCACTTTCATCATTTGGGCTTACCGGAAGGGCTCCAGTTCGTTAGCTTCGTAAGACATGCCCATAATTTATGGTCCATTTATGGTCCATATTACCCCAGTGGATGTATATGTATATATATATACTATAAATATATGTACATCTACCGGGGTTCCAGGTAAATGAAGGGATTATAGACAATTATAGATAATTATAGTACATGTATCGAACTATATTAAGTTAGATGGGCTGAATTCAAAGCTTCAACATTTTGTTGTCCCAGGGTCCCAGGTTGGGTTCGCCACATTCCATGAATGTGTCATGGAGAAAACATGGGATGAATTTCAAAAACCCACCTGAATATACCGGGATTCCTGATACTGTGCATATCTGGTTGGTGGTATACCTAACATAGCGAACTGGAAAATGGCCCATAGAAATAGATGATATATACCCATTGATAATGGTGGATCTTTCCATAGTTTTTTGTATGGATACCAGGCCGGGTAATATACTACAATGTGAGGCCCCCCAGTTATAAGTTGGTTTATAAGCCCCAGTAACTAGTTCGTTATAAGTACCATAAACCATAGTTATTGGAGTTATAAACCAACTTAGATATCTTGGGGGCCTCACATTGTAATATACTGCACATATAAATCTCTACTTGAGGTAGAGATGACCATCCCCTTTCGGAAAAGAATCAGGCCTCATCTTGACTGGATCCAGCGCCCTTGCCAACTTTAAGTCCCAAACATTCTTTTCTGGCCATGACCTAAATTTGCTTGGAATATCCTCCAACCAAATCAAGTGTAATGTCAACCCTGGATTGAGAAACCCCGTTTACGGCTGTTCAATTGGGAAGGTACCATTTCAGTATCAAATCATAACTATTGGGGGAATACCCCCTAATTAATAAACCATGGTTTATTAATCCGGGGTTGACATTATTATTTAGATGGAACAAAACATGTTATTTTGCCGAATTACCTAGGGCTTAAAATCATGAATTATCAAAGTTTCACACCCAACTTCCCTTGTGATTTTCTGGTGCTTCGCCATCCATCGCTTGTTCCTCATTGGGGTTCCACCCTGGCTTTTTACATTGAGAAATCCTGAAAAAAGATGTCCTGGAACCCAGCCTTCCGAGCGGAAAAAACGAACGAAAAAAACAAAAAACCGAACCGTCCATTTTGAGGTGTCCTACGTCATGGGGGATACCCACAAATCATCCATTTTCATCGTGACTTTTCCATGAAAACAGAGCCGTCCATGTACAGAAACCTCGTCCACAAACTCGTGCAGCAGTACGGCAACGGCTCGACGATGTTCCTGGTAGCGATGGAAAAGTTGGCGAAAAAGCCGAAACCAACTCAGCCACCCGAAAAAAAACATGTGCAGGGGACATCATGTGATGAGAAAATGCCATAAAATGCTCCATGTATGGAATATGTTCCTACAAAACTGTGCCATCTGTTGGGTAAATCTAGGTAAATATTCCATACATGGAGCATCTGGGATATCCAAAAATCATGGAGAAACGGCAAATTGTCAATGGGAATCTCAGGATCCTAAAATGGAGGTAAGTTAGTACCATATGTTTGGCCATATGAATTGTGGGGATATTCCCTGAAATTTAGGCCCAAAAAATAGGCCTTTTTCTATGGTGGGTACCTCCAATAAATCGGTTCCTGAAATGGCCATTGAAGATATGTTCATCAAACAAAATGAAGATATGTTCACCAGCTTAACGTTTGGCTTTTACATATACTACACTTAGAGCATCTGGGATATCCAAAAATCATGGAGAAACGGCAAATTTTCGGATGAATCAAGCCACCCAAAACTTCTACGGCAAATCCATGAGGATTTCTCGATGACTTTCCCAGGAACATCGAGATACCTAGACCCTCCAAGCACCAAAAATGCTAACGGTACTACAGGATGGTGCCCCCCTACGAAAAAATGTTGGTTTATAGTTACATCATGTTACATCTACCATAAACCATAGTTAAGGCAGTTACAAGTTGATTTGGCTATTTTTGGGGGGCCGCATCCTCTAAGATTGAGGTACAACACCAATTTTGCGACTACTCAAGGACGGTTGGACGGTCAAAATGTCTACACGACGTCATGGTGCTTGAAATCGACCGGTCAGGTGCTCCCCGGCGTCACTTAAACAGGCCATGGTTGCCCCACCACTTTCGAGCGCACGAACCACCGAATTACCTCGGGCTTCTTTCGGGGGATCCGGGAAATCGATTCGGAAAGATTGTGTCACCAACGATATCTAAGTTGGGGTTCACATCACTCCAATAATAACTATGGTTTATGGTACTTATAACATCTTATAACTATAGTTACTGGGGCGAATCTAAACCAACTAACATCACTGGGGGGCCTCACATTGAACGATTCGAATCTTTGGGGAATCAAGAAAGAAAATCAAGAACGAACATCACTTGTAACGATTATATTAATTATTGTCGTTTAATTCTTTAAATTCACTGGAATATTGGAGGTGTCCTGAAATAGGGATACCCCTACAATGTGAGGCCCCCCAGTGGTTTATAAGCCCCAGTAACTATAGTTATAAGATGTTATAAGTACCATAAACATCCATAAACCATAGTGACATCGGAGTTATTTGCACCAACTTAGATATCTTGGGGGCCTCACTTTGTAGTTATCAATACATCAATATCATTTATAGGGATACCCCTAGTTATCATTCATTTTATTTTCGGAATGTCCTTTTTAAATAAACCAACCAGCGAGCTTGGGGCTATTGGGGATCCAACATGACTATATGGAAATCCCGAAACAAAATGGTGCCCCCCCCAGTTATAAATGGGGTATAATCCCATTAACTATAGATATATATATATATATATCACCTATAAACATCTATAAACCATATAGTTGTTGGAGTTATTTTAGCACCAACGAATCACGTTCTCGAAGAGAACGGCAGCACCCTGTATACATTCCAGGTTCGTTTTGGGATCATCGAAGGCGGAAGTGGAGCACCATAGGGAGTGTCATCGATTTCTGAAGGATTCATCCTAGGGATTGGTTAAAGTTGGTTGTATAAATGGATAAACATATACATATGGCAGTGTGTCAAAACCTTGTACCCCTTTTGTTCACATCAAAATAGCTGGTAGTTCTAGATGTGAATAACTCACTAAAAATGGTATTTTCATAGGTATTGAACCATACCCATATGAATATATATATATATATATATCCCTATGGATCCAGTTGTACCTTCTGAAAGGAAGTGGGACCGGGCTATAATTTACTATAATTTGGAGGGTTAGCCGTACCTTCTCAGACAGTGGCCATGGATCCATAGGGATTGACATCGATTTCTGAAGGCTATCCAGAATTTAAGATTACCCTACGGTAAACTGGGAATACCCCAAAATTGTCATGTTCCATGCATGGATGGCTAAAAATGATAAAAGACATTGTTTTAAAAAAGTCGAAACCACAGCAGTGTTGGGTTACAGTTTTTGAGACACTGCAGACGAGCAGCAGGTGGTTGTTGTCTTCGGCAGCTTCTTGTCAGTCATCAGCTTCAACTTGGAGTTGCAAGGCACATTTAAAAGCAGGATCCGGGGTTAATAATTGGGGTTCAACTAACAAGAACTGTGGTGGCGTTATTTTAGTAACTATATACTAAAACAATAGTTGGCCATAATTCAACAATAACTATACATATATATGATTTCTCCAGACATACAATATCTGGTTGGTGGTATACCTACCACTCTGAAAAATATTAGTCAGTTGGGATTATTATTCCCAACTGAATGGAAAAATAATACATTCATGTTCCAAACCACCAACCAGATATTGTTGTTTCCCCTCGTCAACCGAATTCAGCAAGTGAGTTCTGTGCGTCGAGCTTTCGAATTGGGGCCTCACATTTTAGGATTTTCTCGCCATGTTCCAACCGATTGAATATCCATGTTCTTCTGTCATATGCTGGATGTAATATTTCAATATCCAAGAATCTGGAATTTCAATGGTTACTATCATATAATGGATGTAATATGTCAATATCCAAATAGTAACCATTGAAATGGGAAGGTGGAATCATAAGAATATTACTATTGGATCATCTTCCAATAATATATGATCATTACTATATGGAATAAAAACCATATAAGGCTGTATGAATTGTGGGGATATTCCCTGAAATTAGGCCTAAAAAATAGGCCTTTTTTCTATGGTAGGTACCTCCAATCAATCGGTTCCTAAAATGGCCATTGATTGAACCTGGATTATTCAATATATATATATATATATTAATCTTATCCAATCATTACTATATTAATGATGTTACAACAATATTAATTCCATGAATCTTATCCAATAGTAAGCATTACTATTGAACCAACCTCTTGGATTCACCCAAAAAAGTTACCCTGTTCAGTACAAAACACCTCATTTTCCCGATATATATATATGTATATATATATATATATTACACATGGGCACTATATATTACTATATGTTTACATATAGTACTATACTATATTGTATACATACATTAATATATACATGTAATATGATATAATATAATATGATATCATAAAATAATATGATATATCATAATATCTTGCTACATATATATATATATTCACTATTATTCATACTTAACGGGTTATTAATATTAATATCATAGAACGATACATACAATAGTTTAGTAATAATTTGTATCTAAAATCATCTATACAGATATCCACTACTGTTCATAGATACATAGTGGACATAGTGGACAAAATCATAGTAACATAAAGAATCATAGTAAATGATATTGATGTATTGATACATACAATGTGGGGCCCCCTAGATAGCTAAGTTGGTGTATAAGTCCAATAACTATGGTTTACGATACGCAAAACACTATAGTATTCATGGGGTTTATAAACAATCTTATAACTGGGGAGCCCCACATTGTAGATATTTACCATCCATTAACATCCATTAACATCCATTGGCTATCATTAATATCCATTAACATTGACTATAGACATATCATCCATTGATTTATTTCTATATTAACATCCATTAACGTCCATTAACATCCATTAACGTCCATTAACATCCATGAACATCCATTGTATCCATTCACCCACAGCAAATTATATATCAATGGATGTAGTAATTATACATATATATATATATGGATGTAATAGTTTTCGATATACATAGTGTATCAATGCTTTTTTTCTACGCTATTAGATACTATATTTATAATTGGTGATGTAATAATTATAGATGTAATTCATAATATATCTATTACATGCAATCTGATTATAGATATTACATCTGTTGCGCAGATGTATAACATCAATTACATCACATTACAGTGCTATATCATTATATATCAATGGATGTAATAATAATAATTATAAATAATATCAATTCATGCAATTATTATTGTCAATACATATACATATTCTTACTATCATTTGATCTAATTGCAATGGGTAATTGATATATACTACTATAGGTACTATTATTATTACAATGTGAGGCCCCCCAGTGAATTTAAAGAATTTAACGACAATAATTAATATAATCGTTACAAGTGATGTTCGTTCTTGATTTTCTTTCTTGATTCCCCAAAGATTCGAATCGTTCAATGTGAGGCCCCCCAGTTATAAGTTGGTTTAGATTCGCCCCAGTAACTAGTTCGTTATTTGCGTACCATAAACCAGTTCGTGACATTGGAGCTTTGCACCAACGGACAGATATCGTGGCCGGGGGCCTCAGATTGTACGTATCAATATTTGATATATACTATTGTTATACTATTTATACGATATTTGATACTATTTGTTATTTTATTATTATAGATACTATTCTTATAGATACTATTATTATAGATACTATGATTATAGATACTATGATTATAGATACTATTATATACAATTGATGTAGTTATTTTAGATACAATAGGAATACTATGAATGTATATATCAAATATCAATAGGAATACTATTCATGGGGTGTATATGAGTTATTTTCCTTGATATTTGTTATATACTATTGATATATACATTGATATATCATTGATATATCGTTATATATTTTTTGGAAAAATCATTGATATTTAGTTTGATATATACAGTTCATGTTATTATTACTATGTTATGATACATTTTTGATATATGATATACATACATATATATATATATATTTGATGTTATACTATTGATATATTACTATTGATATATGATATTTTATTATTGTTATACTATTTATACGATATTTGATACACTATTGATATACTATTGTTATACTATTTGTTATTTTATTATTATAGATACTATTATATACAATTGATGTAGTTATTTTAGATACCCTCTGGTAAACATACAAAAAGCTATTGAAGCCATGGCCATTGAAATAGTGGATTTCCCCATTACAAATGGTGATTTTCCATAGCTATGTTAAATTACCAGAGGGTAACTCCCATTAAATCCCATTAAATCCCATTAAACCACCATTTTCCTATGGTTTTCCATAGCAAACAAGGACAACCATCGAAGTTTCTTGATTGATGTACTCCAAGGCCGGGGATCCAACGAGGTCCAAGGCCTCCTGGGGCGTTCTGAAAAAAACACAAAAAAAGCGGTCCCCAGATTTCGCTGGGAGATGAGAAGCTCATCCTATTTTTCAATATCTATATATAGTTATATTATATATACATATATATATATACATATATATATATATACACATATCCATGTTGTATATATATATATATGAAATACAACTTGATGTATACTATCATATATACAACAATGTATATAATAAATAATGCATAAGAATACAATAGATCTACAGCATTGCTATGATGTGTTTTTAGAGCAAAACCACAGAAAAAAAAGAACATGTGTGCGCCTTCAATGTCTCCTGCATTTGCTTTTCATCATCTAAAGTACTGGGAACGAAGGATGTCCAGCAACTCAGAGGAAAATATCACATATGGACAACATATAAATGTTAGTACCATGATGGTCAATTCAGATAATCTATTACAATAAAGTAGTGTTCATCCTGGTAGTAATGATACCTAATGTTCAACTAAACCAGACTATCTTTAAATGCAATGTTCAATGATCTTTTCAAATTTGATAATTCGTCAACTGTAGTATAATACTTCAAAAACCTGAATTGAGGTTATTTCACCTTACAAAAAAACATAGCAATGGAACCTATTAATTTTGTTCACTTAGTAACTACTTGGTGCCCATACTTGTTTCACATCTTGTAAGCCAATTACCAATGGAAGAATCCCACAAGATGGGTTTTCTAAGCAGCCACTAAGTGGGATGATCCTCCTTAAGTTGAATTTATCTCATCATACTCTACAAGGTGGTGCCCCATAGTTAGCTAAGTTGGTGCAAATAACTCCAATAACTATGGTTTATAGGTGATATATCGAACTAGTTAATGGGATTATAACCCATTTATAACTGGAGGGGGCATCACCTTGTAGTAATATATCATTGGACTTACCCTTGGGTAAACTAACATGTGGAAAATCCACTATTTGTAAAATGTTTTCCTAAGAGAACCATGGGATTTACCCAGGGTCACCTGCCAGCGTGCAGCATTGGCGCAGGCGCTCAGGCAGCTGTTGCATACCACCGTGTCCAGTTCAACTGCCTGACAAGTCGACAGAGGATATCAAGAATGGTGCTTTAAGCAACAGAAATGGTTCCAAGTTCCAACATAGAAAAAAACATGGTAGTAGTTTTGCTGTAGAAATCCGTGGTTCTTGAACCAATATCAACAACTTTCGTGGGAAACACCGCCATAAGAATTTAACTATGGAAAACCATATATCCCCATGATATTTTCAACTATATCCTGGATTGAAACACCAATATCCTCTGGTTGGTGGTATACCTACCCCTCTGAAAAATGATGGAGTTCACTCGTCAGTTGGGATGATTTTTCATTCCCAACTATTTCTGGAAAGTCATAATCCATTCATGTTCCTTAAACCACCAACCAGATATAGTTGTTCATCATGATTTTCCATGTTTTTTCTCATTTTTCTATGGATTTCCCATGGATGTCCCTTGTTTTCATGGGGATTCAACTATGGAAAATCAAGGATTTTTCACCAATGCCTCCCCTTGAGCTGTGGAGCTGTGGATGGGAAACATAAAACGCCCTCTGGCTGAACTTGGAGGCTCATCCCGTTAAGTTTTCTTCAATGGATTGGTTTAAGGGAAAATCTTAACCGGAAACCATGGTTTTTACCATCAAATATAGGGGTTTCCGGTTAAAATTTTCCCATCATCCAATTCTATGATTTCTAGCTTCGTTCACCTCTAGGTTGGTTTTTTCAGTGGATGATCACCCTGCTTATCCCAGTGAAAAAGCCAAAGATATATACATATTCTGGTTGGTGGTTGACCTACCCCTCTGAAAAATGATGGAGTGAAAGTCAGTTGGGATTATTATTCCCAATATATGGAAAATCATGTTCCAAACCACCAACCAGTATTACATATAAGCTACTTTAACCTACTTATAAGTGGATTAACCCTACTTGTTCCATTGGAAAAAAACTAGGGTGAACTAAGCTACTTACGATCCCTGGGTAGTTCACCACCAAGAAGAATAATTCATGTACCTGAACACAGCTGTTATCATGTTGGGCTGCTGGGAATGATTCCCCATATGCAAACCGTTGGAAAGCATCAGTCCAGTGACGTCATTTTTTGTTTCATCCCGATCAATGGATTGACAGAAAAGCCATTGCGATAAGATTGCCAGAAAATCAAAGGGAATATGATCTATTTCCTCTCCCTGATGGATTCATACTAAGTACAGTAAAAGCATGAATTCTGCTTAGGTCTATCGGGTTCAAAAAAAGTCCGGGTTCAACATTTCCACCCGTATACTACCCACGTTTCTTCAATCTCAGGCAAGAACTTCAATAACGCTTAATGTTCAGCTGGTTGGATTATAATATATCCCCATCAAACATGCAAGAAACAATAACAAACCAAATCAAACCGCCAAATCCTTAAAACTATACCAGAAACCTTAACTAATCAATATAACATTAGTGAATATTAGTGAAACAATCATAAACCACCCATGATAGTGTCTATGTTTGAAATCCCCCATCCAGTTTAGTTTATTATCAAAAAATGGAATGGGTTAATTTTATGACTCATAGCCTCTGGGAGACTAACATAACTATGGAAAATCACAATCTTTAAAAACAGTAAATCAAGTATTCCTATGGGCCATCTATACAATAGCAAACTGTTAGTTTACCAGGGGGTAATCTCAGGTTTAGTCTTGTGTTTTACTAATTTCATAAAGTTATAATTGGTTTACTATGGTTTTACTATTGGTCTTCTATCATTACTCATAACTCAGGTTAATGTTATAACTCAGGTTTAAAACATTTGGGTTGGTTAACCATTGTCATGTCGTTTAACTTATAGCTTGTCATGGATTTGCTTCAGGAACCATGACACACACAAAAACAAAAAAAACACCTATAGATTCCCCAAGTAGTGGATTTCCCATTGAGAAAATAAATTCCATCATCTTCAACAAATCCAAGTTATAGCCCATGAAAACTAGTTCGATTTATCAATAACCATAGTAACATTGGAGTTATAAACGCAGCAACTGAACGCTATCAAGTTATAAACCATAGTGACATTGGAGTTATGTTCACCCAACTTATCACCATAGTGATATAAAACATAGTTATTGGCAATAATGTCCTTTTGGTAAAAATAGAGAGGCCGGTTTGGTATACCATCTATCATCAAACAAACCTGTTGTTAAAGGGGTTTCTTCAAACCCCTGTATTAATCAACCAACCAATGGGAACCAACTGAACGCGTTCGCGTTCGCGTTCACTGGGGCACCACCTTGTTAAACCTCTCCGCTTCACCCATTAGGCGTATCCAGACTGCTGCAACTCGCGCCGCCTCTCGCTGCATGGTCTTCAGGAGCTGCAAGGCACCCTGCCAGGAGCCTCCCTTGGTCATCGCCTCGGACGAGATTTTACCAGAGATTTATGGTGAATCACTCCATGGTGCTGCGAAAAAAAAAACCTACATTCGATTGGTTTACCATAAAATATTTACCACAGATTTATGGTGAATCAATCCATTTTACCTACATGACTGATTGACTGGGTGATTTTTAGGGCAAATGTTGGTAAATATTCCAAATAACTGCAGGGTGGTGTCTTCAAGATAGTGTTCAGTTGGTGCAAATAAGTCCAAAATAACTATGGTTTTTGTTGGTGATATCTCGAACTAGTTACTGGGATTATGACCTATTTATACCTGTAACTGGAGGGGGCACCACCTTGTAATCACCATGAATTTGTCAAACCCGTGGAAGTTCCATCATGTTTCACCATTTTTCAGGGTAAAATCGCCATCAATCACCATTATTCCCTGGGGCGCCCTAAGTGCCAGAAAAAAAAGTGATATTCAACAAAACCTACTTTTTGAAGATCCGGGATGGGAAAGGCTTGAAAATTTGAAATATCGCAATTTTTGGTCATTTCAGGTGTTCT
>Ga0126342_10016213_pt1 | contig 13009 bp, 14 predicted proteins | sample Cyp1metagenome_FD_92528 | JGI IMG/M metagenome (GOLD analysis project Ga0126342, IMG submission 92528) | Coral microbial communities from Lord Howe Island, Old Settlement Bay, Australia - Cyphastrea 1 metagenome | ecosystem: Host-associated > Invertebrates > Cnidaria > Coral ... | reverse complement strand
GCAGCACGTGTCAGCGCCGCCGCAGATTTTTGACATCAAACGGCTACGGGGTGCATTCCCCTGAGTGAGTGTGTGAACCTGGCAGGCATGGTGAAGTGAAGGCTATGTGTGGTCAGCCAAACAAATATATATCACCATCATATCACACTCATATAGTATATGATATCATAGTATATATAATTGATATGTCTGGACCTTGAGGTGGTTGAAGTTCTGCCTATGTTGAAAGATGTTGAAGACCTGCCTACAGATACTTCCAGAGGTGCAAAACATGTACAAATGAAATTGACAAGTCAATCTGTGCATAATATGTATACACGTACACACACGTTATATACACGTCAGAGAATAATGCCTTACCAATTGAACCCCAGAACGATCATGACTCTTTCCAATGGCCAAGGTGCGTGTAAACTTTCCAGCCATCTTCATATCGATCTGGCACCAAAGCATCGTTGAGATTGCGGGCTATCAGCCATTGCTGAAAGAGATCCGCGAAATCCTTGCCTCGTTGGTCAACCAATGGGTTGTCGTCAAATGTGTATCTAAGCTATTTAAACTATAAATCATCAGGAAAAACATGGAAAAACCATTGGATTTTGGGGGTTGTCCCTTAAAATGTCAGGGAAAACCCAATGGTTTGGCTTCTTTGGGCGATCCTCCTCTTCCAGCACCCATGGCGTTGGGGGTTGACAGATCCAAGGCGTCAAACCTTTGGGTAATGAAGGGATTAAATGGGATATACCCTCTGGTAAATGATATATATATACCCTCCATGAAATATCCGGTCATATATATATATATATATGATATATGTACATATGATATATATATATATATATGTGTGTGATATATTATATATATATATGATATTATGATACCCCACAAATTTTCAAATCTATGTTTTCAAGAAGGGTTTTAGTCAGACAGTATTTTGTGGGGCATGATAATATCATCGGCACCCAATACCATGATCCTCCAATGTTTGACTATCATCCCGTTTCTACGGAAATATTAAAATAATATGGATTATCTGTATGTATACCATATATATAAATGTTATTATACATAATATGTATTTAGATTCTTATATAATCTTATATACGAGTACATGTATTCTTATTTAATGGGGTCCTATGACTATTTATTGTTTCATTGCTTTGTATTAGAAATTATTAGTATTGGTGGGTGTATGACTATCATTGATTTATTGATTATTGATTACTATTTTTGATTACGTAGTATTACTCTGTGTGTGTGTGACATTCATAAATTTAGCTATGTATTACTACGTGTATATATACAATATAATATATAATATAATTATATATTATATATAATATTATATATATATTATATAATATTATATATATATTGTAAATGAAATATATCCCACCATTCGAACATCTTCACCACGTCGGCCGCCGTGCTGCGTGACCCCCTGCGCTTCGCCGCAATGGCCCCCGCCCGGCGCGGCTTACAGACCTCGCGCCATTGGATCACCAGATTTTCGCGCGCCTCGGCGGCTTCATCCAGCCTGAGGGCGAAAGTTGGAGAGCCGCCCTGGGGCCTATGTGGTTTTTTTTAAAGTGGGGATGGGTCAAAACCCTGGTACCTAGTGAACATCAAAATAGCTGGTAAATGGATGTTCATCCCACTTAAAATGGTATTAATAGGTATTGATCCATACCCAAGTGACATTTTTTAAATGTCCCCAAATCAATCCAAATCATCTTATCGTTTTTTTAAACTCTTATCGTTTTCTCAGGTGGTGGGCTCTCTGTAGTAGAAATGGGAATTTTCCAGCTTTGTGTGGGTGTGAAGGCATCCTTGGTCGAAAGTCAACAGATGACATTGTTTCCTTTCATGTTCCTTTCATGTTCCTTTCATGTTCCTTTCATGTTGCATTAATTTCCTTTCATGTTGCATTAATATCCTTTCATGTGCCTTTCATGTTCCTTTCATTATGCATTCATGTCCTGTCATTGTCCGTCGCTATCATATCAAACATACAGGTGGGTATCCGCCCGAACGCGCGCTCTTTTGTGATCGTTTTGCTAGTGTTTTGGAGGAGTCTGCAGGGGCCATCTTCAGGGGTTCATGCACATGTACCCTCTGGTGAACTAACATAGCAATGGAAAATGGCTATTTATAGTGGATTTTCCCATTAAAAATGGTGATTTTCCATTGCTATGTTAGTTCACCAGAGGGTACATGTATAAGTTCGTTATGGGTTTGTTACTCTTATCGTTTTCCGGGTGCATTGGTAGTGCTATGAATTGCTCAAGGTCCCCCAGGTATATCCCCAGGTAAACCGAGTTCACCGCTGGATTGGTTTCAGGGAAAATCTGACCACCGGAAACCATTTTATGGTGTTTTAGCATCAAATATAGGGCTTTCCGGTGTCAATTTCCCTTAAAGTAATCCAATGGTTCTATTCGCGTAGATGAACTGATGATGAATAGAGCACAATACTTTAGAACGATTGTTATAAAATGCTACAAGCTGGTTGATTATAATTATTCTGGATGAATAATAGATGAATAATAATCATCCTTTATGATAGATGATTACATGATTCGCATAGATTCACTAAAGATAATTTGTCAGTCCTCCCCAATTGTGCCCATCGAAAGTCTGAGCAGCTGTTGCTTGACCACCTCGGGCATCTCACCATTCGCAGCATCCAGCGAGCCGAAATCTTTGTCAGCTCCAAGCAGATTTGCTGTATCCTGGCTGAGCGGCACAGCTGGTGATTCTGACGCACCCAAAAAAACGTAGTACATTAAGAATCATTAATATGCATTCCGATGAGTCGCTCCCTTTTCTTGCATCCCCCACATGCCACGCATCCCCCACATCCACCAGCACCTTATTTTCAGGATCGGCATCTCTCAACGCTTCATCTTGATCAATGCTATGCATGATCTCTCCAGAGGCCGATTGAATTTTGGCCAAAATCGCATCCAAGTCTTTCGGCTGCTCCGGCTCAACCATTGGCTCAGCTGGTTCTTTTGCTTCAACGACCTGGTCGTTGTTGACTTGGTCATCTTCGGGGCAGGGATTGGCCTTTGCGCGCTGAAACACCATGGACCAGTGGGCTAAAATCAATCGCACTGGCCCTCGCTTGAGCCAGGCTGAAGTGCAGACCCAATAGATCCCGGGCAAGGGTTCAAGCTCTAGGCCCAACCATGAAACAATGGTTGAATGATGTTGAAAGATGTTGAATGATGTTGAATGTTTCAAGCTGCTACCATCTCCCAGGTTCTGTCACTTCTATATCTCAATGTCATCATGTTGTATACCCACTTGTTCATAGAGCGATTGCCGCATCCACTAGGAATGTCCTTGGCGCGGTCCACCTGACCCGAAGCGAAACCTGAGCTGCGATCAGCTCAACGCCGTACATCACGTCAATGTGCCCTGGTGAGCCAAATTATCCTCAACAATCATCCTCAATCATCCTCAACAACAGATCTTGGCCGAAGGTATCCCCAAATGAGATGTTCATCAAGGCCCGCCGAGCTAAGACTCGCTCTCTCCAAATAGGGATGATGCCTCAGAGTCGGCGATTCTTTTGATCTGCAATCCACCGGCGGTCCCAAGAATATTGGGTCATCCATGTCTCATTTTGTTTCGCAATGTTTCGCATCTTTAGTTGTCTATTCTCTTACAGTTAGGGGGGGTCCAAAAAATGGGGGATCCCCAAGTCACCAAAGATTTCAATACTCAAATGGTCCAATGATCTATTTGGATGATTTGGGGGTACCTCCATGACCCACTACCCTGCTACCCTGAGCAGCCCTGGCAAAGCCGCTTCCTTGGCTCCAGGCTAGCGCCGCTGCTACGGGAAACTTCTGGTCTTTGGGAGACACAACTGGCAGTTTTGGGGGATCAAAGAAAGCAGAAAGGGTGTTTCCGCACCATCTTCCTGGAGATGTTGAGGCATTTGTCATCGATGTTTTTAATAGTTTTCAAAATGGTTCATCATTCTTGCATGTGCGTTCATTATCATTCTATGGTTTTCCATCGATTCTTGCATGGTTTTCCACCCTTTTCTGGTGATCACAGCGCTTCTTTTTGGCCCGCCAGGTCCGGTCCCCACCACGGGGGCCCCACCACGGAGAGGCGCCGCGAAGGGTCGAAGGCCAGGAGCCGGGCCAGGAGGTCTGCACCTTGACGGACGTGGATTCAGAATATATAACCTATATATAATATATTATATAATATAATATGCATCGCTATTCTTATAATTGTCTGTTTATTATTGTAGGTTATTGTTATTAGCATATATTATAATAATATAAGTTTATGATATATATATATATATACAATGGTATAATATATATTGTAGTAATATTCAGGTAGTGATCCAGTGGTAATTCTGATCTATCACCAACCACCATGATCTATAAGGTGACTTTGAGGTGGCCTGTTATCTAATGATTATCTTGAATCATAATTAAGCTTATGATCTATAAGAATGTTTAAGGTGGTTCACACCTCTCACAGGAGCTCATGATCTATAAGGTGGCTATATAATGATAAGGTGATTGATAATATTATTCTGGTTAATCAATTCTGATAAGGTTTTTAACGTGGGCATGCCATAAAGAGTCCCCAAAATCACTATTTTTATAAGTGGGATTCGAACCACCCCCAAATGGTAGATTAATGGCGTTGGGTTGTCAACATTAATTACTAATCCCTTCTTCCTTTTCTCAGAAGCACCACCCCAACTTTGCACTAGTGGAACTGGATTTGTTCATGCATAGGGGCCCCCAAAAAGCCCCAAAAAAGGTTGTTCGCTTATTTGATAATATCTGATTTTAGGTAACTGATGTTAGTTTTGATTTTGGGGTAAACGTTAGTAACTAGTGTGGTGGTAAACCCACTAAAAGGGTGATTCAATCCCTACAAATTGGACTAATATGTGTTGATATGATATGATGGGGATTCAACCAAGAAAGTATGTGGGTAATTGATAGTCAAATGATACTCAATGTGGTAAACCCAATGCCATAAACAACCACCATTTGAGGGTTGTTTAAAGCCATCCATGGCAATATTGCGGGTGGTTTATTCTTGGGTGTACCACATTATCATATTATTTGATGATCAAGATCAAGATTAAGATTAGGATTCGGACTGATATAGATACATATATAATATATTATAATATACATATATATATATATATGTGTACATACATTACATATACTGAGGAGGAGTTTCAGAAAAAAAAAGAGGGAGGAGAACTTTGCAGCCGGCCAAGACCGCTGAGTGTCGCACCATGTCCCCCAGGAATGCCCTGCATCCGGGACAAGCCCTTGGCAGGTCGTTGAGAACAACGCAACAGCATCGGCTTGGACTCCTGCGGCTTCACGACTGGGATCCACACATTTTTGGGATCCGATAATTGTGGCTGTTCCAATGCACTTGGAGATCTTTGGAGCATGATTTTCTGTCAAAGCCAACTTTGGAACTTTGCTACATAAATCGATAGAGTATCAGTGTCAAAGAAGGTGGCACATGTTAAGACTTTTGACTGGGCCCTTTGTACCCTGGCTGAATCATCAAACTTCACACCTTAGATCAATTTCACGGAGGTCAGAAGCGCTACACCATGACCTCAATGGGATATGGAATGATATGGACATGGAATAAGAGTATTTGATGTAATTACTGAGGATCACCATAGCTTCAACTGGTTCTTCTGGGTTTTGACGGTTTTGGTTGTGGCCAACCGACGAACTGACTCCTCTGGAACCCACCACTGATCCCTCGGTGCCACGGCTGTTGGGCTTCAGGATTACAATCTCACTTCGAGACCAGTGACCGTCCATTCAACACAGAAAGCCTGTTAAAACCTCCGCAAATCAAATTTCAAGATTCAACATGATTCAACCCCAAGAAAATCTAGGGATGTCCAAGTAAAAATGGTTTCCGGTCAAGGCTTTGGGGTTCCAACACTTTGCTTCTCAAACTTCAGACATGTCCCAGACCAATTAATTAATGTGGGAAACCCAATGCCATTAGCAATTTACATTTTATACCATTTGGGGATGGTGCATACCAGTATACATCAGTATACCACCTCTAAAATTGGTGGATTTTGGATGGTATATGGCATTGGGTCTACCACGACATTGGGTGTCCAACTGCTCCGATGGTAGTCCCATAATGCCCATCACCTTGGCCGGAGTTTGAAGCCTTGACACAAAATGGACATGGAAAAAAGACTGGAGAGGGTACCCTCTGGTAAACGTTCACATAACTATGGAAAGATCCACCATTTTGAATGGGAAAACTCACTATAAATGGTCATTTTCAATAGCTACGTTAAATTACCAGAGGGTAGAGGCTAAAAATGAAGATATCTTATGATGTCTGAAGATATTTGAAGATATCTGATGATATTGTATGCATTGGAAATCACCAGTCATAGCTTCACAAACCTGAATTCTTGTGAACTCACAAGGCCTTAAGGTCTGAGCTTTTGTCAGTTGATCCAGGCTATTTTTGCCTGGGAACAATGCCTGGCAGCTGTGAAGGCCGAAGGGGGGATGTGCCTGAAAGTGCCTTATGAAATATCCACGGTTTATATCATCTAATCTTATAGTAAAACTAATGTAAAACTAATAGTAAACCATCCCCAAAGATACCATAAATGAGTGGTACACCATCAAAACTAGGGTGGTTCATTATTGCTTGACTAACATTATCATCACCTACTGGTATGATTTTTCAGCTGTGATATGGATTCCAACTTTTGATTCCAATTCCCTGCTCCTCTTGGCACGAACACTGCTGGTTCCATGATGGTCCCGCAACGCTGCCTTGGCAGTCCACATCTCGTAGAGGATGCAACCCACCGACCACACATCCACTTTGGGCCTGCCAGTGGTGATTTCCCGAGAGGGATTCCATTGAATCCTTGCATTTCCATGCTTCAAACATGCCAGCCGCGCCCGTACTTCGATCTAGCCAGAAGCACTTCTGGCGCACGGTACCTGCACCGTTGCAGCTTGCCGCCTTCCCATCCTCCCGTCATCCCCATCTGCGCACCAACGTGTGACCACATACTCCGTGAGCTGCTCCTCCAATGGATGGATGGCCTCGCCGGATGGAGTTCCCAGCCAAAATCACGGCTTGCTCCAGCAAAGGCAAGGATCGCTGCCTACTACTGCCTACAAGAATCACTTCGAAGAGTCAACAATTTTCAACAAAATTGAACCAATCCAAAGAATTCTTCCCGCATAATGGCTACATCTAGCTATGTTGAGCGCACTTTGCTTTGCAATGGTTCTGCACTGTCTGATCTGAGACTTAAACCTGCCATAGAATTTAGATTCAAGCTAACAAAACAATCCCCTTTTAACCCCTTACGTTCACACTGAGTTGTGCCACGCTAGAGTGCCTACTGAGTTCCTGTTGCAAGGAACTTTTCAGTTCACTCTACAAATCAAAATTACCTGGTCTTGTGTTTATTTTTCAAATAACACTTTTTCCTCTCATCCTTTAATTGAGGGGATTGTCTGCATTTCTACTTCGCACTGTAGATCCAGGATTGCTTATAGGTTTTTGGTAGCGTAAAGTTCATTGCTCTTCACATTAGGCACATGAACATTTCTGATAAATTCGGATAGCTTCGACCTTCTCCACTGTCATGGGGGCATAGTTGATCTTATATATATCTTATATCTTCTTAATCTGCTAAGTCGGCCAAAGTTGGGGGTCATCCATGTACTGCGTTTCAAATCCAGGATTTGAAACGCAGTACATGGGTGACCCCCAAAGAACCTTCGGCCAGTCGAAAGTTTTGGGCTGCCAATTCTTCTTCGGTCTTGCGTTGCAGCACATTCATTGCCCATTGTATCTTGAAGCGATCCTCTTTATAGACGATTGCCCAGAGGAAGTTGCTTTTCAGACTTCTGATTCTCTTTACTGCTGGTTCAAATGGGTCCGGATGTGAAGGCGCAAGGCGACGATCATAGCTCAGCATCTGATAATGGAGGAGTCATCGTGTCGATCCGTTTTTTAAAGACATATATGATATATATTTATCGTTCTAAATATACATAGACATGTTACTAATTAAACAAAAATGGAATTAAATCAGTCCAAGACACAGCTTGCATTAGTTCTGTGGTTGACAGGCTCCACCAGTCGAGAGCTTCAGGCTTAGAGCCTTTGAAGGGCCAAAGTTTTCTATATCTTCATTAGCTCTTCCCATTCTGAATCTGAATATCCTCGCGTCGATTTTCGAGCATCAATGATTCAATCAACAAATCCAGCCTATGATAGGCTGGCTTTGTTGATTGAACTTCTGCATGAGTTGTGCACCTTTCGCACTCAATTCTGTGCCATAATTGCTGAGATCTTTTGGTTGTCTCCAGGGATGATCTTCTGATTTGCCATACAAGCTTTCTCCTTCCATAGTGTAGGCGATTTGGTACATAATTACGAAGCAAGTCCACAGCGTATAGCAGTCACATCCTCATATATCGCTAAGTGAGATGTTTCTGTATAGCCATCGAAAGCGAGTACTTGAAATCTTCCCAACTCTGCATAGCAATCTGCTTGAAACCACCACAGGGAATTTTGTGCCCATTGGGCAACCAATGTGTCTGTTAGTTGTCGGACTTCTGTGAAATAAAGTAAGTTGATGTGCCCGAAGGGCAACAATTAGTTTAATCGTGATTGCTATAATGCTACTGCCTAGCTTGTGTTTTGACATTCAACCATCATACTTCTCGATGCCGATAATAACAAACAAGCCAGAAAATCAGACGCTGACCTCGCCGGTCTCGCCATCCACCGCAATGCCACGGCTTAAGCCCAGGTCCCCAATTTTCACCTGACGAACTTGGCGGAGCTCTAGGCAGGGGTGAGCCAAATAAGGGAACACCATAGCCGATGGCCATGCCCACTCTCACATACCAATGGACACCACTTTTTAGCTCAGGGTTTTCAGTGTTTGTGCACTGTGTCCGCCACCTGTCACCCTGAAACAGCCACCGTCAGCCACCTCTTTTGTTTTCAGGCGGATGAAAATATTCGCAGGTTTCAAGTCCTGCAAGCAGGGTTGTAATCCCAGTGTGCCAAGCTATTCCGCATTCAGCAAGTTGAAGTTCACAGGTCTCTGTGACTCTGCACACTTTGAACAAGAAATCATGGAAGATCTTTAGCTGAAAAAAACATTGAAACCCATGGCCGACAGCTTGCACTTGCCCACACTCTGTCCCGATGGATCACGTGCCCACAATGCAAGTGAAGCAGCCCAAGGAAGACCTGCCAGGCAAATCTTCGGGGATCTCTGGAATGGATTGGAATGGATTGGACCCCAATTTTTGAGATGCCAAATGCCATCTAAATATATTTCCAAAAGCTGGGCACCCAAAAAATCAACAACTTTATCTCAGCAAGGAAACATTGCTTCGGGATTAGGGTCTCCCTCGTTTCAAGACAAACTTGTAGGAGTAGGAGTCGGGAAACCAGACATGGGGTTGTCTCAAGTTTGGACCCCTGTTGTTTATCATCATCATCATCATCATCATCATCATCATCATTTTCGCTATGAAAATTGCCCTTTCCGCTTCAAGATAGACTCTTAAATGGTCGCGATCCGCCAATGGGACGCTGCACCTTGGAGCAGAAGTCTCGGCATTGATTCTCCTCCAATGCAACGCCACGTCCTCGCACCAGCCGATCCAGGTCACAGTCCATAAGCCTCAAGGACATCATGACATCATGTGCTTTGACATTAAAAAAAAAAAAAAAAACATAAAAGAACTCCTGGAACCCAAATGACCGGCAGAATTGAATGGTAGAGTCCTCCATTTCATGGGTGAAAACCTGAAAACCCTCCAAAATAACGGACAGTTTGGGCTCGATGATAAACATAATGCATCGAAAAGTTTAACACTGTAATCTGGTAAACCCAATCGAATAAACCATGCCCAATTCTACCAGAAATGGATGGGTGGGAAAAACCAGCCCCAAATTCGATGCTTATCATTGGGACTCCATCCCTCAGGGGCCAGGCTCCATGGAAATGTAGAGCTCACCTGGCCACATGATTTTTGCTGATGAACAAATACAAAGAACGAATCATTCAACTGCTGGTCCAGTGGTACAGTATGCTACAGTCAGTTTCGACCTGCCATACTTGGATTACAGACTGGCATGTTCCAAAAATATCCAAAAATTCTCCAAACCCACTATAAAACAAACACATGTTTTTGTCGAGAAACGCATGGTTAAAGCCAAATCAATCTCAGCTTCGGGCCTCCTGCTTCCACCAACAGGACCTACGGCGGTTGCTGCTTTGTTGAGAGGCTGCTGTCATCACTTGGTGCGTTACTTGGTTAAATTTCACAACCTATATTTCGGGTACATTCGCTGTTTCGTGCCATCTCCATCCATTTCCAATCACTGTATGCCCTATGACCCCAGGATCCTTGGCGCCCAGGGCGCCCAGGCGTCATGCAGCTGCAAGAGGTTGGGATGGCGAAAATGACGCATCAACTTGATCTCCCTGAGCCTTGGGAAAACATCAAGAAAGATCAAGAAAGGAGCTCGAAAACCTGGAAGAATCAGGGAACTAGCAACCGAACTTGGGATACAACTTGTATACTACGTAATTTGCATTATCATAATCATAATGATCACTAGATATCACTAGATATCACTAACTTTTGATACTCAACCAATGAAACTGAAACCCAGTGGTATTTCCAAACATTGGAGCAGCCCAAACCAGACCGCAGCGCTCCCTTGTGAGTTGAACTCCGAGAGGCGTTCGTCTCAGCATCAAAAAGTTGTCGAAGACTCTTCGCCTAAGCGACGTGGATCGGAAAACTGGATGCACAAGATGTACAGGCGTCTTGGAACAGTCTGGAGAATCACTAATGTTGCTGATGTTACATGCCTTCAACGCATTTCGCAGTTGATTTTTTGACATGAACTTGGGCCAAGCTTGAGGTACTGTAGAAATTGGATGGCTATTGCTGTACTAACAAGGTCCAAACTCAAACTGTGGGTTCGTTCCCCTCATAATTTTCAACCCAGCCATATTTGCCACTCAAATCCTTATCCATTTCATGGGTTCCTAGAATGGGGGATCCCCCAAACCATAGGTTCAACTCTGGTGGCATCTTGTGGACCTCTGGGTGCTTCGGCACACGCTTCACGGCCACGTCCCGGCCCTCCGTGGCATCACGAAAGGATGCTACTACACCTCAGGAATCATTCTGCCCAGCCAGTGAATTTGCCAACAAAGCATGGCTATTGGGAATATATCTGGATATGATTGATGGATCAATAGTAGAATCAACCAACATCCGGAACTGCAGAGCCCATCTTTGAATTCCATGCTTCGAAGGCTATGGTTTCTGTCACCAAGAACCCAGCCATAGCTGCCACTGCCCAGCAGCTTCTGAAACTGATACCTGGCATGGATTTATTAGAAGGTTCCATCTCAGCCAGCTAAAAATGCCAGCATATGTATGATATACATCATTTTTCGATCATATAGTGTGTGTGTGTGTAATTATATATAGTATACAATTGCATCTTCTAGTTTAGTTTATCATATTTCACTAACCTGAATTAAGGCCATTTGGGGATGATTTCCCTTATTAACCATGATTCCAGGGCTCGGTCGCAGTGAGGTCGTTATAATTTACCCAGATATGATTCACTTGGGGTACCCCAAAAATCTCACCCGAATTCACCTGGATGGCAGTTGAAAGCTGCTGGAGTCCACCGCCAACACCTGGGAAATCGCTGGCGGAGCATCAGATTTTGGGGATTTGACCCATGGAAATTGATGCATTCTTCACGAGAATTTATCTGTTTCACAGGTAAAAATATGGGAATTCACCACGTCTTCATTGATCATCGCAATGGATCTCCATCAAAGTTGAATTTCATCTCGGTCCCCAAGCACTTCGTGCCGATCGCGCCCTGTGCATGGCATTGGCTCTGCTGAGTCCAAGATTTATGGATGAAATTGTCTGGCTCGCAAGTGATGATGATATCCTGCTGGGGCTCCTCCTTGCATGGCTTGCTCCACTGTGAGGCTGAGAAATTCTGGTCATTGATGGTCATTGCATACTGGAGCCATCTGCAAAGGACCTGGTGACCTGGTTTATGCCTGAATATCCATGTCCGCTGAGCCTGAATAGGCTGCAAATCTGGCTTAAAAGAAATGGAGGAACACAATATCCATCCTCCTAAAAACTGACTTTGTCTACAGGTCGCGAGTCTGTCTCGTGGATCTGGAATCCAGATTTCAGCGTCCTCACTTCCCACGCTGTGCGGCTTGTCCAACCATCGCTGAAAATCTCTCAAATTGTGGAAACCCAAAGCCACGACATGGCATACTTCCTGCAATTCCTGGCAAAACAATCTGAAGGCTTCCCAAAATGTAAAGAAGACAAATTCATACAAATTCCAAGAGTTTTGTGTTCGATTCTGAGTCCTCCCTGTTCCACCCTGTACCCCTGAAAACTAACATCTATATATATATAATATATATATATATATATTATATAACCGTTCGAATCGAACCTGAACAATTTCCATTTCCAGTGAGAACATCATATTCCTAACATCTCCTAACCGGTCCCAACCATTCCAAACCGATGAAATTCGCTGGTTCCATGGTAGTTTCCAGCAGGGTATCACCAGGGCAGCTTGTCTTTTCCTATTTTCACCAAGGCAGTGGAAGGATCACCCCTTCCACCCAGACTCCGCTGACGCCGGCGCACGGGTGCAGGAGAAGTGCGAGAGAATATCAATACCAAATCTAGTATCGAAGAGGAATATACATAAATATACTACGTACATCTATATACTACATATACATATTATTTAATATATATATATATGAGCTGCGAACCATATTTGTTACATAACGCAATTGACGGGGTGTTCCTACCTCGTTCTCCAGTCCCGTAACGTTTTTGCCTACCTCGTTCTCGGGGTGTTCCTACCTCGTTTT
>Ga0126342_10016212_pt1 | contig 13009 bp, 12 predicted proteins | sample Cyp1metagenome_FD_92528 | JGI IMG/M metagenome (GOLD analysis project Ga0126342, IMG submission 92528) | Coral microbial communities from Lord Howe Island, Old Settlement Bay, Australia - Cyphastrea 1 metagenome | ecosystem: Host-associated > Invertebrates > Cnidaria > Coral ... | reverse complement strand
TGATAAATCGTAATTCCTTGCGTGCCGCTTCTTATTGTGCCTTTAAAACCATGACTGACCTAAATAGTCTGAAACCCTGCATTTTATCTTTCATGTTTGAAGCCGTAGCTAAAACCTGCAGTACATGCCAACGCGCGTCTATATGAAGTGAGTGCCGCTGCTAGTTGTTAGTGGTGGAACTGGAATATATGCAGAGCTGGTCGTTGCCTTTGCTGTCACTGTTGCTTTGTCAAACAGACAGGATAAACTACAAGTTCTCTGGTGGCGACTGGGTCACGGGTCAACCAAAGCCGTTGTTTGAAGCTTTTGCTAGCGCATTGCTAGCGGGGATCTAGCGGGTAAATTACGTACAAATTCCCAAAGTTGAGCCGCAACCTCAAAAATATAGGAAAATTGTTGAGTAGCACAGAAATTCACTAAGACATCCTTAGGTTTAAGGAGCTAAGTGTTACATCTGGACTTTTCTTCATGTTGAAATAACAACAAGCAGACAGGAACACAAAAAAATATCCTTGAACATGGGTGTGAAAAAAAAAAAACTAGCGCAAACCTAGCGAGTTTGCTAGCGCTGCTTTGCAGAATTGGTGAATTTAGTTGCGTGCCGCCTCATTACGAAGAGGAAAAACCACTAGGTCCACACTAATTATCAACAACTGGTAAAAAACTTCTGTCAACTATTTTTGGCAAATGGCGGATTTTCCAGCCCAGCACGTTGTTCCACCAAAACTTCAGACCCCTGTCAAAGTGGATCCTTGCTGGGAAAACTTCTATCCAGCGAGGTGAAAACCAGCCCATTGGTGGCGGGATTCCCAGTTGATGATCATGATGTCCGTTCAACCAACTTGGGATGGGTCAAACAAAGAGTTCCCAAAAAAATGAATCGTCGATTCCTAAACATTACCAGAATTGTGCTTCCAAGGATCTGTGCTTCCAATCGTCTTTAGTGACTTTAGTGTGTCTGCAAATAGGTACCCCAAAAAAGATCCGTGGTTTCTCATGTTTCTCCCATGGTTCTCCTATTCAAGGTGAACCTTGGGGGCCCACCCGCAACAAATTTCCCGCCTCGCGCCAGCAAACCGGCGTCCCACAACATCTCTGCGGCCTCCACTTAGGAAAGGGAAAATCGGCAGGCAAGACTTGCTATTTGAAGAGAAGAACCATATTTTCTTTCAAAATATCATAACATTCGGATTTTTGCAGGGAAACCCAACCGAATCGATCCTTTTGGGTGTGCAAACATCATTGAAACCGAAAACATCCCGACATGAGATGGGTATGGGTCAAAATTAGGTACCCCAAAATTATGGATGGTTAATACTAAACTAGACATTCACATCTGTGGTCCCCTTAACGGTCTTCCATTTTGACCCACATCCAGATGTTTCTGCCTGGCGCACCACCGCACGGCGGCAGGTCTGCTGGCAGGGCCGCGCGGATTGCTCCATGGTGCCCCAGCTCCTGGATGTTGAGATGGGACATGTGATATCCTGGGCGTGCCTGAAACTGGGGATATATCCCAAAATGGCTGGTTTATTTATGGGAAATATGGTGATTATATCCCAAAATGGTTGTTTTTTATGGGAAATATGATGATTGTATGAGTGACCACTGGATTTTGGGGTATCCTGTTTTCAGACAAAACCCATTTGTTTGTCTGTGTTCATGTTTTCCCATGTCCATAGAATATGTCTGGTCGAACGGAAGGATGGGAACCACGGAGATGTTTCAACGAACATGTTGTAGATGGTTGTGTCGTGCAAAGAGAACATTCGCACAATATTCATCAACAATATCGAATCCGTATGCAGTACAACCTCACCTGACATGGAGTAGAAACCATGTGATTAATTGTTCCCAAAAAAAATGTGTTTTTGGTTCCCCGCATATTCAGGACAACAGTTCCTTCTATTGGATCCCAAAAAGAAACATCTACATACCCATTTTGATTCATTTTTGGGATGCCCCCCAAATTAGACTGTTAATCACAAAAACATGTAAAAAATGCCGCTTCTCACTGTCGAAACCATACCCATGTTTCACCCCCATGGTATGAATCAAACTGGGCGCCCCGCTTGGAGACGGCCGTTTTCACCGCCTGCTCCACGGCCATTTCCAGTTGGGTGGCGAACTGCTGCCGCTGCTCCTGCCAGATGATGGTACAATTGGTGGTCTAACCATATGAAAACTGCTTAAAACTACTCACTGGAGAACTGATTACTTTCTTCCATCCCCACCAACCGACGTTCTATTCTGACATTGCATCTGGCATTCTATCTGACATACATTCTGACATATTCTGACATACCATTTGGCAGTCTATCTGACATATATCAGTTCATTCTATCTGGCATTCTATTTAACATATATTTTGACATTCGATTTGGCATTCTTTATGACATTCTATCTGACATATACTCTGACATTGCCAGCTGGAATTGAAACGCTCTTCTCATCTGACCCTGCTGACTTTGACGTCTTCTCTTTGAAGCCCGGGGGTGAAATAGAGCTTCAAACCAAGAACCTGAGTAGAATGTAAAAGGCCGTCGATTGCTGCCAAAATTCAACAGTTGATACCACGAAAGAAAGGTGCGTTTATATATATATATACAGTATATGTACACACATTGAAATGTACTCAATACATACGTATATATGGGTTCGCTTTACCTGCGAATACATCCACATGTTTCCTTAGTATCTCTAGGTGTTTCAAGTATTGAAATATATTTCTCCAGAAAGAGAGATACAACTACATGGACAAACATATAGCAGCAGAACAAACATGCGCATATCGAAGTCTATATAGGGCCTCACCCAACACCCAGTCCTCACAGCGAAGACTTTTTTTTTCACCATCCAAAGTGGGGAAAAAAATTGGGTCATGTGGTGTTTACCCAAGTTTTCCAGCCCAAGGAATTTTACCCAAAATGTGTGTGTCGTGATCTCCTCATCTTGCCCAGGCTCCAAGCAGCTGGGCCCCTGGTTGTAGGCCAAGCGACCTCACAGGTTTGTCTGCAAATAGGATGCCCCAAAATTCCCAAGGTTCGTCATCATCTTCCCTATCAATTTGGCCATTTGGGGTAAACCCCATTTTCAGACATACCCTATATATCATGGTTAGTTATATCCCCATGATATCATGGTTTTTAGAAATTTATCCCCATGATACCAAATGATCCTCGTGGTTAGTTACTAAATCCCCATGAATGTGGGAAAAAACAAAATCCTATACCATTTGGGAATGGGAAATGATCACCCAAAAAAATGGTGATTTGGGGAATGGACTCCGCCACGGTCCGCCACGGACTACCGAGCTGCGACTCGCAAAGTCACCACTGGCCGCCGCAATGGGCAGTCGCTCCTCCAGGGCTTTGGAGACCAACTTCGACACCTCCACAAAACTGCGGTGGAGGTCATGGGGATTCCCTAAAAAAGGGGCACCCAATAGCTGGATAGCTGGATGGTTTAACCATAGAAAACGGGATTTTAAAAAAAAAAATGGATGATAACTGGGGGTAGCCCCATTTTACCTAACCTCCAAATGTCAACCTCCCTCTTCCTCATTTCACACCCAACTAATGATAAAATCTTCCAACAGCTACTTGAAAGTGATCTTCAAAATCCCCCACACAGGACATGTATCAACCCCCGTTACAAAATGTCCACTTTGGCCGTCAAAAATCTGCGACCTTGGTCGAAGGAATGAAGCTTTCAAGCGTTCCTATGTTGCCGTCAAGAAGTTGGATTTTACATGTTACCATCGAAAAAAATACGCTGTTCATACCAATTACCAAGCATGATTTTACCATCCAACTGTTTGGAATTCAATCATCAAACCATCTTTGGATTTGAGGGGTAGTACCTTGCGTTCGTCAGTGGTTGCACCATCGATGAATGGATAACAAACCGCAGGTACGACCTAAAGGCAATGGATATACATGAATCGTCATGGGGATAGTATGCCAAAGCAATAACGGGAGAATTGATAAATCAGAAATGTGATTGGACCAAGAAAAACTGGAATGTCGCCAGCCAAACTTCGGGAACATATATAATTATAAAAAGCAAAAACAGGATGTATATACAGGGAAGCGGGCCCGTGATCACTAGATGAGGTCAACCCCAAGTCAGTGTATATTGGATTATCAAAGCCTTCGAAAAAAAATGACGTCGGACACAGCCGTTAGAGCTGCAATGAAACTATATGCGAAACAGTGGCCGGGCCCAGAAATAGATCTTTAGAGGCCATTTCCAAAGAAGTGCCTGCAAGGAAAATCCCCGAAAATTCCGGGGTCCCTGAGGCTTGGTTTGTTGTGCTCCCATTGCTTTCCCAGTGGTTTCGGCTACATATTGAACCCCCCTTGGGTCAAACCCAAAGTTTGGCTGGTTGGGTTCTTTTTTTACTTGGATTTAAGCAGGATAAACCACTGAAATCTGGGTTTACTGTTTTTACTCACCCTTTTTTTGTGGGCAAAATCCCGGTCGCAGCCTTGTGGGCCACTTCATCCGCTCGCAAGGTGCGGAAACCTCACAAAACGACTCCCATGGGAATCCCACATCTATATGAGTGTGGCTTGAAATATGGTACCCCCCACATCCATTGGTGGTTGAACCACCCAAAGAATCCTTGGCGATGTCATTCACAAAAGCAAGCCGTGCGTGTAAGAGATGCAAAAGGTGCAAAGCCACTGTCTACAATCGTAGAAGTTAGAACTCAAGCAGTACGAGTATCAACAGATAGCTGGATGGCCAAAATATCAGACCATTTCAAGTCCAGAGCTTGGGAATTCTCATGCTGGCTGTTCCATGCAATAGCTTGCCCCTTGCCATCCCTTGTCCCTTGATATTTTCTCCCGCCTGGATAACAGGTGCGCACCGCATCGGCCAGCACGGACCCGAAGCTGGCGCCGCCGCCCCTCAAAAACGGTGGGAACGGTGCGGTGCGTCCAAGCGTCCAAGCGACCCAGTTGTGTCGTTGTGGGATGTTTAGGTACCTACTATCCTACCAGGTTGGTGGTTTCAAACCCTCTGAAAAATGATGGAGTTCGTCAGTTGGAATGATTATTCCCAACTGAATGGAAAGTCATAAAAGCCATGTTCCAAACCACCAAGCAGTTAAATATGAAATCATCGTAGTGCAACTCCTGTGGATAGCTACTTTCCCCAATCAATCAGGTGTAGATCTTCCAGGTTCCAACATCTTCTGTTCGTGACCTGCAACAACTCATCTAACTCCATTCAACTAAGAACCCTGTAAACAAGAACGGCTAATCAAGAGTAATCTAGTCTGTGGACGTGATTCTTGCTTGGCAAGTTCTTGCACCATCTGAGATGTAGGCAAATATATAAGACAACTTCGGACTTCAAACCTTGAGGTGTCCCAGTTTGGTTACTAACAATGGTTTGAACCATTCTCAAACAACTCAAACGAGATCAATGTTTGGGCCATCATTTTCATGCAGCATGCACGCGCGGCTCCGTTTTATCCCCAAATCCGTCAAATCCGTCCTTTTTCCAAAGAGAACACCAGTCCACCCTATTGTTGGAATAAGCCAGCAAATAGGTCCATCATGGATGGTTTTAGCATGTTTTAGCTCCCAAAAAAACATCCAACATAGCTATGACACCAGGATGCAGGCAACTCCACTGCAGGGAAGTTGCTGAGACAACAGCTCTCCGGTGGCCCAGAGAGTTCGCAGGCTCCAACTCAGCACCTGGATTCCGCAGGTCTGGGTAGGCCAGATTGGTGGATTTTTTGGGGGGTGACACTGTCACCCTAACAGCTTGACCCTGAGGATTACCCTCTGGTAAACTAACATAGCTGTTGGAAATCACCATTTTTAGTGGGTAAATGAACTATAAATAGCCATGTTCAATAGCTATGTTAAATTACCAGAGGGTACACAGTCTCAGAACATTTAGAACGGAATTGTCTTCCAACCCAGATATCTAGCAAGGTCTACGTATTTCTGCATGAGTATCCCGTATTGTCCTATTTTAAGCTTGGCTTTTTCCAGCTAGCCGTTCTAAATTACTACAAGTAGATGGTAATATAGCATAATGTAGCAATATCTGTGACAACAAAACAGCACATCCAAGGCACATGAGCCATGCACTGCTCTTGACAGTTGCTTCCTTAGCATCGCGGGGGCCAAAACATGAAAAAAATCACCAACTCTGGGTGAATCACAACCAAGAGACTTTCCCGCATGAATCTACCAACAGTTGGGTTGCCATTTCTGCTGAGTTCCTTGATTTGCAAACATCATGATTGGGCTTTGTCCAAACATAGGGTACCCAAGTTTTCCAATGGTTCATCATGATGTTTCTCATTCACCAGGTTGAGTTGGAACTGTTGAAACCAAGGGTCTCAGGCGAGTCCAGTCTTGCAACCTCAGTTCACAGGTGAGGATTTCGTCCTTTGTCAGGTCAGATTATCATGATTACCCGAGGGTGGATGTTGTTTTCGTGATTTGGCTACTGCGTAGAATGTACATAAGTACCCAATGGTCCGGAATCTTCTTCCATTCCATCGATCTGATCAACATATCCCTCATTTCGTGGCTTGATATATGTGTTGCCATCTGGTGGTCTGTCACCCCCTAAAAAAACCTCAAAGTCAACCTGTAGCGTATCCCATTGATCCGAGACTTACTGTAAGGTTTCCCTCACATTTCCATTCCGCAAAACTGAGTCCCAAAAAAAATCATCCATCTGGCAAAAAAAACGGGATCCCATCATGGGATCTCAAAAAAAAAAATGCCATATTTCCATATATTTCCCCAGCATTCTGGGGATGCCTTTAAGGGATCGCTTTAAATTTCAATGCCACGCGGGATCCATGGGATCAACGAGCCACGCGGGGTCGTCTTTCCTCAGCTCCTTCCAGGCATCGGTGAGCACGTCGCCCAGCAGGTGCATCATCTCCTGTTGGGAAGAGCGGTGGTTCATGAACCAGTGATGTATGGTATTCCAATATTGATTCGTAAATTTATATATATATATATGTATATATATTACTATATTATAAACTATATATGTATAGTGTTAATGATCTGTTAGTGGATGTTCATAATATGATAATATGATATTCGTTATCTATGTTGGTGTACCATTGGTGTAATGAACCATTGGGAAGAGTCTAATGTTGGGAATACTATATCAAATTGCTAGGATTAGGTAATAATTAATCAATAGTGAAGCCAATGTGTGGGTAACATCCCAATTTTGAGAAAATGTCTCAATATGTGTTGGTGAATGTTGGAAACGCTCCTACATATAGTACTGCTAGGAATCATTGATGTTGATCTTGCGAAAATGTTAACCGTCGGATTGTAGCTTTCCCATGCTTTCCCGGCATGAACTCCGAGATCAGCAATTGTTGTTCATAACCCAGGATTCGATTCGAGTGCTGGGGATGCTGAGGGCATTTCCAGTAGTGATTTAATCACTAATCTTGGATGATTTTGGGGGTAGCCCATTGAAAACCATCAACCAGGATTTATCAACCCAGGTTTTGACACTGGTGGCTTGGACGTGGTTGAGTAGCCAACTTGTAAGGTTCTGGAGTGCCAAAGAATGTTGTGGATCGCAAAAGGTCACCACCTGCTAAGGGAATTCGCCGCTAGAAGGTCGGAACAATCACCCTCAAGGTACTCACCTCATAGTGGATCCAAAACTTTCCCTGAAAGGTGGACAAATCCCCTAGAAGAGGCGACACAAAATTGATGCGCCAAAATCCCTGATCAAATCCTGCGTCAGCACTGCAATTTCAGAACTGATCAACATTTCGGGGTTGATGCTCCCAATGAAGTTCCCCCCAGCACTTTGCCTTCTGGTTGAGTCCCATCTGCTGTTGCTTCCTGACTACCAAGGCAGGCCGAAAGCATCAGATCGAAACACCGTGAGGATTTTAAACATCCACGGTGATAGATCTCACTCCCTCAATTGCCCGCAGTGAATGGGAGCAAAAGTCCTGGCAAGGAAAATTAAAAAAATGATTTTATGAGGTACTGCTCACCTGTAAAAAAATACGCAAAACATCTACAACGCTCCAAATGGGACGATTTGCCTCTTCCTTCAGGCAGATTGGGATCATTAGCCCATTTTGTCTTGACATTGTGTTGTATTTTGTTGTGTAGCGGATCCTGAAGTCTTGGGTTTCATGGTCCAGGGGGTCAACTCATTGAAATGTACCTCCTTTGTCTGGTGCTCATTCAAATACAACGGAACCCCTCAGCTGGGCTAATTTGTCATATAAGTGGATCAAGTTCAAATTCAGGGATCCAGGGCACACGGATGTTCTTCGTGTTTGCTACAGACACACACACACAGAAATACAAGTATATATATATAGAGATACATATATATATATATACACATGTGTTACATTTGTAGATAAACCCGATTTTGACCCCAAGACCTTCAATTGTTGACCCATTATATAACCATATGCCAAATCGACCTTTGAAATGTTGAGCATTAAATGTTGATCTGTTTGTCTTTTGTCTGCCAATGGTCATGTTTATCATTCCCAAAAATGGAGTAACCCAACAATTGACCAGCAACAACTCAAACTGTTTACAGCTTACATCCCCAGTCTTCTCTGTGAGCATCTTTTTTGGGAGGAATGTCCCTATAGCCTATAACCACCAACAACAGTTGTTGCCACCGATCAATCTGCCTATCCGATGTGTAAACCCAATTGTTGACAGTCGAATCCCCATAAGTCGGATCACGCGCGACAATATTAGATCCCCACTTGCTGTTGGTTCGTATCATTTCTTATATCATATCATCAATTTCATTATAATGATATATATATATAATGTCCTGTAATATCACATGACATCACATCACATCACATACATGTATCTATATATATATATCATATATATATATATCATTTCCTCTCATGTGCTTGGGAAACTCGAAGCTCCGTTTCACACCCCAGGTGCGGATCGATGCAGGGCTTCAGCGAGCGTGTGGCCGCGGTGAAGCGGTGCCAGTTCCTGGCAGGAAACGGGACCGTTACCCCGCTGGTAAACTAACATAGCTATGGAAAATGACCCATTTATAGTGGATTTTCCCATTAAAAATGGTGATTTTCCATAGTTATGTTAAATTACCAGAGGGTAACTTACAAATCCGCCGGCCTGCCGGCGTGTGTCGTGGATCTTGCTTGTTCGTAGTTGTACTGTCTGTTTTGTTTTTGTCTAGACTTTCCCCTTGGCACGGATTTTTGCCTCGTCTAACTTGAACCCCCCCACTTCCCCCCCCCCGTCTTCTCCACCTAGCTCTTCTTCTCTACCTAGCTCTTCTTCTCCACCTAGCTCTTCTTCGTTTCGTCTTGATCTTTCCTTACGTTGTGGTGGGCTCAACTCTGCCCATGCCTCGCTCAACACCGGCTTGGTTTTGCACATCTTGCTGTCATTTCGTTTGTTGTTTCCATTTTTGGTTGTGCTTGCCATCGGTTTGCTCCGTCCCTTCTTATATCCAATACTTGATCCACTGGCTTTTGTGCCGAACACCTTTTACACGAATAACCTTTCTAAACATAGCCTTTTTCAAAGCCGTTCTCAATATGGCCTTTTCGAAAACCCTGGTTTACACACATGCTTTGGTTTAAACTTAAACCGTGGTTTGAACAAAACCAATGTTTTTGCGTCCAAACCATCTTTTACACAAAAAGCTGTTTTACACAAAAACTGTGTTATCCACAAAAAAACATGTTTTACACAAAAACCATGTTCTTGCTGGGCCTGTGCAAGGGCTGTTTGCAGCCTACAGGATAGCTCTTTCCATGGTGGCCGGCGGAACACGCCGAAGGCGGTTAAATAGATGTGCATTTAATATGGTTTAATGGTACTTAATGGGAATTAATGGGGACTTAGTGGGACTTAGTTGGGATTTAATGGGACTTCGAGGGACAGTGGAGAGATATGATGTTTCCCCGCCAGGATCGAAATAGTTGGAAATATGTTTGCCCCTCAACAGGTGGGAATATGATGTCCATTTGTTTCATCATTTTTTTCGGAAGATTTGGAGGGTTTAATCGCCAACCATGGGACATGAAGAAACAATAAGCCCTCCAATAAAAAAGTGTTAGCCATTAGAAAACATCAAGATCGTGGACTTTTTTGGGGATAAAAAACTGATTTAACTTGATTCAACCAACAAACAAAACCGCCAAATACAAAAAGAAAAAAAAAACATTACAAGATAATCCCAAGTCGGTGGTTCCTAAGGGTCTTATTGATCCACAAATGGGTTTCCTTTTAGAAGTGGGATCAAGATGACAATCTTCATAGCACCCAAAAACATAGAAAACAAGAGGTTGCTGCAATAGTGGTAAATGAGTTTGTCTGAAAATAGTGTACCCCTACACCCAATGGTTTTGCTTATCATTATCCCTACTAAATGGCTATAATTGGGGGTATACCCCATTTTCAGACATACCCAAATGAGTTTTCTATCTTTTGGGGGTTACTGCACTACCAATGCAATCCCAGGTTCTGCACGTGTCCTGTGGCATCGACGCCAAACCTTGCTTGGAGCTTCGAGTACATGGGCCACGGGGATCCTTGTGGTGCTAAGTACGATGCAAATATGTATGTATATATATATATATAATGTGTATATATATATATGTACATATATACATATACTGTATGTATGCATGCATGCATGCATGTCTGTCTGTCTGTCTCTGTCTCTGTCTCTGTCTCTGTCTCTGTCTCTGTCGGTCTGTATGTATGTATGTCTACATGTCTGTATGTCTGTCTGTATGTCTGTCTGTATGCATGCATGCATGTGTATATATATATATACATTATAACCAGTGTTGGCAATATTGCAAACCTCTAGTGGGAAAGTTGTGATTATCCAGCCATCCCAGCTATCCCCCAAAATCAACAGGGCGATAGAGTGATGCCCCCATGTTCAGTGTTGAATATATGAGTATCATTCATAGATTCAAATAGTATATCTGTGTATACATCAATTTCTGTTCCACTTGGGAAGCTGTGATGATAATCAATCCCCACTATATGAATCATATATATATATATAATGATATAATGATGATAATCATTATATATTGGGATAATCATATAATATGATACTGTCTGTTACCCGCATATGTTCTTCGCCAACCACTTCCCACTCTTTGGCTCGGAGCTGTCGCTGTTGCGCCACAGAAAAGCCAGCCATGCGGTAAGGGCCTGGGTATTGCCCGGCCGGCCGATCCGGATTGGGAGATCTTGGTCCAGTTTTTTGGGGGATTTTGGACTCCCTTAATTGACATTGAAAAATGGGAATCATGAGTATTTAATAGTATTTAGCTTAGCCTCTGGTAAATTAACATAGACCCTGGCAGATAGGGGTTGGAAGACTAGTTTCCATTAAACATTGGTGATTTTCAGGGTCTATGTTTATTTACCAGAGGGTAGCTTCTAAAAGCGAAATAGTGTTTTCAAATGTGGAGAACGGAACTGAGAGTGAAGGGGCCTAAAGCTGAAGGGGGGCAATGTTTTTCTGGATAATCCTTTTCAGTGTATATACCTACATCCCAAAATAAGGAGCTGAAAACACCCTCATATCGTCTCACCAAACTTGGGAAAAACTGTGACTCTCCTCTTTCCAGGCTTTCCCCCTTTTTTTAGGCCACCAAATCCTTGGACCGTTGAACACGTGGATTTCTCTGAAACTACAGGTCCATGGGTACCCCAAGCTCCCATGGTTTATCATCATCTTCCCAGTCAAAATTGTCATCAACTGGAGTTATACCCCATTTTTAGACACACCCATATATCATACGGTTAGATCTGCACACACAAATAATCACAAATATCATATTATTGGCTATGCATGTATGTACGTACGTCTGTACGTACGTATGTCTATATATCAACTATTATACGTACATAGATTAATGTAATATATAATTATATATATATGTATATTACATACACATATATATCCCCATCAATAATATTCAATCATAGTCATAAACCACCACAACTTCGGCGAAATTTCCAGGCCCAGGCACCATAGTCCGTCTCGGGGCCATCGGGGTGGACGCCAGCCACCACCCACCAGGGAGGGATGGCGTGGCTGCTATTGGAGGCCGGCTCCTGACACCCCCCAAGGTGGGCTTTGTGCTATCTTGGTCATGAAAACTAGACGATCAAAATCTGGAAAAACTTCGAAAAGCATAGACTCTCGCTATTTCGGAACAGGGATTGAGTTTGCTATCTATCTTGTTCGACGTTGCTATTTCTTATTGTTGGATACACCCCAAAGCTGAATCTGGATTTGTGGATCGAAATGGTTAAATGCTCACGAGCGTGGACCTATGTGGACCTGAATATGCCCGTCGCTCAAAAAGGGAATGCGACAACAAGTGGCTGGTCAACTAAACCGTCGAATTTGGAGGCTGTTTTGTCATATTTTGGAACATTTTGGACGATACACCAGGTTTCAAGAAAACTTTCCACCTTTTTCTCGGTCAACGTCCTGACGTTCGCTCAATTGAACCCCCATGTTTGCTCTTAAATCCTCGCCTTGGTCCATGTTGTTTCCACTTTTGATCAACACTTCAGACCCACACAACCCAAAATTGCACTGTAATTATTGAGCATCTAATTTCAGTTGTACCCAACATTTGACCCAAACCCAGGTTTTCCACAGCAATCCTGGGCTTTTTTTGGGGTACCCACCCATACCCATCTTGCGGGACCTTCACGAGCTGCGCAGGGGCGTGGTCCTCGCAGCCGATCTGGTGGTGCTGACCTCAAGGCCGGGAAAGCCGGCAAAACCACTTGGAAAATGCCGAAAATCATGGGGTATAATGAAAACAGGGATTTACCCACTAAAAATTGGGAATTTCACGGCGGTTTCATGGGGATCTCCCTTAAGCGGATAGGAGCTAGGCCGCTGGGCAGCTTCTCTGCAAAATACTGGAGACTTCACCAACATCGTGCTTGGGGTTCTATCATGTTCAATCCAT
>Ga0126342_10016211_pt1 | contig 13010 bp, 10 predicted proteins | sample Cyp1metagenome_FD_92528 | JGI IMG/M metagenome (GOLD analysis project Ga0126342, IMG submission 92528) | Coral microbial communities from Lord Howe Island, Old Settlement Bay, Australia - Cyphastrea 1 metagenome | ecosystem: Host-associated > Invertebrates > Cnidaria > Coral ... | reverse complement strand
CTGGAAATCATGGTTAATAAGGGGAATCATCAGGATAGTGAAATATTATAATTTACCCAGATATAAGCATACATACTTACATACTATATATATAATACACCATACATACAGATTTATATCTTGGTTTGTGGAGCGACATCAATGCTGGAGGGGGCACTGAACTTATTTAGAAATTCGTCCCAGGTAGACCTTCAGAAATGACCCGTGGTGACCCATTGGTGACCTGTGCTGCCGGACAAGTCAGTGGTGACGACATGGAACTGATTTTTTCTAGTTTTCATACTTCAAAGCATACATTAAGATGATACATTAAGATGATACACTGTGAAACACCAAGACTCAACCCAGTTTTGTTTCTTGGTTTATAACCCCATTTAATTATAGTTTGATGTATCCACAATAATATATCCAATCGTTAGCCTAGTGAAAGAAACTTAGCTATCGATTGGACAGGTACGAACTGGGCAGGATTATGAAGCAGATCACTGGAACTACTGTCACTTGCTCAAAGTGCATGTGATGAATTACATGTTTATAAACCTAACATGTGGCATTTATATGAATTTATACTGGTTGGTGGTTTGGAACATTTTTTATGTTTCCATATATCGCAATGGGAATTTCATAATCCCAACTGACTTTCATATGTTTCAGAGGGGTAGGTCAACCACCAACCGTTATATCCAAGTAAATCCCAAAAATATCATCCAACATCTAGCCACATATCGTCAGATGTAACGATTCCACGTCTGTTTCAAGGTCCCTGGATCAGCCAATGCTTAGCACCTGCGGTGGCGAAAGGAAGGAAAACAGCGGTGGTTAGAAAATGGGGAATATATGGGGATAATATGGGGATAATATGGGGATAATATGGGGATAATACGGGGGATATTGGTTGTAATGGTTATGCTGTGTAATAATATGGGTTTTGATGGGACTATGGGGGATGTACCCTATCAATAATATGGGCGAAGATCGGTTGTAATGTTCTGTAAGGCTTACATAATTATAATATTCATATTTTTCCATGGGTTCTGATGAGGGTTAATTCCCAAGAATATTTCCCATCATCCCCAATGTTCAATGAGTGGTGCGGGCTTAAATAACAGATTACAGCAACTCATCATCCCATGTAAGGGTATATCATCGGTAGATCCAACAATTTTCCCCCCAATTGGGGGATGACCATATGGATAGCCCAAAACAATTGTAGGTGCCTTTACAGTTCAGGTTGCTGAACTGTTGCTGAGGGAAAGGCACGATTGTTTTGGGCTATCCATATGGCCAAGAGATGTCCGTAGCAGGTGCGATGTCATAGACACGCAGTGCATTATAGCAGAATTGTCCACATCTGAAGTACTGAGATGATACATCGAAGCTCTCAACCCTGCTGACAGAAGCAAGCGCAGGTTGAGAACAGGACATTTTATATACTTGAATCGTTCATGTTTGTTTTTTTCCGGTATTTTTTCCGCATATCGTCCCTGCAAACCTCCCAAATGTGTACATGTATATATGAATACGTATCATATACAACATAATGCTTACTTACGTCCGGGTATATTCGGGTATGTAATATATATATATATATATATATATCGTCAGTCTATATTATATATAAATTATATACACATGGATGGATTGGGTTAGCATCCAACTTGCATCAATAGCACCACATGACTAGAATATGACTTGGATGAGTTGTTCAAGAGCCGAAAAACGTTGGAACTTTGGTTCAGATTCGCGAGTCAACTTCTTTCGGCGCTTTTCTGCGCCCAAACTCTGAGGCCGCAGTTTGCGGCCTGAATTTGTGTCGTTGGACCATTCAAAAGAGCTCGTTTTTTCTGGAAATTCAGACTGAAATTTGTTGATTAAACCAACTAAAATGATGATATAGGAGGTATATTGTGGAGATATAAGTTATAGCGACTTCACCAGGGCTTCAGGATGTTTTTTTTTTGATCGGCTGGGAAACTATTCCCAGCAAAACTTTTTTGGTTTATTGGGGATATTAACCAACCAGTATAGTGGGATGACATTTCTGGTTTTGAACGCTGTTCATTTGAATCATTTTGAATCCAAAAGATCCGATGGGAGCTTTCACGGAGTTTACCCTCCGGTAAATTAATATATCTGGGTAAATTATAACGACCTCACTGCGACCTCACCGGAATAATGGTTAGCAAGGGAAATCATCCCCAAATTGCCTTGATTCAGGTTAGTGAAATATTATAATTTACCCAGATATATGGCTATTGAAAATGGCCCATTGGTAGTTGATTTACTGAAGAAAAGTGGTGATGTTCCATAGTTTTTTGATGTTTTTGGTATGTTTACCAGAGGGTAACTATTGATTTGGTTCTGAGCCAAGCAGCAAAACATGGCACGTTCACAGCAAATCATCGGTCGGTGGGATGTTGTAGGGATGATCGGATGGTCTTTCGCTCGCAGCATTATGGTCTAAAATTATGGTGATACCAATGGGTTTATTATGGTTTATAGGAAATGTTATATATCTCTATGGTTTATAGGAAGTGGTTCATTATGGTTTATGGTTTTCCATGGAGGAATATATATATATACAATTAAATTATTTATATCGATACATATTGTAGAAATCATGTTGTGTTGCCTTTCTGGATTTCGCGTGGCCATCCAGATGGTCCCTAGTGTGATCCTGGGTAATTTCAAGCGATATCTGCTACTCCCTCCTAGGACTTCAACATGTCATGAAATCCATAGGAATTCAGGTTGTCTGGACGGTTTATGATGGCCACAATTATTGGATGCTACAATTTGCAGCCTATGAGTACGATTAGTTTCATTTTTTCCGCTGTGCAGATGTTAATTCTTAGGGCAGCTTGTACCTTGTACGTCCTTGTACGTCCTTGTACGTCCTTGTACAGTGAACCACCACATAGTCTTCACGCCAGACTTCGTATATCAATTTAAATCATGGATTGGTTTAACAATTGGATCCCTTACTAAGTAATAAGCATTGATCCCTTACTACATCATAATACTGCTTGGTGGTTTGGAACATTTTTTTTATTTTTCCATCATATATGGGATGTCATCCTTCCCATTGACTTTCATATTTTTCAAGATGGTGAAAACCACCAACCAGAATACCACCACATATTTTGCGGCCCATGGATGACTTCTACTCTCCCAACGTCTGTGGAATGCTCCCCCCATGCCCGGCTCCACCAGGACATGACAGAAACGTCGTCGGCAGCTTAGGTTGACCGTTTGTAGCTTGTCCCCGCTAATATTCGATACCCCATCTTAATAGGATATTTATGAAATATTAATGGGATATTCATGGAATGGAATATTGCTGGGATACGAGCAAGATAATAATCAAATATCACTGGACTCACCCTCCGGTGCCATGTTTGACATGGCTGGAGAATCCCCGAACTACCAGAGGGTGGGTAGCCCCAGAAAGACACGGAGATTAATGATGGGAATCTATGAAAAGTAGAGTAGCTAGATTAGCATATTTATAATTTATATGTATAACCATATATATATAATATATATATATACATATATATATATACATATATAATATATATGGAGATGAGTCCAGGAGCCTCTGGGACCCTTTTTTGTTGGATGAACACCCATCAATCCCAGCTATTCTATTACCAGAATGCCAGGAGTTCGAGTCCAAGTCAAGTTGAGCGCAGGTTGATGCACTGATGATTAGCCATGAAATGAAGGAATGAATCAAACATATGGGGTGTCCAATTTGATCCATCATGTAGATATGCTGGTTGGATCTGGTTGGTGGTTTCAAACATGTGTATTTTTCCATAATATATGGGATAATCCGTCCCATTGACTTTCATATTCTTCAAGATGGTTAAAACCACCAACCAGTATGGCTTGGCAATTATAAGCGAGTCATTTTGTTGGATAGCAGGAGTGAGTGAAAATCTGAACTGACGACTGTGTCAGTTCAGCATCTCCGGCCTGTAATCATTTCCAGGCTATGACACTCTTCACGTGCAAAAAAGACAGCAAAACTGTGTTTCCAGTATGTATCCGATGTCTCAGAACCTTTTTTAGACCCCACGAGAAAAGTTGGACTTTTTGAATACTAGGGTGATCGATGATGATAGGTTATTCCAATGGATTCCAATGATTTTTCCACAAGATTTATATAGAGGTTTCCTTAAACAGGCAACCCCAATGGACCCATTTTTGTTGGCCCAGGCCTGGTGCTGATGAAGAGCTTCGGTGGGGTTTCCCGAGAATGGAACCTAGGGTAAACTAATGGTTAATGATGGTCATATATAATGGTAAATAATGGTTAATAGTGGCTAACAATATTGGTTCATAGTGGTTAATAGTGACTAAATAATGACAAAATCATGGCTAAATCATGAAAAATAATGGCTATAATAATGGTCCATACTGGCATATCTCATGGAATACCCTCCTGTCACCAAATATAGACGTGGCCGAAAAAAACACCAAACATTTGTGGATCGTTTTCCTGTGTGGTTTCACCATGGCTTTTCCACATTTTTTTTAAACGTAGGATGCCTGTGGGATAAACCCATGGGTAAATCCTACTGTATGGTGGGAATGGATCAGTTGGTTGATTATTATAGGATACCCTCTGGTAAACATACAGTTTGCATCAGTTTGCTATGGAAGCCATGGCCCATAGAAATAGATGGTTTACCTATGAAAAATGGTGATTTTCTATGGCGAACTGTTACAGTAGTCATTACCAGAGGGTACCATTCAAGGGACGAAGCTTTGAACACTGCTTATGTGGGAATGGATCAAGACCTATAAATCTATAAATGAACATGTACTGAACTGACACGAATCTATATTTGGGGGAGATGAACATATAATTCCCAGCTATTTTCATGTGAACTACGGGGGTGTAGGGGGTTTGACACAAGCCCATGTTTGACAGATCCTTCCTGTGCATGTTCCCTTGACATGGCCCACGGTCAACTAACCGACCCGGTCGCCATACTGTCAGAATACACACCAGAAGTCAGAATATCTATGCCATATTTACTTCCAGAGGATATGTCAGAAACTATGTTGGATCACTTGAACTACGGTAATTTTGTTTGTAAAGTATAGAAGCCCACACATTTGGGTTAAAGGATGACTTTGTTGCAGGCAATGCTTCCATTCCCAGTCTGCAAGTATGAACGAAATAAAGGAGGCAAAAAACACGTGTTATATGTCAATAGTTGTTTGATAACAACATTGTTCCATCGTAGAAATCCCGAACACTGTTCCACATTTGTTTCGTACGGTTGCTTGTTCTTTTCCCAGCATATCGAGGAGGATTCCCATCCTCTCATTATTAAATTCCGACATGTGGGCCCTGAAAATGATGGGGTGCAAAACTAAACCAAGATGTCAAGGAGTTGTGTTCAATACTAAGGCGGAGGTGGATTATACATACGTTCAGGTATTATTTGAGGATGACTATGATATACATATATACATATATATATATATTTAACTGTTATACAATATATCCAGGAAGCATATCTATCGTATCACCAATCGCCGCCTTAGTCGCCTTTCAGGACTTGGCGCATTCGTGCGCTGCAGGCTGAGGCTGAGGTTCGGCCTTGAAATCCGGCTGGGGATTTCGATGAGAAGATGCGGGCTTCATGGCCAACCATGCTGGTTGATGTTTTATGTCGGTTGAACCAGATGAGTTTGGATAAGTTTCGGATGCTTCAATGCATGAGTTGGATGCCCAGAAAAAAACAAGTTTAGCTCAGGGATTCAACGAACAAGATTGTTTTCTGGCTTGTCCAAAGTGAGTCAATGGGAAGTGATTTTTATAAATCATCAGGGTCAGTCTTGTAATTAATCATTCCACAGGTACATGGCGAGACATTGCCATTAAGAGAAACTGTGTTTACGGACTGATATGGTGAGGTTTTCACTGATATGGTGAGGTGAAGATGAGCTACTGTAAGTGCAACATCTTAATTAGTCAAGATAGTCGGGGTCCTCACTTCTCCATACTTCTCCATACTCCTCCCATTTTTTGGAGACATCTTATAATTACACATGATATAACTCAGTATCAGTTGAGCATTGTCCAAGGTCTATCCCATCATACCTTGAGTTCGGAGACTGCCAGGTTCGTTCATTGAAGCGTACCAGGTGGGATCCCTCAAACGGAAGCCGGGGAACGTTCCGAAAGGGTTGAGCTTCTTCGCTTTGGGTGAACTGTGAGAAGCTGACTCATTTTGCATGGGTGAACCTGAACATGGATGTTTTCTGATGTTTCAAATAATATTATATATATATGTATAGAATCATATACATCCATATATATATATATGTATACATATGTATATCATGTACAATTATATATACACAATAATTTTGATATGTTTGCAATGTTTTCCAGTTTGATAATTGGTATGACCAGAATCCGTGGTTTCCTGCGTCAAATTTGACTGTACGCATTTCATCCAGATGGCTTCAAGTTTGTCGAGCAGGAAAAAACAGTCTTTGAAGATGATATGAGGTTGCCCTCTGGTAAACTAACATGGCTATGGAAAATAGGTAAAATAGGTAAAACATTTACAAACGGTCCATTATACATAGCTATGTTAAATGACCAGAGGGTATACCAACTGTGAGTGGTGTGATGGGGATGATCATCATCGTTTACAGGAATACCAACCCAGCCATCCACCCACCCAAGTAACCAACGCAGGCCTCTGCAGGGTGAGTCCGAGACGCGCCGGCCTCAGATATTCGGATTTTCTGGCAATTCTTGACTTCTATGTGTATGAAAATGGGGGTATGCCCCACCCAAAACTGCAACACACAAATGGCTATGGATCAATACCTATACATACCATTTTTAGGGGAATGAACATCCATTTACCAGCTATTTTGATGTTCACCAGGGGTACAAGCTTTTGACACACTGCCAAATAGGAACATGATGTTTTCAACATGTTTCAACCATCACATTTTGGGCCGTTCCCCGACGTTGAAAAAACCCACGGCCGTTCAGTTTCGACCGTGGCCGAAAGACGAGGAGCCGTCCCGCGGATACGCGAAGAGAGGCGAGGATTTCACCAACGAAATCTTGGGGAATTAACGTGGAGATATGTTGGGATCTATGTCACCATATGATGCCTGGGTGTGTCTTACAATGGCAGATGGTGCACATTCCCTAAATCGGCCCGTTTGATTGTGAAAATGATGATTTTCACCGTATTTTTTGGGGTACAGTAGTTTCAGATAAACCAATGTTAGGTATGATGATCCATACCTTGATATTATTCAAGAAATTTGACTCCACCAGCTCGGGCCATGGTGGATGTTCGGTCGCCATTTTTGATTACCGGAGGGTATATACTATTACTGTTGGAACATGTTTTATTTGTCCATATATTGGGAATAATCATCCCAACTGACCAGATTACTATTCTCACATTCTACTGAAGATCAATTGTATCTTGCAAGGTTGCAAGGTTGGCCAGCCATGGGTGCATGACCGATCCTACGGGGGATAGTAAGCGTCAAGTATCTCTACTACCATCAGCAACCATGGTATCGGCTCCTTTGAATATTCCTAGCACTTGAGATAGTACTGACTAAGATTCTTCCAAGTGTTGCATTACCTCGGTGAACTCGTATTTTGCTAGTCAACTTGGTCATTACAGTGCCCAAAACTTGTATGTCAGTCCGGATGCTGATTTTTGGTTCGCTACTACACCAAGAGATACCAAGAGGGATTATGGTGTTGTGATAGCTAGCTGCAAAACTGATACAATGAACCATGTATTTGGGACGTTCTGTTTAAATCAAAACTACTCGGTGTCTATTTTTTCAGGGTTCAGAAAAGTGCTGACGGCCTACTATCTCCGTTGGGTTTGTCTGAAAATTTGGTACCCCAAAAAGTCACTTTTTTCCGCCTTTGACTTTAGTGCAGTGTGACAGCGGTAGAGACAACCAGCTACGCGTGAAATCCCCACCAATGATTGTGATCATGAATTAGAAAAAAAACAACAACAACAAATTCAGGGTACCCCAAAAGTCTATGGTTCATGATCCTTTTGCTATTGAAATTACCTGGAATTGGGTGTCCATACCCCATTTCCAGACAAACCCATTCACTTTTCCATGGACGGGGGTTTGATGGATTTCCTCTGCTGCAGACTTCTCGTGTGGACTTTGGCATGCAAACCGAGCTCGTTGAAACTGACGCTCGCCGACATGTCATGTAGGTCACCCGGGATCGTGATGATAACATGGGAACATGTTGGAAAGCTTGGGAACATGTTGGAAAGCTCAGAGGCTCAGAGTCCAAAACTATAAGATCTATAAGGTGGTGCGCCCAGTGATAAGTTGGTTTATAGACGCCACCAACATCCATGAACTGTCTACCATGATAGGTTACCTATAGTTCCAAACCATTTCAGCTATCTTAGGCCCGGGGATGGGGCCACCATTGAGTCTAGTCTTGAATTTTCAATACGTTGCCCCGACTCATCTCACTGGTAGAAAGACCTACTACCCTCTGGTAATTTAACATAGCTATTGAAAATGGCCATTTATAGTGGATTTTCCCATTAACCATGGTGATTTTCAATAGCTATGTTAAATTACCAGAGGGTAATTCACAACAATTTTACTATTTTGGATTTCAAACAATTCTCATGACAAGATTTGCAGGCTCAAGTTGTTGTGGACATGCCCGAATCGGTGACGCGTCTGAACATGCGGATAACTCGATATATGATATGTATGGACACTTGGACATGAACAAACTTGGCCGTTTACAACCATGGGATTTGGATGGATTTGGAGTACTCCATTTGTATGGTAAAAAACGAATGTACTCAACACATCCAAATACTAGTTGGTAGCGTTTAATATGATCAACCCTATTGAGATGCTGATTCCATCTGATCAGTTTTCAGGGGGGCTCAAGCATCAACCAGCTCTGATGGTCAAATCCACATGTTCATGGGGTAACGCAGTGTAGTAACACACCATAAATAGCCAGATGATGGTTGGACCCCCACCCCTTGTGCCGCCATTTTTTGTTGGTGAAATACCCGTTTCTAGTATGATTGCTATTAGTTTTTTGTACTAGTACTCGTACTACTACTATTAGCAATACTATTCACTATTTCTGTTGATTACTTTTCATACACATCAACATCAAAATTTTATGTTCACCATCAGACATGCCATTATACGATTACTACTACCAATTGCTAATATTAGTTCCAATTACTGTCACTGATGCTTTTCCCAAACTCCCAATTATATACTATGTACTATATATTAGTACTACAGTGTGGCACCCCATAGATAGCTAAGTCGGTTTATGATTTCAATAACTAGGGTTGATTATGGGGATATAACGAACTAGTTAAAGGTGATTAGTAACCAACAAACATCACTGGGGGGAATCACCAATTACTATGTACTGTTGGTATCTGTTGGTAATGTGGGAAACCCACTGCAATAAACTACTTGGGGATAGTAGAAATTGCACCCGTGGATGGTGGATTTTGGGGATGGTTTATGGCATGGGCTTTAACAAAATTAAATCATAATTGGCGGCCATGGATTACTTCTATGGAAAATGGCCAAGTTCAATAGCAAACTGTGGCTGTTTACCAGAGGGTATGGATATATGTACCATAAATGTACCATAATATCATATTATCAACCATAATTATCACTATATTCTGGTACGATTTACCAGAGGGTAACACATTTATCGATCGCCTGAGGTGGACGAGTTCCATGCCGAAGCCCGTGAGAGGTGCGGAAAACGCCGAGATGCCGAGATGCGGCCGCTGCAAGAAGTGGGGGAAGAGCTGGGAAAAATGCTGGAAACTGGCAGGAAAACAGTTTTTTTTTTGAGGAAAACCCGAGAAAACTGTGGAAAATTCGGCGAGAAGCTGGAAAGATGAAATGTTTCTGCAATTTTGACCAACAGAAATGGATAGAAATGGTGGGTTCCTTGATCATTGTAGGGTTACCAAATACAGAGAAAGCGGTCGCTTGAAATGGTGAGATTAAAACACTGTGACATGGTTGCCCCATGGTCAAGCGTGATATCCCAGATGATACCCTGTGCAAATATAAACTGGCCACTGAAAACATCATTGTATAAACAACAACTATGTATGCAACTCCCGAAAAAGATTGCTTCGCAAAGACAAAAAAACTAAAATCCACATATGCAATTTTGCGGGGCCATCGTTCACATGTCATCTCGAACACATCGATGGCATCATAATTGTCATATGGCATCTAAACATGTAAGTATATAGATATTCACGACTGCGGACAGGGTTTGTCCAAGATGGGGTACCTAAAAAGATGCCATCTAAACCAAATAGATGGCATCTACCCAAATATATTGATATTCATGACCGTGTAAAGTGGTTGTCGAACAATGGGGTATACAGGTCAGGTTACGGGAGGGTAACCATCATTTGCTCACCCAGTGAATCTAGTATAACTGTCTTAAGAATCAGGCAAATGATAGTAAAATGTTCCTCATTATATAATTAGTTTTGATGCTGATTATTTTGGACCATTTTTGCTTCACATCTCCATAAAACCCTTCATAAACCCATCATAAAACCTCAATAAAACATCATGAAACCACCATAAACCCACGATTTTGGTTGGTCAACTGCTCCCATTTCTGCCAGATCGCAGGTTAAGGAGTTCGCCTGTCGGCTCAGACTCGTCTCCCCTGTCGGCCACTGGGCGTGAGGCGGAGAGACGGGTATCAAGAAATTGGTGCTAGTTACACCGTAACTGGGTCAATTTCGGTTACCCTCTGGTTATTTAACATAGCCATGGAAAATAGCCCATTTGTAGATGGTTTACCCATTAAAAATGGTGATTTTCCATGGCTATGTTAAATAACCAGATGGTAGATGTACTAACCAGCTATGATGGGTTACATTTTGCTATCAATAGTTGCTTCGAAATTTTGGGTAAGATGCGAATTAGATCGAATTTGTACTTTAATATATCTTGCTATCAATGGTAAAATGCACTAACCAGCTAAAGATAGACTCTTTTTAGCAGGTATTTAAGATTCACCATGATAAAACCACCAATCATGCAACAATTATGGGGATTGAATAGGATATACAATGAGTAGATTCTGTTTTTCATGGTAACTTAATGGATTTTTTACAATAATCCAACAAACATAGTAAGGATTGACTGGATTTATATTGTGACTATCATAGTGGGTAGAATTTTTACCATATAATGACATATAATGACGTTTTGGGTATATTATGGGATTGTATGGGGATATTCCCTGGGATATGTCATGGAACATATAGTTGCAGTATTCAACTTGACAAGATTGCTCGGTCTGTATGAAAATGGTTGATACCCTCTGGTAAACTAACATAGCTATTGAAAATTGCAATAGAAATAGTGGATTTACCCATTAAAAATGGTGATTTTCCAGTTCGCTATGTTAGTCATTACCAGAGGGTAGCTCCAAATTGCTGTTTTCATATCGTTTTAACAGCATAAATGATGCTGAACCATCAAATTTCTGGAACCATCATATTTCTGGGCACTGTTTTCCCCTGAATCTAATTATCATGAAGATATTCATGTAATTTGAAGATATAGAATAGAATTGACAATATGTTTGTTTGGTTTGTCCAAGAATTGGGTAAATGTACTACAAACATGCTATTGTAATGGAGATCATGATATTACAAGTGTTGCCAGCGACACATCCGCACTCCGACCCATTGTGCCAAGGAAATCGAAGAGTCTGAAGCTGAATGATGGGAGGCATGTGGTGGGTAAAACCTTGTTGAACCGTAGGTCAGTGGGTTGTTTTGGTTTTGTTTTTACATTGGGGATCCCCAAGTCACCATAGGTTTCAATACTAAAATTGTCCAATGACTTGGATGATTTGGGGGTAGCCCCATGACTCAGGAAAGCCCCATCTCACCATATTACTTGGTGACATCAATAGATCTGACCAGCCGGGATGCTGAGGTTGAGACAACAGTTGAAGCAAAGAGACACGGCCATTGTGCAGCTGCAGGCGTGACACATTTCACAACCGGGAGCCCGAAGCTTCTGTCATTGCGCGTACTGGGAGTCCTGAGATTGGATGGCTCTGGACTAGTTGCATTTAGTTGCCAAAAACAAGGTGGGACCCCCAGTTTCGGTAGCTCAGTTGGTTGAAAGAACTAGTAACTAGCTGAATTCGATATATCGAACTAGAAAGGTAAACCCTATGATATATAATAGACAATCTCCAATATTGCCATAAATGGGTTCCAAACGAAACATCCCCTACAGGTTTATTGTTCTTATTGGTTTTACCACAGTAGCTGGGGTAAAAATACCAACAACATCCAACAACACACCTTAGGTGCACCACCCTGTGGAACGACCCATAGCTTCCTTGTATCTCCAGATCAGCTCAAGGCTCACCAGGGAAAAAAAGGAGTTTGACACGTATCCAAATGCAATACATGATCATATATGATACATCACGTGTGTGACCTCGCATATTTATGTTTTTTTTTAATGTATGTATATTTGAGTTTTTTCTTTATATGCCAAACATATGCATTTCAGTTTAAAACACAAGCTTTGCATGGTTTACATGATATCATGATATATCATGATATCATATTACTGTATGATACTATATGGAGGTTTCCCCTGAAAAGTGGAGGTATCCCCAGTTTCGATGACCACGACTCGTATTGCAACCACGCTGTGCCACGCTGGGGATCCCGACCGAACAGGCTGACAGCCATCGCGAGCACCAGTCGAAGCAGCGCAAAGCCGTGGAGTGCTTCGGCTGATGGGCGAACCATGGAGTTAATAACGGCTAATAATTAATGGTTAATAATTAACGGCTAATAATTAATGGCTAATAATTAATGGTTAATAATTAACGGCTAATAATTAATGGCTAATAATTAATGGTTAATAATTAACGGCTAATAATT
>Ga0126342_10016210_pt1 | contig 13011 bp, 6 predicted proteins | sample Cyp1metagenome_FD_92528 | JGI IMG/M metagenome (GOLD analysis project Ga0126342, IMG submission 92528) | Coral microbial communities from Lord Howe Island, Old Settlement Bay, Australia - Cyphastrea 1 metagenome | ecosystem: Host-associated > Invertebrates > Cnidaria > Coral ... | reverse complement strand
ACGACCTATCAAAAACAGGAGGTTTTGGACGAAAAATGCCCCCCCCCCCCAGGTAAACCTGTAACCTTTTTACGAGTGCCATCCGGAAGATCACGCCCCAGCACCTTCGGTGCGGGCGGATTTAGTGTTTCCAACTGTTTCTCTCTTGAATTCTATGGTTTTTGATGGTTTTTGTTCCCCTTGTTCCAGTTGGTTTCGCCACAATTTCGGAAATGGCTGGCCAAACGCAGGCTCTCGGAGAAGAACGTGCCTTCGTGTGTGGCCACGTGGCATGGCTGGATGAAGAGTATGGACTCCAACGACTTTTTCGAGACGGTCTCCAAACGCCCGGATTTGTTGCCTCAATACCTGGATGCTGCAAAGGAGTGACATGCCTCGAATGTTTCAGATTTAGATCTTTTAGATCTTTTAGATCTTTTAGATCTTTTAGATCTTTTAGATCTTTTAGATCTTTTAGATCTTTTAGATTTCAGATGATTTCAGACTTTTATGACTTTTTTTAGACCTCCTTGCCCTGCTAGGAGGAAAGCAAAAACACGCACATGAGATGCAAGACCTGTAGTAAACACAATTGCCGTGTGTCGATGTAGATGACTCTGACAGCCATTGCAAAATGCCAGGAGGAAGGCATGGCAGGCCCTGGAAACGCTGTCTGTGTCCGGACTGCTGACTTCATTGAGAAGCACATTCCGCTCAGCAAGAGGCAGACCGGAGTGGTCAGAAAGCACTGGGAATGCTGACACGCCAAGTGGTTCTACTTCCAACCAGTGTTGCTGGTGGCATGTAAGGGTTGAGGGCGCAGGATGAGAGAGTTCTGTTCCCTCGCTATTGGTTTCCATTGGAAACTAAATACGCGCATATACGCGCTATGCCATTACACCACTACTTATGGCAACCTAGACCCTAGATTGTTGCTTGCTGACTGCCTCTACATACTTCATATTGCTGCATCCTTTCTTGAAACATTCCAAAATGCCAGGAGCCGGTGCTGTACGGCATGAGATGGCATGAGTTTCTGTGATAAGTTTTGAACACTTGTTCAAACCTCGTTCCTTTTTGCAGAACTGTCTTAGATGGTACAAGGAAAGCATGATCCACCAGGGTGGAAATATTGGACATTTACCCGTTCTTTTCATGTAAGCGACAAATCGCTCGCAGTACTTGTTGCCAGAGGCCGACAGTGATGTCTACCAATGCATCCAGACTCACGTACACCATGCCATGCATTTCTTTCTTGGCTTGTGATGGGATAGAACTAGCCATCAAGGTGAGGTGAAACAGACTTGCAGTGGACTTCAAACCATGAATGTGCTAGGTTTTGATTGGATGAAATAGTTGGCTCAAGAATGGCGAGCCGATAATGGAATCCCAGAATTGATGATGGAACTTGTCTTCCACTCCAAATCCAAATTTTCATCTATGTTTCAATTCATTTCATATCTATGTTTCATATTTCAATGGATTGGTTTAAGGGAAAATTTGCAGGAAAGCCCAAAATCGATGGTTTCCTTTAGATGTTCCCTTACACCAATCCATTGAATCTTTGGTGACCAGGGCCCCCATGGTCGACCTGGGCTGCGGCGATGCTGCCCTGGCGGCCGAGTTGGCGCTTCGCGGCTGGGCAAAGGACTGACCGGGGTAGATTTTGATTCAAAAAATGCAAAACTGGGTGGATGGTTTTTGGATGTTTATGGAGGTTTATGGATGTTGGATGATTTTTGATGTGTTTTTTAAAACCACTATTTTTGATGATTCTGGTAATCTCATTGACATCTCTTGAATATTCGATACAGTGGACAGCCTTGTTTACTATTGGATCTATATGGTAATGTTGGAAACTTTGCTATTGGGGTTGTATGGTGGGTGAATGCAGGTATTTTAGATTAGGAAAGGAGTTGTGTTTTTGTTCTCAGTGTGATAAACATCACCCACCAAGCCCACCAAGCATAACTCAACATTTCAACAAACCATGCTTTCTTATGAAGGATTTATGAAAGAAGCCAAGGTGAATCACGGAACATGGATACAACAGCACATGTTCAATTTACAAGAGGTTCCAGAGGAACATCACGTTTGAAAATTGAAACCTTGCGTCTACTTGTAGATCCAATTTGATAGGATGATTAGAGAAGTGGAAGAGCACATCGCATCCACCCTTTGCATGTGAAAACAGAGAAGGGAACTTTTTTTTTTGCAGTAACAGAGAAGAATTTTGACCAAATCTGCTTCATAATTCTGCAGGTGACCAGCGTGGACGCTGCTCGCTTGGCACCCCGCGTAGTTCCTTGGCAAGACTGTGGAGATTGATTGTATAATCAGGTGATATCAGCTTGATACTTTTGCATTGAAACAGAGAAGAGAACAAGATCAGACTCTGATCCTGCGGATTCTTTCCACTGAGGTAGTTCAGAATTTGGGTTCGCTTCCAGATGATTGGACAGATCGATACGAAGTGGCAGTTCTTTGCAGAGCCCTTTGGAGCCTTGACTACTTGAAGGCGAAGACATTGTGGGCCATGTCGGATGATAACCAAACCTAACTTCGGAAAGACAAGCTGAAGCATTGGACAAACAGTGGTAATTGAAAAACAGACCGGAAAGTTCTTGCACTTCTTGCAGAGAGATCATGCTGAATTCATAAGTCCTTTACTATGCCGTATCGCCATGGATTGGGGCATCTTTTTTTCCTGAAACATGGATTTTGAATGATTTTGATTACCGTCTTAGTATATCTTAGATGAGTTCAACCTCTGTGGTTCTAGTTGCCATGTTTCGGAGGTGCTTGAGGAGGCGCATCGAGTTCTTCGGAAAGAGCCTGAAGCTCGACTGGTGGTGGTGGAACCCTTCCGGCGATGGTGGGGACGTGGTCAGGACACCGGACGCCGGACAACTTTGCTGCGGCCGTTGGCCGACGGTGCTGCACGGAGAGCCATGATGTTCATGATGTCGCTATGCAGGACGGTGGAGAGCTGGAGAATCAGTTATTGAGCGCACTTGAGAGGTGGGAGTCCGCCGCAGCCTTCACTGATGCGATCTCAAACTATATTTATGATAGTGTAATGTATAATATGCAATATATAAAATTACACCACCGTAGACCCAAAACAGTGGGTGGAAAAGTGCTTTGAGGAACAGGTCAAACACATGAAATAGCAGCCGCAGGAATCACGATAATGTCTGCAATAAGTGCTGACCACGTCACGTTTATTGTTTTTCGGCTTCGCTAGCCTTGTCGCAACACTGGGTATTGAGAAACAAAGGGAAACAAGAAGGAAGACAAGCTGGGAGACAAGGGAGACAAGGCTTCGGGAAAGTGGACACATCATCCAACAAAGGGAAACAAGAAGGAAGACAAGCTGAGAAGGGAGACAAAGCCTAGGCGGATGCACCATCCAACCAAGGGGAACAAGAAGATCAAGAAGGAAGACAAGCTGGGAGACAAGCTGGACGACAAGATGGGAAACAATCTGAGAGAAAAGCTGGAAGACAAGCTAGGAGACAAGGCCTCGGGAAGACAGACACACCATCCAACAAAGGGAAACAAGAAGGAAGACAAGCTGGGAGACAAGGCCTTGAGAAGGCGGACGCACCATCCAACAAAGGGAAACAAGAAGGAAGACAAGCTGGGAGACAAGGCCTTGAGAAGGCGGACGCACCATCCAACAAAGGGAAACAAGAAGGAAGACAAGCTGGGAGAGAAGCTGGGAGACGAGGGGAGACAACACCTCGGGAAGGCGGACGCACCATCCAACAAGAAGGAAGACAAGGGACACAAGCTGGAAGACAAGGGTCACAAAGCCTTGGCAAGGTGGACGCACCATGAACAAAGGGAAACAAAAAGGAAGACAAGCTGGGAGACAAGCTGGAAGACAAGCTGGGCGACAAGCTGGGAGACAAGCTGGGAGACAAGCTGGGAGACAAGCTGGGAGACAAGGGAGACAAGGGAGACAAGGGAAGGGAGGGTGGACGCACCATCCATTAAAGGGAAACAAGAAGGAAGATAAGCTGGGAGACAAAGGAGACAAGGCCTCGGGAAGGCGGACACACCATCCAACAAAGGGAAACAAAGCTGGGAGACATGCTGGGAAAACAAAGCGTCGGGACATGGACACGCCATCCAACAAAGGGAAACAAGCAGGAAGAGAAGCTGGAGACAAGCTGGAAGACAAGCTGGGAGACTGCTTGGAAGATTAGCTAGGAGTCAAGCTGGGAGAGCTGGGAGACAAGCTGGGCAACAAGCGGGGAGACAAGTGGGCACATCATCCAACAAAGGGAAGCAAGAAGGAAGACAAGCTGGCAGACTAGCAAAGCTGGTAAACAAGCTGGGGAAACAGGGAGACAACGCCCCGGGAAGGCGGACACACACACTGTGCAACAAAGGGAAACAAGAAGGGAGACAATGGGAGACAAGGGGAGACAAGGCCTCGGGAAGGCAGACACACCATCCAACAAAGGGAAACAAGCTGGGAGACGATGGGAGACGAGGGGAGACAAGGCCTCGGGAAGGCGGACACACGATCCAACAAAGGGAAACAAGAAGTGGGTACTGTACAATGGAAGACAAAGGGAGAGAAGACCCTAGGAAAGGCGGACACACCATCTAACAAAGGGAAACAAGAAGGGGCACAATGGGAGACAAGGGGAGACAAGACCCTCAGGAAGGTGGATGCACCATCTAAGGGCAACAAGCAAGGGCAAAAAGGGAGACAAAGGGAGACAAGACCCTCGGGAAGGCGGGTACGCCATCCAACAAAAGGAAACAGGAAGGCGTACAATGGGAGACAAAGGGAGACAGGACCCTGGGAAAGGCGGACACACCATCCAAGGGAAACAAGAAGGGGTGCAATGGGAGACAAGGAGGAGACAAGACCTTCGGAAAGGCGGAGAAAAGACACCATCAACAAAGGGAAACAAGAGGAGGTACAATGGGAGACAAAGGGAGACAAGACCCTCGGGAAGGCGGAGACACCATCCAACAAAGAGAAACAAGAAGGGGTATAATGGGAGACAAAGGGAGACAAGACTCTCGGGAAGGCGGACGCGCCATCCAATATCAAGGCGGACACCTTAAGAAAGACAGTACACTGTTTGGGGAATGAAAGGTTTGGAATATCTAGATATGTTGGGGTGTTGTCAGTGTTTCCAACCTGATCTTGTGTTTTTGGTTTGATCCTTTTGTAGTGCTGGACCACATAGCTCTCCCTGCCAGGGCCGGCTTTCACCTCTTGTTGGAGGAGAGTGAGAATTTCCGGATGCCCGTGGCCGCCGTGGCCGACGTGGGCAAATCTGCCACCAAAGGTCTGTTCCAATTCCTGTTGGCTTCTCCGGTGCCTGGTGAGGACAAAGCTCCTGAGTCACAAAGCTGGGGGTAAAAGTAAAACAGCCCTGGACTGCTCTGCAGCTCCCTTTTCAAGTTTTTTGTGGTTCCAATCCAGGTATTCCCAAGATTTCTCTTTTTCATGCACCTTAAGAAACAACTGCGTACTTTGTTCAAAGCGACCAGCAGACCACCGCTTTTCTCTTGGGTGTCTACTGCTACCCAATTTCCGTGGTCGCCGCGTTTGTTCTCAAGCTTAGTATGGCAGATATATAGACACTTCATGGGTCACGTCAGTCACGTGCTGGAAATTCCAGCGCTTTTGGTTCCTCAGCTTGGACGTGTCATCCGATTGTCATCGGATTGTCGGTGCGCATCGGGCATTTGTTTCCAAGGTTCCAACCTTGCGATGGTTCATGACGCGGTGATTCAACACGGTCACCTGGCGATGGATCTGGATATATCTGGATCGGCGTTGAGAATGATAAACTCAGTTTGAGAGTTACAGAATATGACCATATTTAGGATGGCTTCTTAAAGCCCTGAACCCCAAGAATCCAAAGCAACACCTGCGGCACTTTCCCTTAGCAAAAAACTCTTGTCTGCAGCATGCCTCACCAGGTCAAAGGCACATGGGCACAAATCAAGACGAGATCCCAAACCCATATTTAAGTTGGATCAAAATAGAGGCCTGATGTTCGTGGATTTTCCCTTTATATACTGAACTCAGAATTCTTACTGTGCCAGAATCCACTTTGTGCCAAGTGTTGTCGCGGTCGGCGGGAACCAAATGTCTTGCGGCTCAGGTATCGAGGTGATGCACTCACCCATGGTCACGGATGCTGCCACTCGAGCATTTATGGTCTCGCCGAAGTTAGGTGGACACTTCAAACTTACTCTATGACGATATCTGTTTGTGCCAGTCTTCTTCACAGAAGCCAATGCTAGAGTCCTTCTTTAGCAGCTGATTTAACAGGATTTCCTGCTACATGATGTGAGATTCTTTTGAAGGCTTTGCCAAGTCGCGTCTAGTGAGACTACTCTAGGTGTCCTTCATCAGTGCCGCCCCTGCCATGCGTGCACTTCGAGAAACCGGACACTCCATCGCGTGGCTTCGCTGATCATCTTCCCTCAAGTCGGTGAGTTGAAACGGACCAGACATGACCAGACAGTTTTTTGGCCGTGAGATGAGATCCACCGTTGCCCATAGAAGAGCTTGATCGCAAAATGAGTCTTTCCGTCAGGGCAAAAAAATAAGTGAAAAGAACGGTACTTGTACCCTACTTGTAACATCAACTTTAGATAGCTACCACTGCTGCATCACCTGAGATAGATGTCAGGTGACATTTCCTGCCCTTTTGGGCATGTCAAATCTTTGGCTCAGGCATTGGTTGGGTGATCACTTTCAGCCCTTAGGTGGGGATTGATTGATTGCTTTGCGGCTCCGAAAGTGACTTGCCAGTTGCGTACGTGCTCATACTTTGTCAGGCAGTTTCTTGATAGAGGCAAATAATGGCAAATTGCAAAACTGGAAGGGTCCTTTCTTTCGACATTGTCCACGGTTTTCTCGAGCATTCCGACAAATTCTGATGGTGTATGAATGATGCCGTCGTTGTCAGGTCCTGCCAAAGTGCTGCCAGCGCATGGTGATGTGCCACCAAGCCAGGTGCCTGCCAACACTGCGTTTTTGTGTTTTTGCGGAATTGTATGTCTCGGCCGTTGCCAACACACCAAAGTTTTTGCAGGTGCAGGAACCCGCGGAAACTGGCGCCAACGAAGCATGGGGAGGAGGTCCGCTGCAGCTCCTGGGGGTTTGGATCGCCGTCTCGGCGATCTCGGCCCAGCTCAGGTCGGATGGTGGAGTTCTTTGCCCAAAGTTGCCCTCATTGCAAACATTTGGAGCCCATTTGGAAGGAAGCCACTCACAAGTGGTCCACAGATCATCCAGAGGAGATTCCACTTGTTTGAACTTTTGCTGATGTGTTTGCAGTCTTTTCATGCCTGTGATAGCTAGCCGTTCAGTGGTTTGTTTGAGTCTGCAGAAAAGACACAGTGGGTTTTTGCATGTTTTTGCCCTTTCTGTTGAGACAGAGCTGGAAGGATGCCGTGAAATGGGAGCAGAAGGAGTGCTACGGTGAAAACTGGGGTGAAGGCAGAGACCATGACGAGTGCATGAAGGAAGGGATCCACAGCTTCCCCACCGTTCGATTCTTTAGCGCCTTGGCAGTCTGGTGAATTTCTTTGCTGGCACTGTGATGGGGTGTAGTGCATCGAAGGTGTTCTTCACTGAGGTAAGTCTGGCAAAAAGTTTGCAGACTTCTCCGGTGATCGCACTCCCGAGAACTTGATTGGGTCCCAATCTCAGTAGTCTCAGTAGTCTCAGTCCATTGCTTCGTGTTGCTGCTTCATTTTGCTTCATTTTGCTCGGTCTGGAACTTTCAGCGGCGATCGACCGATAGACTCGGATAGACCCCAGGTTTGCTGCCCAACACGGCGCACGACCTGAACGAATTGCTCCCTTGGAAGAGACCCGACAGGAGCAGCTTGCATTGGTCGACCCGTCTTCACCTGTGAAGGTGCGGATATCATACCCTGCCAGATCTATCAGAGAGGGGCATAGAACATCATAGAATCTTCATAGAACAGTCCACTTGTAGTTTCAACAGTTGATGATCAGTTGATGATTGTAGCAGATTGCAAGATTTGAGTTTCATTGAGGTGGTGGAATATGTGGCCAAGAGCTGTCCTCACTGTCAATCCATGGAGCCCATTTGGAACGATCTGAAAGCTGCCACGGCATCCAAAAAGAACATCCTGTGGGAGCAGAAGGTGCCCCGACCGCGCACCACTTTGTAGACTTTACAACATCAATGGTCCTCAATGGGCTGCCTCGGAGATGTTTCACATATGTCATGTTTTCACATAGCCACACATGCAGACGCACAGAGTTTGTCAGCATCGTGCGCAGAGGCATGAAGATATGATTGACATGATGACAGACCTCGAAAGTGAAATATGGAAGCCAGATGGAATGAATACCGGACATGTTGATGAGAGTACCTCCTTGTGGCATTTCGGCCGATGTCCGCTAAGGAGTGCTTTGGAAAGGGGTGGGCCCCAGGAAAAGACCTGGAGGAATGTAAGAAAGCTGACATCCAAGGTGGGTAGAGGGGTTGCTGGCTGGATTCCTGGCTGGATATGCTGGATGTCGTTCCTCCGAAACCAAAGGGACAAAAAGAAATCCTTGAAAGTTCTGCCGTGCTGGCAACGTTTCACCCAGGTCTGCTCTTTATTTCATCTAATTTTCGTCTCTTTGGATTTCTGAACTGACCCTTGCCCTACCCACGGACTGAGCTGGCGTCGTGTGGTAATGAAGGCCACTGTTGCTGACTCTTTTCGCACACACCGTTGGCCGGGTGTGGGGCACATGCTGGGACGTGGTATGGTTCCGTCCGTTACCCCTTTTTGGCCAACACATCCGGATATCGCAAGATTTGCAAGATATCTGGTGTATGACAGCGAGACGATGCGCTAAGGTGCTCGCTGGGGGGTCCAGGCTTTTCCTGGCTGGCATGTTGTGAGGGGAGGCCCATTGTATGTTATCATGGTTTCAGTCCAAGGTTCCTGACACCTTCGGTGGCAGGTAGGAAGGTCTTTGCGGTTAGTGATATTACTCCATACCATGTGGTGGCTTTGAATCAAGTATCCAAGACAGGAACATAGACCATCATAGTATCTTGATGTCTCTTGATGTCTCTTGATGTCTCTTGATGTCTCTTGATGTCTCTTGGATCTCTTGTGGCCACCTATTCAATGACAGGCTGTTCATTTGAGTCCCAGGTTTCCCGACCATCAAATTCTTCGGGCCAAACAGCACTGAGGAGTTCCACGGTGGAAGGCCAAGATTAGTTGAACCGTTGAATCTGACATCGGGTGGCGCTGTGGAAGTTGAGCTGGATGTCTACTATGAATAGTCGAGTCTATTCACATATTCCAGTGGATGGCTAAATGATGCTAAATGATACCATATAAATGCCCTAAAGTATTACATCCAACTGTCCAGCATGCAAGAAATAATTGAATCTTTATGCATCTTTGGGTGCGTTTGGGTGCTTGTGGGTCTGCTGTGCCGCTGTGCAGGTCTGTTTCCAGCATCCTAAAGTGGGTGGAGGAGCACGTTGCGCCGAAGCCTCCGACGCCAACGCCTTCGACGCCTTCGAAGCCAAACCTTGGGGATGTCAAAGATGTCGCTGAAGTGCAGACGGTGCAAGCCTTCGCAGGGCCACAATTGTGGGCTGCGTCACTCTGTGCTCCTGGCGTATCTAGGCAGCACTGAGAATGTGGCAGAATATGTAATATGGCAGAACTGTCTAATGTTGCTTTCACTCTTTCACGGAGGTGCCGTAATATGATATAAATGGTATTAAATGGTCTTGTTCTAACATGTTTTTATTCCCTTTTTTAATCCTGGTGTCATCCCAAGTTTTGGGTTGTATTGAAGAACACCTACTTCATTGCTTTTAGTTATTGACTTTGAAACATTTTTCGTCGCTATTGAGTTTATGTTCAGGCGCGGCCTGTGAGGAGCAAGGCCGGACCACAATTGGTACATGACTTACATGACCATGTCTGCAATTGGTCGAGTCGTCGAGTGTGCGAGCCACATTTTGTCACCTTTGCATCTTTGCAGGCGAACTTCTTTAGAAGGACCATGGTTTGGATCGGGTGCGTTCCATCAAAAAAGGAGAGACCCGGGGGGGGCGGGGGTGATTCCAAGGACCCTGGTGAGGATTTTTGATTCTGATGGCTTCGTGTCCCACATGTCAGAATCTTGCCAACCTGAACCTTCGCTGCGCATTCTTAATTTTGCACGTCATATTATTTGCATCCAAGCGTTGCGTGACCTGACTTCATCTTGTGACATTGGTGTATGAACTGTACTCTGCCTGCAGTTGTTTGATCAGAGTCGCTTGGAACATAAGGAATGGTGCGAGTCATGTGGGGATGGCGTAAAAATCTTAAAATCCGCGATACAATATTTAGGATGAACATTTCAAGAGCTATTTTGGATTCACCAGGCTACCAGGGTTTTGACACACATGCACCTCTGCAATGTGGGTGAACAAGATACACAACCAACTTAGTACTGCTTAGCACCTTGGTGTACTTTGATTTTCTTTGCGAATTGGACTGGGTGTCAGTGATACATCCGTGGAGGCTCCTATGTTGTTTCTTTTGCTCCACAAACCATGTCAATTTGAAATTTTAAGAGGTAAAACCACATTGACAGAACCATCCCTCATCCCAGTTCCGACTTGGTTGTCACGAGCTTCTTGTTGCTGTTTCAGTTGATACATGTCAAACATTTGAATGAAAGGATCAAAATGAGCACAGAGCATCCAAAGACTTGCAAGGATATCGTAGCGGCATCAGCAGCGAAAAGAAGTGAACATAGAAACGACAACATCGACAAGAACGGAGCAAACACAAGCGTCAAACGTGAACTTTCAATCCGATGACAACAAGCAAAATCACAAACGCAACACAAATGATACACAGCGGTGACAACGAGCAAGACTCAAGGAGCAGAAGACTGCCCAAATGGTCCAAATTTGAAATTTGCAGATTTTCTTCGCACCATGGCGCCCTTCGTGCCATCATTGCGGGTGCAGCGATTGGAAGAGCTGCAACGGCAGCAATCCATCGATCTGCAGCAGATGCTGCTGAGATCCGCCCGCGCGAAGAGCTGTCCAAGTTCCCCGCGGGCAAAGGCGGCGACTGCCACGCCCAACGCGACTGCCACGCCCAATACGCCCAGACGACAGCGGCAATGTCCCAGCGGTCAAACCACGCCGGCGCCAAGTCCCTGGACCCCGTTGACCACTCCCAGGCGCATGCAAATACCCTCCCCGTAACATCTGTAATTTGGAGCAAATTACACTCATTCGCACTAAAAGATTGCATGGTGGGTGATTTTGTCCAAGGAAGCATGTTTGGAAGAAAATGACAGAACGCTTCAGAATGCTAACATTAATTTGAACAAGCTGTTTTTGGATTCTGTACACTTTAGACTGCGGATGGTACATGGTATTCGTTTGAACTGTCCCTTGGAGGCGGGTTCGCAAGCGAAGCCCGCATTCTCCTCCGCCAGAACAAAAGGCCCGATGCCGCAATTTTCTTTTGTCTACGAATCACCTTCAGAAACATGCGACATCCTACATTGTTGAATTTACGTTGGCCTAGTGAAATGTCAATCGTTTTGACAATGGTGTGTTGTGACGGACATTCACACACTTGTTTTGCTTCCAGGAGTTGTGTGATTTGCTTTTCAGTTGCTGCAGGTGCAGGGTGTTCTAAAGCTGATCGACTCTGTTCCCGTCCTGTCTCGAAAGGACTTTGGAAGCCTCAAGGTGGGATGCCGTGAAAACACAGCGGGATCCAATACTCAGGATGTGTACGTGGTATGTTTCGGGGCAACACAGCGCTAAACCCACTGGTTCCCCCCCATAGAGGTGGCCAATAAGTCTACTAACAAATAGTATTCTTGCAATGAAACCATGTTATTTTTCGTATATTTCACACAATTTTCACACATTGCTTATTTTGTGAAATACCTATATATGCCCATGACGTTTCCATTTGAAGATGAGTCCATGGAGCTGGGAGCTGCAGGCTGCCCGTGCTGGAGTTCTGCGTTTGGCCCATGAGCTCGCTGGGGTGCAACAGCGCCTCAGGGCACAAGAGAAACTCCAAGAGGACGGCCATGGACCCATGGTCATGGCTCCGCACCCGGCGTACCAAACTCTCGAAAGGGGCCCCAACCGATCCCTCAACTGACTCAACCGATCCCTCCGTTTTGGTGTTCATTTGGTGTTCATTACTGTTCATTTGTGTATATCGTATATCCACATGGTGCACGCACAGTCTGTTGAGGTACGTATTTGCACTTCATTGGAGTTGCAGTTCCTCTTGAGTTGGGCAATGTTGGGTATGACTTTCGATTTCATGGCACAGGATCACATGCTGCATTTTTGTGTCACAGGAGTTGCAATTGTCTTTGGCGCGGCATGGTGGCGACACCTTGAAACGGCGCTTGCACGAGGTGCCAACAATCTTTGGTCAAAACGAACTACCCAGGGCCAAGGGTTCATGGGCTGAGCCATCATGGGCTGAGCCATCGCTCAGCCAGGAGCGCTTGGTTTACGAGGACCACATCCAAACTTTGTCCGCTGCAGACCGGGAGCGCCGGGCAGATCCTTCGGACCCGACCTCAAAGTTCCCGGTCATGACAAGAAATAAGTCGCAAGATGAGATCAAAAAAATACATGGATTGGAACACACAAAAAGGATCAAAAACATCCAGATCTCTCAAGTGATCTCCATCGTTTTCATCATGTTCATCTCCCCGGATTGCCCCAGGCTGAAGGGCGCTTCGAGCAAAGTCAGTCCTTCGCAGATCGCCTTGAGAGCCAGGTGGCTTTACCGGTGACAGATTTGGCAGGTCGAGTTGACAAATTTGGGAGCCCAAGGGCCCCAAACCCGAAACTCCAGGAAGTTTGGGAAGTTCCCGCAAGGAATAATTGTAGAGCTTCGCACACCGGCGATGCCTGTAGGGGTCGGGGGAGGGAAAGAGAGAGGGGGATTTCATCTGAACTTGCGGACATGACATGCTGCGAGCTGCATCTTCGTTGTCGT
>Ga0126342_10016209_pt1 | contig 13012 bp, 22 predicted proteins | sample Cyp1metagenome_FD_92528 | JGI IMG/M metagenome (GOLD analysis project Ga0126342, IMG submission 92528) | Coral microbial communities from Lord Howe Island, Old Settlement Bay, Australia - Cyphastrea 1 metagenome | ecosystem: Host-associated > Invertebrates > Cnidaria > Coral ... | reverse complement strand
GGTCCACAGTGGTCCACAGTGGTCCACAGTGGTCCACCATGGAGAAAAATCACAAACTTTCAAAGCCAAGCAACAGCTTATAAGATCTGAGTTCAGAAGGTTGCTTTCCATCGATGGAGCCATCCTGAAGGCGACCAGGATGACCAGGAGTTGGGATGAGATCGCTCCCCCATATCATGACCTTCTTTTGTCCATGCATCATATATAGTCTATATAGTTTTCATGGTCTAGACATATATTGAGCATCAACAAATCACAAGAAACACCCTCAAAGCTTAATGGAGTGTTAGCTATTGCACATCAGACACATCAACCTTCACCAAGGTCAACCGCTGCGCCAAGTCACAGGCTTGATCTTCGGATTGTTCGAGAAGGCCTTGGCCTCGACCCCTCCATTCTTCTCCAACACCTACGGCGCTGACGGCGCTGGGCACTGTTTTCACTACAGAGTGCAGGTCCTGCCCTGTACCACTCATGTCTCCGACCTGAAGCACTTGCTTGAAGGGCTTGATATCGGGTCGGATTGCCAAACAAGTGTCGTCCAAGCGATTCACCTGACATGTCACCGAGAATCTCTGCTTTGGATGCCTGGAATTTACGGGAAAAAAACTGCCATCCGTCATTTAAATGTTCAAATCCGATTGGAGGTTTCAGCTTCTGATATCCATTGCATTTTGTTAACAATGGAACGCAAAAATTGACTCTCCGAGTGTTTCAAGAATTCCCCCGTTTTGAGGCAGGGAATCAGCAGCAGTGCCTGATCAAAGTCATTGAGTCGCCTGTCACGCTCTTCTTCATACCTCACTTTGGCCTCAAGAACGAAGAAATCTCCTCATTCTGGTAGTCTGCAGAAAGCATAATCTAGTAACGAGACGGATCATTCTGAAAATCATCATACATAAAAATTGTGGCAATAGATCTTCCTCTTGCCACCAAGAAACTGTCACCCATTCGTAGGGCGTCAAGAGATACTCTGTTGCTACGACGTTGGGCTCGGCACCAGCCTATTGCCAAAGAAGCAGATTGGAGGATACAACTCACTCCAAGAAGAAATACTGTCAGTGTCCAATCACAGTACAAACTTCGAGCAACTTGTGAAGTGCTGTCCGATGGAAACGCTTACTTGACTTTGAGCATCCATAAAGAAAATATTTGGTTCTTCAAGTTGTGGACAGACTTGGATGATACGTTTCGACAGCTTGGCCGATGCCAGAAAAGAGGATCTGTGTTCAAAGACATTCCTTGCAGTTACGAAACCTCATTGAATACATTGTCAATGACACTGTTTCATATTTAAAAAATAGCAAGTCTGCATGTTTGCAAAGCAATTGTGGTACACGAACAATTTCATACAGTGCATATTCTTGAAAGGCAATTGCCACCTGTATCTGCACTGGGAAATATCTCGGACCATCTCAAACCTCATGGGACTATCCCAAATTCTTGTGGACATGGAATTTGGCAAAGCCATGGATCCGGCCTTAATGAGCTTCTCTACGAAGTCAGCGGAGCCACACATGGTGGCATTGAAGAGAGGGGTGAGGCCATCCTACAGCGATGAACTCAGCGATGATCCCAGGCCCAGCTGGCGGTGTCTATCTGTTTGGGAAATTCCACATTTCAGACGAGAGAAGCTAAGCAGACAGGAACTGCCGCCACTCCATCCGGCCCCCCACGAATCCAGCAAAAATATATCAGACCCATCAATTGAACAACTGAGCATACTGTTCTATCTGTTCTGAACAGGCTGGCATTTCTTGGTTTGCACTCCTCATTTTTCCAGTTCACGTTGGGCTTCTTCTTGAGTACACGTTCCAACCTTCAATGAACAGAATCCACAAGGTTCTGCATGCTGCCATCATGCTGTCATGCTAAAGCTACATGCAGAAACACCACCGCTGTGTCTCAAGGCTTCTCCTGTAGAATCGTGGTATCCAGCTTGTCCTCCATGTTATTCTGGATTCTGGACAGATATTAGATGAGATCTGCTAGCAAGAGCAACAACAAAGAAACCCATAACAGTAGCAGTAGCAGATAGGGGCTTCGTTGCATCCCCAAAATCCAAACGACGGAGAATCTCACTCCTGAGGTCGATACCTTTTCGGACATTTACCTTGTTGAACCAGAAAACATGTTGAATCCATTCCCTAGTCATGTCAGTCCAACCGTTTAACCGAGGAATCAAGGAGGAAATCGCTCCAGGACATGTTGAAGCAAAAGAGACATGCTGTTGCTGCTGTTGCATCTAAATCGTGCATCAAAAAGCAACAGAAGGCAACACAGCGACTGTGTAAATGTCCGAACAAAGGTTGGCTGCAGCAACTTTGTGTACTCAGTCAGAATCTGTCATGTGGTTGCAGGTTGTTTGTGTTCCAATACAGGGATATCATGGGATATCACTGCACCCAATGAACGGGACCAGTTGCCCCATCCGCAGACAACAAAGAGCTCCAACTCAGGACTCATCTTCGCAGACATTTGCACCTCAAAACAGCCCATCCTATTGGATAAGAATACCATAGAATTGGAGGTTTCCTAACATGGGGAACCCATGGGGAACCCCCAAATCATCCAAAATTAGACCATTTTAGTATTGAAATGCATGTTTTACCCCCAATTGAATGCCTCTTGAAGCAATATCCTCATGATGAGTGGTGCATTCCAACGGCCTGAAATAAGGCTGGACAGTTGCTGTGAAGCATGGATCACAGCAATAAAAGCAATAAACATCAATAATTTCTTCATGAATTCGAACATGTTTGGCACACCGCGGCACACTTAAAGACTCAGAAACATGCAAAACATATCAAATCATAAAGTTTGGGGGGGCAAAACTCTGAAAAACTCTTCCACTACCATCAACTTCCATGGACTTCCTGGTTTCTGATTGGATAAACTTGGCAACTGGACGGTGGCAGCTTCCCTTGGCGCGATCAGCGGCATCTCGTCCTTGACGCCTGCCGTTGGGATGGATCCCGTTCTGGATTCAGAGGTGATCCCCAGGGTCGGTTTTGACGACCCAGGCGGGTTGCCAAAATTCACCGTTCGCAACAGTCACTGGCATCACTGGCAGTCAAGGTATTTCAATTCTTAGCATGCCAAGTCTTACCTTTGCCGGTCACTACTGTTATTGCTTGTTCAAAGCTTGCGCACAAAATTCATTTCATGTCTCCTGCACTTTCACAAATTTCACGTCGCAGCCCCTGCTAGTGACTTTGGTTGATAGATTTGATAGGGTTCCTGTATTGGATCACCATGATCCCCATGAAAAATCGGTACCGTATGTACCAGGAATGTACCATCTGTTTTCAACATCAACCACCAGATACACCAGGGATGTGGGGGCCTTTGCGCTGGCTCAGATTGCGCGTCAACGATGCGGATCGCCCCGGACTTGCTGGGCGATGCTGAAGCAAAATGGCCACAGCAATCAGATTCATGATGGATTCAGATCCTGGATTCATGTCAACAAAGTTATCCAAAGCTCACTGGGATCAACTCAGAGCCCCCCAGATGGCAATAGTTGGGAAGTTTGTTGGACTAACTGGGCGAACACTGCATGGAAGGTCCCAACGGAATCCAAAGTCGAACACAGAATGGCACTTTGAGTCGTGGCGTAGCATGTCATGAAAAGCTTCAATCTGTGGACTAGATTGAACATGATTGGACTGGGTTTAACCAAGCCAAATAGCTTCAGTGAGCTCCAGGTGTCCGACTGAGCAGGTGCCATGTTCAGGTGGCGAGGCAAGTACATGGCCTCAACCGGCAAAAGTCTTCAGCACAGTCTGGCGAAGTCTACAGGTATTTTACGATATTTTGCATGTCTTTGATTTCTGATCTCAGTATCGCTACAGCGAACACATTAAACCTTGAGATTGACATCTGCCAATGGACACAAATCTTGAGGTCTTTACTGGAGACGCTGTGGGGAAGAGCATCAAAGGTTGCTGCTCAGCATGTTGTAATGCCGAAACGCAAAGCTTCACCAACTTCACCAGGGCTCCTGCGGCACCAATGGCCATACGCTATACCCTTACCATACCCATACCCATGCCATACCCATAAACCAATAAAACCATCCATGTGCACAATGAGTTAAGTGAGTCAATTGTGATTGGATCAGAACGATAATCAACTGCATTGCACATGCTATTGTGATGGACTGCAATTGGAGATTGGAACGAAACTCCCCAACTGAAACGCAATACGACAATACGTTGATTGATCTCACCGTTCTCTCCTCCAGGTGGGGTAACGAAATTGTCCAGGAAAAGCCTACAGCGTAGCGTACTTGACTCCATTGACAGTGTGTCAGCAAAAACAATTGATTTCACAGAGGTCTAGTGAGTCTAGTGCAATTGTTTCCCCCGCAAGCAATTTCTCTGCTGGATTTTGCCTGATTCATTGCCATTCACTCCATTTCGACACTGCTTTCAAGGAAAGAACAAAGCTCTGCACCTGAACTCTAACCTCTGAATATTGTCAGTCTTGCTGAGTCTTGAGGCAGCATCTTTGCGTCTGAAGTTGATTCAATTCTTTTTCTGTGGGTCCACAGGACCACAGGACACACCTCAAATGTTCTTTCAAAGGTTCATCGCCTGGCTGCGACATTAACTCAGTCAATTTCAGTAAATGATAGACCGAGTCTCTGGAGTCTCTGCAGAAACCGAAGTCTCACACTGACAAGGACCTGCCTCCCTCTGGAAAAAGAAACTCTGACAGTGCTTCCGATACACCTGAGTGCTGCCAAGGCCAGGCAGGCGTTACAATCGTTACAGGTTTTATCATGTTTTTATGTTTTATCAGATTGTATCAGATTTTCCCAATTTTTCACATTTTTTCCCACATATTTCCCCATGAAGAATGTCATATGGGCCTGGGTTTTCCGACCACTGCAGGTGACCTCAAAGGCTGTCACGCCCTCTTCGGCCATCAGCAGGGCTCGAAGACGTGTCAAGGCCTGCCGAGGGTCTGTTGGTCCCCCTGAACATGAAGTTTTTTGGGGGTATGGTGTATGGATCCATGGCCGTATCCAAGCAGTAAAAAATGAGGTTGAATATACCAATATACCAATATACCACCACCACCACCACCACCACCATGATGTTACAGTGGGGGTGGACTTATCCAATCTGGAAAGCAGAAAATGATGGAAAATTACCAATTGGTCTCGAAGAGAAACAACTATCAACTTCTCGAGTTTCAATGAGGCCAACCTCCATTCTTCGGGAAATGTCGGAAAATTGGTGTCAATAAGTTTGAATGACCAATTTTACGAAAGACCTCAAACTAGACCGGACACCAACGATCCCAAAGTATAGGCGTTCAAGTTGTGTGGAACCATCCACAGCAAATGGGGCTGATGGATGCTGGGTGTCCCAACGTTCTTAGCATCTTTGGAGAACTCTTGAGCCTTACGATTCAAAATGAATGAACTGGTGTCTGATGGATATGGTCTTCACAACGCCCTGGGTAGAATGGAAAACTGCAACTTGGCTGGAGCCTTCCACACTCCACTTTCCAAACAAGTCCACAGTATTCGCTCGGCATCAAGAGCAGCATGGTCATGTTCCTGATTTTCAGCGAGAAGCCTAGCAACCAGATTCCGATACAAGCATGCCAAAATATGCAAAATACCAAGCAAGAAGATCCCCAGCCCGTCATACTCCTTTTTGTGCCTTTCGAGCAGGGCCAACTCGATCCAAACTTCACCTTCATTGAAGTGAAGGGGAACTTCAAGCTAAAATGCAATTCTATGCAACTGATGCATGTTACCATAAACATCCATAAACATAACACACAATAGTACACGCTACCGCGAGGTGGTGGATCACGGTGGTGGTCTTAGGCATGTCTGCAAGACCAGACGACTTCGCAAACGTGTAGCTTCCATCTCACGTTTCAGAGACTCTACCTGCTGCAAGGCATCCTGTAACTCCTGCTTCAGCTTGGCATTTTGCGCCATCAACCTCAGATTGGCAAGGGATGGTGTGGCATGGGCCAGCATAGACCTTTGGCCTTAAACAACCTCCAAACCAAGTAGGAACTAAAATGATTGATTTTAGGGTCCCAAAAAAAGTTGCCACTAGCTAGACAAGCAACTCGGCATTGTCCTCCCGCAAATGCTCTTCAACAGACTTTGGGCAGAGCACAGGTGCCGCCAGCATTCGCTCATAGTGCGCGGTTCTTGCAAGGTCAATCACTTCCGCCTGCAGATGGATTGCAACCAGCTTCTCCCATGAAGCGCAGTTTTCACTTCCAGCACCTTCACAACTTTGGCAGAATGGCTTTTTGGGACTCGGTTGACTCGGTTGACTCGGTTCCTCACGTGGCTCATCCTCACTGACCCCGGAATTTCCCAGCTCCGGGGGCAAGGAGCTCCGCCGTGATGCACCATCCCGCGCCCGCACCAAGCGGCGAAGCAGGTTCTTGCGCCGGGAGGTGATGGGCTGCTGGGAAGTCTTCCCCCCAGGGCTGGGAGGCACTTCTTCGGGCTCAAAGGCTGGGAGACGAGGAGGTCTGGGACACGGCTGGTCGTCAGGCCCCACGAAATCCACATGTGCATTTTTCACCAGATGCACCAAAGCACCAAAGTCAGTCTCACCAAGGAGCCAGGGGCGTAGACATCTCAAACGTGCCAGTATCAGGCGGTAGATGACAGAATATCCCTGATCAAAAAAGTGATCCCAAAGATGTGAAAGTGGCACCAAAGGCACACTACCAGCACACAAAGTGAGCAGCCAATCTGTGAAAAGCAGACTCAGCGAATTCTGCAGGTGTTCTGCCAAATGTGCTGAAAGGTCTGGCATCTCTTGATGAACCAGCTGAACGATTGTGAAGGAACGCACCTTCAACCCATGCATATCTGGAGCTTCAAACATGCTGCGTAGATCATAGTTCTGCACCAAAGCCACGAAAAGCCAAAATGCTGCTTCTTCAGCTCCAGCGTGCCACAGAAGGGCCATGACAATAAAATTCATGCCCTGAACATAGCCCACTGCTTCACTGCGACCTGACGTCTCTCCATCATTTGACGCAGAGGCCTCTTGTTGTCGATGCTCCTGTGCCGTTTCCCCATCATAAATGATCCACGCCTTTAGTAAATTTGATAAGGATTCACGGCCACAGCCATCCGCAAAAATGCATAAGGCGGGCCAGGTACGTCCCACATCCAACTCCAATTGACGTTCCTTTTCCACCGAGAAGTGTGGAGAACCGTTCTTTGCAGCCTCCAACAACGCCTCGTATCGCCCTGGTTGTATTACATCCTGCAGCCCCGCGGCCGCAGCCCAACGTTGGAAACGCTTGCAACGTACAGGTTCCCCAGGGGCAGCGGGTTCACGGTCACACGGACAGGCAGGAACGTGCCAGCTCCCTGAGATGTTGAAACACATTCGGAATGTACCAACCTTTGGCCATCACAGCGGTTGGGCTTGAGATGGTGAGCCAGGGCGGCCAACGCCCACACCTTGAGCCTGAAACATCGTTGCGCAAGAAGACGAAATAACTATAATTCTACTGGTATGTGAATTAGTTCAACAAACCTGATGCGTATTCTCAGTTCTCAGCCTATAGCGTCCAGATATGATGTGAACAGTGAATAGATGCCCACGCAAGTCTCCCTTTCTATGCTTAAGCTCTTTTTGACAGGATATCCCTTGCATATTTTCTGCTTGTCCCCTCATTCTATGTGCCAAGATTACTTGATATTATGTGCTGTATCGCGTGACTCCACATAAACCAAAGAGCAAATGCATCTACTCTCGAGCCAGTCTTTCTCCTGAAATTTTCGAAAATCTAAAAAAACATAAACATCCTCTGCTCTCTAACTGCCCACGTCCAAGGATGGCCCGGCTTCCTCTATTCCAGGCTCCCCACGATGTCTTTCATCTCTTGTAGAACGAGCAACTCCAAGGAAGAACTGGCACTAGCCTCAGGGTGCTCAGTGTGTTGCATGGTACATGACAATTGGATTTTCGTAGCTTGCGACCTACTTGTGTGATTTCATTTCACAAAACGCGAATCATTCCAAGTCCCTGGCAAAGTGCTTGGAGTGCACTCGTTGCGCCACCTTCTCTCAAGCCATCCAACGAGCAAACAGAGAGAGAGGGAGGAGGACGCGACAGGAATAGGGTCAACAGGTCAACTGGCTCGTAAATTGAAAAAGAACATGACAGGTGCTTCCCATGCCAGTCCCTGCTAAATCCAGTGCCTCCAAACGTAGTTTCCGCAAGCAGCCTGACAGCATTGAGAAAGCAAAGCTCGACTTGCGATGAAGTCCGATGAAGCCAGGAGTCTTGGATGTGTTGGTTCCAAGGCCACCCCAACTGCCGGAGGAGGTTTGTTCACAGTGGGTGGATGGTTCCTTTGTGACTTCCAACTCATCCCACGTACGCCTCCCAAAACCACCCTGCAGCTGGCCTGTTGAGCTGGATGCAGATGTGGGCCTTGGACTTCTGCGAACACGCATAGGGACCAGTCTCCCTCTCAGAATCTGAAAACCACGTAAACCAAGTGGTAACACTACTGGAAATCGAATCTGGACCACCAAAATCTAAGGAACCCCAGGTCTTCCGCATATCACTTCACAACTGCATTTGTCATCATAGTTTAAAAAAAAAGCGAAAATCACTCAGGGCTCTCCGACTCATGCTCAGCTGTGGCAGCCTCTCATGTTCTTGTGGAACCATGAAATGATTACTTCACGGACAAAGGAGAAGAATCAAGGAACATGTCATTCACTTGCACCATCAGACTTCATCAGGTGAACGCAGCAAATGCACAAAGAGGATTTCACAGCAAGACTTGAGAAAGCAACGGCAAACGGACACAGGACATTGCATGTTACAAGTGACTACCAATTACCAATCCTGCATGGCATAGGAAAAAAGAACTGCCAAGCATTGCTCCAATGACAAGCCTCAGCCTTCTCAGCTGAAACGTCAGCACTTTCCACTTTCGCCTGCGGCACAGTTCTGAATACATCAAGGTTTCGCATGACAGGCCCAATCTATCTATGCAGCAGTACACACTAGTAAACTAGTACACAACATCTCAAATTAGATCCTTTGTTGTTCCTCTGTCATTCTGCCTTAAATTCGAACACCCCATGTCGAGGCAACCTCGTCTCGTTCACTGATGTTCTGGACAGCATGAAGCACTCCTTGCCGCACAAAGTTCAACCTGAGGTTCTTGAAAGTCTCAGCACTTTCCACACCCTGGAGCTTGTCCTCCATATCGATCTGGCTACATGCTAGTTTGTTGCGGTATGTTGCGGTCTAGAAGTGACTTGTTGATATGTGTCTTATTTGTTACCAAACACTCGCCCTCCGGGCTGCCATACAAGTAGTCGCTGTAGTGATGCTCCAGCATCCGCTCGGTGATCAGCCTGTTAGCTCAACAATGCTTGGAGAACAAAGATCCCTTCAGGCTTCACAAAAAATGGCAACAGATCCTACTCACACGCCACATCACTCCACAACGAGCAGTACCTGCAATCAAAGTTACCACATGATCACTCTTGGCAAACAGGGTTTGGCATCTCCCGAGCAGCGCACAGGCAGGACAAGGTCACAGAAGTTGATGGCTCGGTAAGCAGGAGACTGGCCTCACCCCAAGGCTTCCACCAGTCCCCAAAAGTTCCAACCACAGTCCACCACATATCAACGTCCAACCACCACAGTCCGGTGACCAATTCAGTCAACCCATGTTTTTTTTACATCCAAGAAGCCAGAAAGCTTGCCAAGTGCACAGGATCCAAGTTTTTTCGAAGCAACCTCAAGATTGCACTCCAAACATTCGAGACAAAGCGCGGACCAACTCAAATATTGCCCAAAGAAGTATCTCGATCTTCAAACATTGTATCCTCTAAACACAACCCGACTGCTTTTCCGCTAGTCCCATCATTTGCCATGGAAATATCAGCAGCTTCCGTGGGTGCCTTCAAGTCCCCATGGATATCCTGAATCGAAATTTCCATGACCAGAATGTCCAATGACCCGTGCATGGCTGAGTTGGATGCTGCGGCCGCTCTTGGCCTGGGCACGGCACTGAAGCAACGAGACATACTCAGCTGTCAAAAGCATTTCCACCTGTTCCTCGCACAGGACGTAATTCACACGCCAACCATGCGTCTGGTAGGCTCTAAAGTCTTGGAACCCAAGTCCCACACCACATAACACGAAGGTCAATAACAGGGAGATGCAAATCGATTGCACAGATGGATCCATCGAGGCCTTTCATGGTGCAGCGATTGATCAATCTGAAGAAAAATGCCAGGAAAGCCAGCCACTTTATGTGAGACCTTGTAATGAGTTCATCGTACTTGGTTAGAACACATGACCTGCCGGAACAAGAATTATAATGGCGTTTGGGGCTGATCCTAGGCTTCGCAGGTTCCTCATAACAAGTGTCAGCGTTCAGAGCTTCCAGACAAGATATGACAAGATCACAGATCTTTGATTTACTAGGGAATTTGGAATGCACATGTTCAATTGAAACAAAGTGTCACATCGCAAACAATTTCTCACAGGAACCATGGTTTGTGCTTTCAGCATCTTTTGACCTCGTCACCGCGAAATCATCATCGGTTCGTATTCACAACATACCGCCTGACAAATGTCCAGCAACATTGGCACCATGGCGTCGCTCAGCGCCTAACGGAGTTGAAGGAAAGAGATTGGAACAGAAGATTCTCAAACCATTCTCTAGATTCTCTCTCCATTCTCTCTCCCCAAAGACTTTGAATGATCTTTGAATGACATGCATCTATGACGGCTGAGCTAGCCGAGTGCTCCCTGGCTAGCTACGTCTGCATCGTCTGCATCCGCACTAGGAGTCCCTGCATCGAGAAAGTCTGGGTGCTGTCGGAAGACGGCCATTCGACGTTCCTGACGTTGGAGCTTCATTCCCACAAGACGGTGTCCAAATTCCATAAATGTTCTTTCGATGGAATCGAACAATAAATATTATATAAAATTGGTTAACCTAAAATATAGTATCAAAATGTTGGATTCATCGTGTTGGTTGATTTCACCTGATATATTGTATTGGCTGCCGATTGCCGGGAGGGCAGAAGTCTCACAACCGGCTGCTGCCTCGCACATACAGCCAGACTCAGTGAGCAAGACCGAAGGTAGAACCTGAGACAACGTGGGCTGGGCGTGAAAAATATCACAATCCTGGAACTCTTGATTCATTTTTCTCACTGATTCGGTGAAGAAAGCAAGATCTCAACTCTACCAAAAGTAGCAGAAAATCAGGACCCTGACGGATGCCACCAGCCCAAGTACTCGAATGAGACCACCGCTCGACTGCAGGGCCGCAGTGAATCAGTGTCCAACTCACGACTTCAAAAGCATGCAAAAGCATGAGCAGACTACCAGTTGTCCAACAGCCCAGAACTCACGCAGCCGTTAACCGATGTTAACCGTCTCTGAAATGTGCCAGCTTGCCAAGCCTTTTTTCCAATGGAGGATTTCTAGAATTGATTCGAAACGAAACGTTCGCCCTTGGGACCATCACTCAGTAGGAAGCCTCCTATCAAAATCTACATTTCAGAGTTGCGCAAATAGGAAAAATAGATGCATATACATTATATACAGATTCAGAAGTCCAAAATCAGCATCGCAGTGCGTTTCTGAACTTGGAGACTTTCGCATATGTTTCAAATATATCCGGAACCTCAGTTGCATGAACTCTCCAAATTTGCCGCAGCTGAAGTCCGCTGCCTGAGCAGATCCGACTCCGCCCACCACATCCATTCCTGGCAGTTCAAGCCAAGCTAACGCCATCTTAGTGGCCCAAATCATCACTCTCTCTCGATACTGTCCATCTCTTCAGAATGCGCAGAATTTCCTTGCAGTGTTCAATACTGCAGAACAGCAGCCAAAGATTGGCTTTCCTAAAGTCCTAGTCAACTCGAAACTGGAAGGCTATAGCTAACTGTGGCAGTCCTCCACCAGTGCAAAGGAACCCTCAAAGTATTACATCCAGAATGTATCTAAAGAGCTGATAGAATGTCCATCCCAATGCTTTACCTTTTTTCTGGCTATGGCGGAGATACTACTCTTAGTGTGAGAAATGAGATCTGGCAAGTCAATCCACCCAAACTGGCCTAGCAACATCTGACGGACGAGGCTGCAAATGTCCTGCAGGGCTGAGACGAGAACGAGAAGTGGGAAGGGTAGGTTGCTAGCCCCAATCTGGTTTCCAAGAGGTTGTTTACGACACATGGAGATGAGATGTGTTGAAAACTATGATGGGATGTGATGGGATATGTGCTGCACGGGCATGAAAAGTATGAAATGAAAACCCGCTGATTCCAAGGTGTCTATCAGGTTTTTCTGTGCAGCAAATGGCCGCTCCTGCTGCAGCACTTCCTGGGCAAACTCGTGGGAATAGTTGGTCAAGACCGACAAAATGTACAGAACCTGCGCGGATTCGATCCATCAACAAGGCATATATAAATATATTTATATATATATATACACGAAACAAATAGACATATAGACTATTATAATTATATAGATAAACAGATTATATAACTCAATATAGTCAGTAAAACGAGGTCGGGGCTGTCACCTAAAACAATGAGGATGTTGCTCTGTGACTGGCCTCGGATAGCACAGAGGCGCCCCCAGAATTGGAGGAAGAGATCCCGTTGCCAAGCAAAAGCAGTAGATTGCTCAAGACCTCAGAATGGGCACCATAAGAGCAGCATACAAACATTCATAGTTGGCGGCTTGGGGTCCAAAAGTGCAGCAGGAAATACCAGGAATGTGTGTGTATATATATATAGAGAGAGAGAGAGAGATACAATTGTATGTATATATATATATATATTACATTATATACATATATATATACATTATATACATATATATATATGTATGGCTTCGGGCCCGTTTCCGGCGTTATTTTTTACGAGGTTTTCTACACGTGGTGATTTGCACTCAAAAGTCGTGTGAGTCAGACAGTGTTTCTGTGTGTTGCACTTCGAAGCATTGTGGGT
>Ga0126342_10016208_pt1 | contig 13013 bp, 9 predicted proteins | sample Cyp1metagenome_FD_92528 | JGI IMG/M metagenome (GOLD analysis project Ga0126342, IMG submission 92528) | Coral microbial communities from Lord Howe Island, Old Settlement Bay, Australia - Cyphastrea 1 metagenome | ecosystem: Host-associated > Invertebrates > Cnidaria > Coral ... | reverse complement strand
TATCTAATCTATCTAATCTATCTAATCTATCTAATCTATCTAATCTATCTAATCTATCTATCTATCTATCTATCTATCTATCTATCTATCTATCTATCTAATCTATCTAATCTATCTAATCTAATCTAATCTAATCTAATCTAATCTATCTGTCTATCTATCTATCTAATCTAATCTAATCTAATCTAATCTATATTATATAATCTAATCTAATCTAATCTAATCCAATCTAATCTAATCTAATCTATCTATCTATCTACCTACCTACCTACCTGTGTGTGCACGTGTGTAGTTATTCATAAAGGATAATTATTATTATATACATATATATAACTATGGGGGTATAAATACAATTGTATAGATTATTTAGTAAAAGTAATATACAATCTATTTATACACGTACACTGTACATCATTGTACACGATTTGCTACTATGATATGATCAAATATGATCACATATAAACATGTTGCTAAAATGCCAGGCCTCAACGTTTTGAATCTTCATGAAAAGAGGCAAACGGACATCACGCTGCCGCCGCGGCAGTCGCAAAGCTTCGCCAAACATCACATGCCATATGTACATGGCCAACCTGCAGCGATACCGCGGAACAAACACACACCCTTCTCGCGTGCAAGGCACTCCAAAAAAACACATTCGCTGCCAAACAGATGCTTTCACCACCCAATCTTATTCAGTGTGGTGGAGGCTCCTCCATCTACACTTGGCGCCAGCCTATCCCAGACTTTCTTTCATCAGTGAAGTGATCGATTTGCTCCAGTTGGCGTGTTCCATCCGCTGCTTTTTGCAACTTCGTCTTGGGGCTCCCTATGGTAGCAAAAGGTATCAAAAGGTTGAAACGTATCTATTGCTGAGGCAACACAGCATTTCCATGCATCTGCATGCCAAGTTGAGCAGAGGAGCTGCCCAGGTGTGCGTCCCAACCTGAGCCATGCTACTTTGCAATGCTGTCTTCAAAGCATAATTATCTTGAATTATCCAAATCTTAGACCGGTTGGACCTTTTATTTTGAAAGCGACCCTCGCTTCCTGAAAGCATTCTTTGACATTGCAAAGTACGCGAATGTACTATGCACGTTCGTGTCTCACAGCTTCTCTGCCAAATCTTTCGCACCTGTCTTGGGACTTTGGTGGGTGCTGGCCCTGAGGGATTTGCGGTGTTTTCTACAAAATAAAATGAAGATGGTCGAAGCAAGCTGAAGGATGTTTTGGGTCTGCCCATCATGCTGCAATGTCTCGACATTGCGCTTGTCGGCACCCACCTCGTTTACTTGGATCACAACGTATCATGACCTTCAAAATCCAAGGTAGTGAGGTCCCCACAAACCAAGAGACACATCTAGATATTCCGGGTCATGCACAACTCTCCTGCCCGAAGAGACCCTGCAAGACTTGCAGGTCAGGTGACACATCCAACTTCCGGACAACACCTCGGAAAGGGTAATTAAGGGTAAGCTGAATCATCTGCAAATTCTATTGTGGCCCAACGACAGTCTGCGGTCTCTGCCATCCATCTCTTCCGGAGTCTTTTACTGTTGGCTACTCAAAAATCAAATGGTTCATAATGAAGAGATGGCTCCAAATTCCAAAATATGATATACGGATATACGAGTCAGACGCTCAAATCCACCCCCTTGTGCTCTCCTTTTTACCCTTGAAAGAATTTGAAAGATCTTGAAAGTGCAAAAAATAGTTCAATTTTGCCCTGAGATTTGCCTTTGGCTGGTGTGAGGCAAGCTGCGTCCAACTGGGAAAAGTCGGTGGTAAGACTCTGCTGTAAGCCCAAAGTACTCCCAGCCGTGCTGGTAGAACGACATCGGCCTCACTCGTGGAGATGGGTTGCAGGCCCTGCACATGGGTACAAAATGGATACACACTGGATCCATAGTGGACACATTGGATATACAATGAATCAACACACACACATATATATATATATATCTATACCAAAAGGATAATGAATGATAATTAATGGATATAATGGTGCATCACAGGTTCCGCAGCACCTGTCTTCGCCAACTATCACAGAACACTGACATCTGCGTGTAGGCTCTCCTTAACTCTTCTACTGCTCCTAGACAGCCAAGAAGCCTCAAACGTATCCGGTCACGATGCACCATGAACTGCACACAGCAGTAAGCGTTCCTTGAAAGCGCGTCAAAGTCAAGCATATCTATTTAGCTTTGTGCAACGAATGGCGTTCGCCAACAGTGGGCCAACAGGAACTTCAAAAGGAAGAATAGAGTAGACTATCATGCCTCTCCTGTGATGCAGACCCAAAGTAGAGTCCCCTACTTAATAACAATAGGAGTGGATTGGCACTTTCGGTTTTTTTGGTTGCTTACAAGTGTGTTCTCAATTGTGGTAATTGAGAATCAATAGGAGAACAGGATGGTGAAATAGTTGAGTAACTCATAAACATAGAATCACATCTGGTGTTTTACATTGTTTTACTATTAGGTTCCCATCTCCTGGCTCCCTATCCCTCCACTCTCTTCTAAGGCTTTTAATTTAATATTTCGGGAACCTTCGAAATCCAAGTTTGGGCAACATTTTAATTATATAGATGTTAAAAAGGAGTTTAATCAATTTATATCAATTTTAAATAGAAACTTGTCGTTTTCTTTAATTAAGGCTCTTAATTTAAGATCCCGGAAACCTCGAAATCCAATTGCGGGCACTATTTAATTAGATTTTAAACAGGGATTTGATTGATTTTGAAACCTGCAGGCACCAGCAGAACTCTTTTCACAGACACGAGCTGCTCAAACCCTGTTTCACGTCGCGTAATATCCTGATCACAGAATTTACACTTGACAGTGCATTGTTACAAAGTAACAATGGGTAAACGTGCTTGGAGTATATCACAGATATATGATACATCTCACAAGAACAGTTGATTAAGGTCAGAACGACTCTTACCATCTATACCTGGCCCAATTTCAGTAGGGTGGACCTACGAAAAGGGGGGAAAGAAGGGTAGTAGATGACAAACCTCACATAGGCCCTCTGCCTCTGCCCATCACCCCGCAGAGGGAATCAGGGTGGAAGAGGGTGGGGAAAAGAAAAACCAAGATGTCTTGAACCAAAATTGGCCACAAGATTATTCATTTGGAAACACTGACATGTTTCAAACAACAGTGAGACCCTTCCCAACCAACCTACAACTACAACACTGTTAGGTAAGAAATAGAACATTTGAGTGTTTTTAAACTAATGTTATATGTTTTTAATATGAGGAGAATCTTCGAAATCTAATTTTTAGCACTATTATTTTAATTAGATGTTAAAAGTCCCCCTTGTAGATGATTTACCCACAAGAGGGTTCAAGTGATAGGACCGAACCAGTGACATGCCATACATGATCCAGTCCCATCCTCCTTCGCCATAAAGAAACAGAAAAGGAGGCAACACATGAGTGGAGCGGCAAGGATGTTAAAAAGGAATTTAGTCGATTTTGAAAGTTTTTTTAAACTGTTGTATATTAAGGTTTAAAATTTAGTATTAGGGGGAAGTTTCGCACCCCTAATACAAAATACCGCTTAATAATCAAAATAGATCACTAGATGACCATGTTCGCCATTTGGGGGGCGGTAGTATTAGGGTGAAAAGATTAGTCAAATGCAGCCGACATCTTTTTATGATCTTGATGTGTAGGGTAGCATAGGGCAGCCACAAGGCAGCAACAGAGTCTATGCGCTCCTGCTTGTGAAATGTTCCAATTCAGGGTCTGTGTTTCTCTTCTGTTCGTTTGAAATCACATTCAGACCACTTATCAAACAGAATGCAGTTGTGGACGCTGCTGACAGAAACGTATAAATCAGAGATAGCTATCCGTTCACCCAGTCAGCCAAGAGTCACATCGCCGGCAGCCAGGGAAGGTGCGATGGATGAGCCAAAGACTTTCTTCCAAAGAGCCCCGAATTCCTTGAAGTCCGGGGACATCAATCTCGTGTGAATGCACATGACATTGCAGGAGTGTATGCGGGTGCTGCAGCTGCCCCCGAAAAAATCAGTTTGGCTCCAGGATCTCTGCTAGAACGTGCAATGATATGTGGGTATGGCCGTTCCTGGACGAATGAATTCTTCGGGGACGCATTGCCTAGCTGAGTAACATATCTACGCCGGCTTCGTCTTGACATGTCTTGACGTTGCCCTTTGATTTTGAAACCAGAAATTGCCTCCAGAAGCCTTATCTCCTTTCTGAATCTTCCTGATGCTTGCAAATTCTTGCGGAATTGAAATGAAACTCCATATCGAACTCAAGCAAACCAACTAACAACCACAATAGCCTCAACTGAAAGACATGCTGGAAGAGGATTTGAAAAGGATGGCCCTGACATGCCCTGACCGAGACAAACATTACGTTATTGATCACTTGAACATGGTGGGACAAATGGAAGGTGATCCGAGCTCTCGTCACCAGCTACTCAAAGGTGTCGGCGTGTATGGTTTGTGGACAAGCTGACAGCTGAAAGGCAAATCCTGGACAAGTAGCCGGATCAAGTTGGTGACCTTCACAATCAGGATTATCGCGACCTTGCTCCCAAGCAAAACGCAAATAAACTCATGAATTCACTCTTGCATTGTCTTGCCATGACTACTTTTTGCATAGGCAGGTCGAAATAAGGGAGTGGTGAACCGAGTAAATATGATAGCGCAATCGCCCGAAGAAAGAAACACTAAGAAACATGGAGCATGAGCAAATAGCAAGCCATGTGATATCGAAACAAACTCAAAAGAAGTCCAGCTAAACGTCGGGTTGTGGATGAATTTGGTGCAATGCCAAGGTGCAGCCCAAATCATGAAGCACATAGTTGTGGGCAAAGTGCACAAAGCCGATATTCCTTGCGACAGCTAGCAGCTAGCAGCTAGCATCAGCCAGCTGGGTCGGAACACCGACTTCTGAAGGTCCCAACTCCAAGCCCCCCATTACAAGCACATGCGTGAAATTGCTCATGCAACGAGACCCTTTGCTGAGCAAACAATGACTTCACGGCAAATGTTCTCGAAAATACAGAGGCGATGAGCAAACGGGTATGTTGGAGAGCCTTGCAGTTCTGTTTGGAGCTGGTGCTTTGCACAAGACATCACAAGATTTTGCAACTCTGTACAGCTAAGGATCTCCGGTAAAAACCCGCGGATTGCTGCAAAGACTGAATCCGTGAGCAACTCCAAGGACGGCACATGCCTAAGAATTTTCTCACAGGGGCAAGCATAGATTGAACAGGAGAACTTGCAAGACCCCATTATAGCAACATGTATGATGGGGGATGTTCTTGATAGCTTGGCATCTATTTTGATCTGCTATATAAAAAGTAGGATATACCGCACCGGTGCCTCCGGTGCGACTGAGTCACTTGAATCAAAAAGACTTGCAACGAGCCCACATGTGCACTGTGAATAACGTCAGCCGGTCCCCATATTCATGACGGCATGCGGAATGTGCGTAAGTTTCCACGTCATCTTGGTCAAGGAGGGCTGGATAAAGATATACTTGCAGGATGAAATCCTAGAAAATCATTGACAATATCGGTCACACAAGCCACGTTCCTGCACAAGCTGCTCTGGTGCATCAGCATGCAGGAACACAGTGTAATCAGGCAGCGTGTCGTACCTGCAAGCATCCCTGCTGCAACAGGCACGCAACGGCAGCACAACGGCGGTGAAGATGGGTTGTAACGGAGGGAAAGCTGGTAATTATGCGCTGGTTTGGGGGGCGTCGTATTTTAATGATGTTTAATGTATTTTCTGTTTTTTGTTGGCATTTCTGGTGGTGAACGCAGGTGGGCCATAGATGGTGCTAATTTTCCTGTTTTTGTGTCTTGTGCATGAATTGCTCTTGCCGTGATAGCCCCCCGTCAAAAATGAAAAATGCATTTTGCGGTGTGGTTGTGCATTGACACAGATGCTCGTTTGAAATCAGACACGTCCCAAAAGAAAAGCAAAACCGAGCAACCCATAGTGCTCTCCCGCAAGTGAAAGCTGTAGCATTTGCAACGTCTTTTGACCATGATAGAATATGATAGATGCGTTCTTGTCTGCACACATTTGAAATTGTTTGAATTATATACTGTACACTTTCTCCATTGGAAGTGTGTACAGCAGTGTCTGCAGTGAAAATGCCACTTTGCATATTAAATATTATTAAATTATATGCATTCTTTGCATTATTGAAACGGAAAAGAGCGCTGTCAGCGTTGGGTTTTTGGGCAAATCTTGGTCCCAAGAAAGTGTTTTTGTCGGTTTTTCCAACGCTGGTGACGCTCACCTCTCTATTGAAATTCATTGACTTGGCCACCTCGGAAACTTCACTCATTTTTTTAATATAATATTATATATAGTGCTCGGATGTGCTCGGATGATTCAGCAACAAGTGCTACGAGATACGAGCTGGATCCTCTCATATTTATCAGAGAACGAATAACATGCATGACACATCATCACTCTGTCAGCCATAGCCTGCCATAGCACAGAACAGAATCCAAGCTAAACTGACCCCTAAATGGCGAAAGTTCCGTGCTGCCTAGGGCCCTCGCCGATCTACAATGAAGGCCAAATAGGCTGAGTCATCGTCTGCTCGCAATACATCATCAACATACCGAACCTGACATCAGCATCAAAAGATCCCTCATAATTCTGGCCTTGTAGCATATGGTGGCACTTACAACTAACTTAACTAGCAAATACACAAGAACACTAAAGAGTGAAATACTCCCAGCATCAGACAGCAGATCTCAACTGCTGCCATGTGACTGAGACCTCACGAAAAGAGGGGGCCCACTGATCCTGCAGTGTCTGAGCTTCCAGTTGACGTGCCGCCTGACCCAAGCCGCCACACCTGAGACTTCACGTGATCTCCGGCCTTTAATGCATCAACTTCGCAGACAGATCAAGTTTGATCACGATGAAAAGGAATGAAAAGGGAAAGATTGCAAGACATGCCGACAGTTGTGAAAGAGTCCATGAGATAGTCTGAGAGTCTGAGGCTTTAACTTGTGATAAAATCTCAGAGCGACATTTTCTCGCACGGCCTTTGAGCGATCCTCATCACGCCAAGGCAGCTGGTGAAAGGCGCGCAGCCATGACAGCTTCTCAGAGCCTAAGAAACTGATCCGGCAAATGCACATCTGCAGCAAACTGTAACAATAAACAGCTTGTAGATGCTTGGAGCCTATTCACAAGAAACATGACAAAATGACGCCACACGTTATCCTGGCATTTATTCTGACATAAAATTGTAATCTGTGTACCCTATTTATCCCGACATATGTTTCTGACACATATTCGGACAATTTCGGACATATGTGGTTGGTGTATCCGACATTGAAATCGGACGAGGAGGAGGAGGAGGAGGTGACGCAAAGTTAGAGATCCTTACCTGACAGGTGGGGAATCGGTCACTTCCTTCTGCAGGAGCGACAGCCGGCATATCGTATGAACTTCTATAGTGTATAATATATACTGTATTAACACACGCACACACACACACATATTAATGTCAAGAATCCGAATATGGAAGAAATCTGATTGCGTATTCTGCTCCTACATAGGCTTCAAAATGCTTCAAACGACTTTAGGCAATTAAATTACTCATGACTTCAGTCCATTTCAGTCCTGCGGGACTCACTAGGATCCAGGCAATAGCACACCACAAGCTCTACAGACCTGGTGGCCGCATGTGGCCGCTAAATTCATCTAAATTCCACAAACTGTCAACAACAAAAAAACTAAGTATACAATAACTATACTAACTCTTCATCTCTCTTCCGCGGGGCTCTCCAATTTTGGGGGCACAATGGCAAATTTGCCACAAGATACACAAGGATGTCATTCTTGAGATTTTGTCGGACGATCTCAAGGATTCTCAAGGATTCTCAAGGCATGTCTTTCTCCAAACGATACTAGTATCAGCAAGGACCGAAGATGATAAAAGGATTTGAGTACATAGAAGGACTTAAGATGACTTAAGATGACGTATATTGGTAATTATTAGATAATATTATTATATCTTGGCCGGCCTCTGCTTGGTACCGAGTTTTCGTAGTTGCAGGGCGCGGCCAATGCCCTCCCGGAGTGGCCATCCGTCTTGGTAGTGCTGTGGAAGCAGTTCTCCTCGGAACTGCACAGGCAAAAATCCGCAGAAAACCTGTTGCAACTTCGTTCGATGAGCCAAACAGATTCTGTGAAGACAGAGCCCACAGTGCCACAGTTTTTTTCTTTTGCATCACTCGATCTCACTCGTCTTGACATCAATTTCTCAGATGCACGACCTTTGGTAAAGCTATGTAAAGCTGAACCCTGCAAGCCATTTCATGTCATTTCAAAGGTCCTTCTGCAGAGGCCTTGTGATGCGTGTTCACGTAGATCCTTGGTTCAGACATGTTCAGACTGTCCATGAACCGAGATTAGGCTAATCATGACCATATGACCCGTCAAGATTCGAGGCCGAATGCTGGCCGAATTGACCTTACCCCCGCACATGTCTAGTATACATCGAATGCCATATGCAGTCTATATTCATAGTGCATGACATGAAGTGACATGAAATTACACTTCTAGTATATCGGATTGCGTTGAAACACTTGAAGTCTGCCACGTGGTTTGTCTTCAAGCTGTCAAATCCAATGCGATTGAATACCGCAGGTGCCAGAAAGTTTCAAGTAGTTCAATTTTACAGACCCCGGTTTGGTCTAAACTTCACATTTCCTCTCACAGAAGAAAGATATTGTGAATCGACAAGCAAAGGGGTAGAAGTAGCATCAAAGTGGCAAAGTGGTATCAAAGTTTCTGGGTAGTCTCTTTTTGCTACCATCATCACCATCATCTGTTTCTCCGTTTGACTGACACAACGAAAGATCGAAACTATGTGTGGGCCATGTCACATGAGTTCACCTGGCAAACTCAAGGTTCTCGCAAAGGACACCAACAAATCTGGGAAGGCCCATGCGTTTGCATAAAAATGACGCAGGGCAATTTTTTGGGCCATCGCTTAAAATGGAGATTACGGATGCGCAAACGGGTACAGTATGACATAACCTTTTATTTGGGAAGGTCACGTTGCTGACCTCATGGTGGTACGAATTCCGAAAATGTTCATCGCTTACATGTTTCCTATTGCCGGAGTCTTGATATGGCTCACATGTTTGTGCAACCCCCAATTTTAAAAAGAAATCCACGCGCTACTATTACGAGGCTGTCTCAGCCAGACACTGATGGAGGGCAAAATGAAGTTAAAAGCATGGTCACATGGATATCCACTGTACTTGGAAAAAGCATAGTGCATATCCACTGTACTTGGAAAAAGCATAGTTAGTGCATATCCTGCCTAACTGAACAAAGCAAATACCAAATCCCAGCCAGCTGCTCACAGCATATCCAGAAACTTGTTTTTCTCAAAGCAGCAAGGACGCAAAGACCCCCAATCTCACAACATAGGCCAATTCATGTTTTTAATCACTTTTCGACCTGCACTGACTTACTTTGTCGCTTGATACAGATAGATACAGAAAATTGGACTCCGGGCCCAAAAAAAGCATATCCATTGGACTCCGGGACCCAAAAAAGCACACAAATAGATACAGAAAATCTAGTAGATGCTAAAGGGGGCATGCATTTTAGATTTTGATAGATTTTGGATGTTCTCTTTACCATACCAAGTGGATATGGTATATGCAAATTCAATACTTCCAGGGTATATGCAAATTCAATACTTCCAGCCCATGGTACTGGAGATGCTTTTAGCTGAAATATGTGATTTCCAATCTCTGGCTAGCTGCCAGCTACTACATCTTTCGATATCTTTCGAAGCCTGCTGTAGTGACAATATGCATTGCATCTGTTCTTGGTCATCACGATCTCACCGCTTCAAGCGTCTCCAGCAAAGTGTTCCACTTTTCCTCGTTTTCGAAATACATAGACTCTAGCTTCAGCAGAACCTCCAGCGAAACAGGGAAGGACTGATGACTGGTGCCGAAAAAATGCCAGGGCAGCGTTGAAAGATGTGACTAAGTCATCAAGGGATACAAAGGGTCTAGGTGGTCTAGGTTTACCATGGTTTGGAAGTGCTTGGTTTGCAGTCGGTGCCCCCAAAAAGAATGCAGAATTTTATGAAGCAACGTCCGTGAACACTTGTTAATTGTCTCTTGTAGGTGCCGCTCTACTAGCTTTGTCATGCTTGGGCGCAGTCCAAGTCCAAGTATGCTACGTTCACTGCAACCTGGAAATAATCCCCCAATGCATGGGAGATCCTCAGTATTCCCAACTATCCTGTCCTAAAACAGCAAACGATCCAACAGTCTTCAATCCACTGCAGGAGGAGCACGGCCAGAAGGGCGGCAGGTGGGCAGTTGCTGTAGATTGTGTGAAAATTATTCACCAAAAGCGTCATGTCCTCTGTCGGCAAATGTCAGCAGCAAATGTGGAGCTCCAGAATTGCTATATCATGCTAGATCACTGCAAGCTCCCAAGCGTTAGAATGTCAGCCAACCGCTTCCATCTGTTTACGTTTTCAACTTACCCGCTGGGAACAATGGTGAATCAGAGCGCAAATTCTGGGGCTTCATTGTGGTCCATCTTGAACCCTTCCTACTTTTTAGTTTCCGTGTGCATGAACTCGTGCGATCAAGTATTTAAAGATCAGCCTGATGTCAATCCACATCCATGGCCAGACAATTACAACAATGCATGCAGTCCCTGCAGGCTTCCGGAGTCAGTCATGAAAGAGGCGGAGGCTTGCAACTCGCTGCTCATACCATGCACTTGACCGATTCTTGAAGACCTGCCAGAAGCAAATGCAAGCGTAGAACTGTTTCTCCGTCTTGAACAGGGAACATGTGCCCAACAGGCGCAGAGATTGCTGGAAGAAGTGAATATGCATCGCCAGCTCTTGAAGGATGTTAAAGGATGTTAAAGGCTGTTGAAGGATGCTAAAGGATGTTAAAGGATGTTAAAGGTGTATGTGTTTTATTTTTACCGTAATGTTCTTTTCCGCCCATGCTTCCAAGGTCTTGCCCAATCAAGTCACTCTCACGCCACCTGGAAATCGTGCTGCGAGCAATCTCCGTAGAACTGTGGCACTGCCTGAGCTGCAGGATATAACGAGCACAAAACAGGCTCAAGACTCAGGATGTGCACAACAAGCAAACACCAGGATCCTCTTTGCAAATTTGACAAGCAGCTCCGCACGTTCCAAAGAATAAGATTGAGAGGACGGAAGTGATACTACCGGTCAGACCTTTCTAGTACGGACTTGGTTCGAAAGGAAAGCAGACAGAATTTATCAGAATTTGCTTTGGACAGGCAAGATCTGGGATCTGATGCAAACAAAGTCCACCAAATCTTACCGTACAATTAATCTGTTGTGTCATGAAGTTTGCAGCCTGCCCATTGAACAAGTCTTCAAGTCGTGCACCTTTGTACGTACTAGTCACTACTAGTCTCTCCCGGTTATATCATGTTATATCATGTTATCTATATATATATATGTGTGTGTGTGTCAATAATTATGCAGCTATGATATTCTAGATCAATATAGTTAGTTTCTTAGGCTGACTTGACGCCAGAAAGGACGGCACCAGGACCTGCATTGCCAGCTTGCAAGCCTCCACCGAATCTCTTGCGAAGGTCAACCAGCCCCTTGGGTCCTGCAGCAGGTCACTCTACAAGAATTGGGATCCAGCAAGACCACTGAATGCCAATGACAGCAGGAAAACTATGGTTTGTGGAAGGGCAATGAAGGGGCATTTGTCAATCAATATCAATCAATAGTAGTAAAATCTGTTCAAGACCGGCCTATCACGTATGCATGCCAAGATCTTCAACAAATGTGTGCTTTTTACAACGCTGTCCTGTGGAAATTCATTCGGCATCGTGGTCGGCACTCCACAGGTGGCATACTTCGAACACCATCCTTTGCCAAAGAGCTTAGCTGGTCTCCAGGGCCTGTGCCCTGGATTTTATTAATGAACTCCAAGCAGCATGCCAAAATACCCCAGCATGGACAATTACCACATGCTACCGTATTTTTAAGCCCGGAGTAATGAAACCCGGTTGATTGATTGGGGGCACCCCCGAAGGCCCTAAAATCGGTGATCTGTTAACGGTGATGTATGGCTTTGAACTTACACAACGCCCCCATGAAATAAATACCCAGAGGGTTGCCGAACACACGGAGGGTCAGCAATCTGAGCTCGATATTGCGCTGTAGCCTTCCTGCAAAGCTATCCACCCGGCTCCAGCCCCTGAGCATGGCACCATCATTCCTTGGTTGCTGCGATCCAAAACCCTTGTGCGTATGACAAGAAAACGGCGGCTCAGGAAACCTAATGGTCAAAACAACTCCACAAATGCGAGGCAAAATATGGAACTAATTCATGAGACTCCCAACTACAACTACATGATATTGAGCACCATAGGCCGTAGACCACCACTGATAGGGGCTCATCACACCCCTGTTGGGGTTGCCTTTGAGGGGCGCCTTTACATTTCCATGACAAGTCGTGTCCGGCCATAGGGAAGTAAACACCTAGTGCGTGGCCAGCATCTGATTGAAGGAGATGTATGCACAAAGCCTGTCCTGTCATTCTGTTGCATTGTATTGTTCTTGTCTTGAAAGCACCCCACTGCTGAAATCTTCACATAGTTGTGGATTTGGATGGATTTGATGTTGTGGGTGTCTCCCCCAAGACCGCCGGCCAATTCAGGGATCTAAATTGGAGGCACCTACCGCAACTCGAAAAATAGAGGAACTAAAGTGACAAAGATGTACTGTTTCGGCAAATGTTTGTTTTCCTCTGACTGCTTGTGACGAGGTCTTGTGTTTACCTAGGTCGAGCTCTAGAGCCAGAACAGTTACATGGACAACAATGGATCTGAGGTATGATAGATCATGTACCTTTCAAGTCGGGTGTTCTCCTGTAAGTTGGTGAGATGCTGTAACTGGCTCGAGCTCAAACTTCGGTATCTGTGATTGCCAGAGGACGTGTCCCTCTGGT
>Ga0126342_10016207_pt1 | contig 13013 bp, 14 predicted proteins | sample Cyp1metagenome_FD_92528 | JGI IMG/M metagenome (GOLD analysis project Ga0126342, IMG submission 92528) | Coral microbial communities from Lord Howe Island, Old Settlement Bay, Australia - Cyphastrea 1 metagenome | ecosystem: Host-associated > Invertebrates > Cnidaria > Coral ... | reverse complement strand
TATGTTGGTTTATGTTGGTTTATGTTGGTTTATGTTGGTTTATGTTGGTTTATGTTGGTTTATGTTGGTTTATGTTGGTTTATGTTGGTTTATGTTGGTTTATGTTGGTTTATGTTGGTTTATAACCCCCATCAACCAATATAGTTATCTATATAGTTATATCTACCATAAACCAGAGTTAATTCAGCCACTTATAAACCAACTGAACGCTATCTTGGGGGCCCCATCCTGTACAATAAATAGGGTTGAGGGATACATCGAACATCATCGAACTTGTTATATAGGTTATTAACCATCCGCGCAACTTGTAACATGTGGGGGCCCCAGTATGTAGCAATGCCCTTTTCATTGGAATAAGATATGATAATTTCGCCCCTCGAAAAGTGACTGCTTTCTCAGGGGTCCCAGTTCATGAGTTCTCATGTCACCCCTTCAAAAAAAAGTCTTTGTTTTGTATATTATACTCTCCAATAAATATTGCAAGGTTCCAAACCATTGAGGGAATTACGAACCCGAATCCAGGAACTAGAAAACCGATTCTGGGGGAAAAAAAAACATGTCAAGAACCCTACCCCCAAAATGCCAGCTGCTGTCTGAAGTGGCTCTCCTCATTTGAGTCGCATCGCAGTGCTTCTGAATGGAAAGCCAAGGCTGCCAGACGTGTAGCTTGAAGGAATCGGCGTGGTAGAGGTTCAACTTTCATCCTTTGAGCGAGATTGTTTGCGAAGTCGCAGCAGTTGTAACCTATCATCTGGTAAAACTCGTGCTCCTGCTTGGAGGTTCACGAGCACAACTTTGAGAATTAGGTAATAATGGAACATGGTATAGTCAGTATTACAATGGAACATGGACGAACATGGTACAGTATTTCAACAATATGGCACATTATATATATATAAATAAATTCATGGATATAAAATAGGTATATCAACAACGGATGTTAATCAACCAAGTGATAGAAACAAAACATATATGGCGGGAAAAAACAACACGATTGTTTCTTGGTTTACTGCCCATTCTAATGTGCCGCTCCCCGTTTACGATAGCTAAGTTGGTGAACACAATTAACTCCAATAAGTAGGGTTTACGGTACTTTAGAACTATAGTGATCATGGGGTTTAAAGAAAAAGCAACAACATCACTGGGGGGCCCTACATTGTATGCCATGCCATCTCATAAATTATATATATGGAGGTTTCCTAAAATGGAGGTACCCCTAAATCATTTGTTTTTTCATAGGATTCCATCATCAACCAAGCATTTTGGGGTATCCCCATGACTATGGAACCAATGGTACCATGGGGTAGCCATGGAAAACCGCAGTAACTGCGGTGATGCCCCTGAGTTATAACCCCATCTAACTCTCGATTTTTATGATTTCGCTATCTACAGAAAATTTTCTATAAACCATAGTACCTAGAAATATAGTGATTTGTAGATCGTTAATATCTACCCATCTAACTAATTACATCTAACTATAATCATACGATAAACAATTGCAAAGACCGTGTGAACCAAACCAACAAATGGCGTTCACGACCTGGAGCCGGAGCCCACCTTGGCTTGACTGCCTAATCTGGCCCACTTGCCATCGCTGGAACGAGGTTCCTGGAAATTGGAACCAGGGTCAAAGAACACTCATAGGAAACTGCCAAATTCATTTAAAAAAGTTGTTTGAAAACAAACTAACATTTTAGGTTTTCAAAAACAGGTCTTGAAAAATTGCTTCCAAAATATCAACCAGAAACTGTTATTGTTTCTACCAGAAAATAAGGGTGTTATCCTTTTGGTGCAGATACTTTTGGTGGCCATCCTTCAAGACCCCTCCATCAAGTATCTTGTTCAAGAATGTGTTCTGATGAACAACTTCTGTTATTGTTGATCAATATATCATGTTTACCAATATATCATGTTGATGATCAATATATCTTGTGTTATTGTTGATCAATGCATCATGCTTGTTGCTTGAGTGCTTGAGCCCTCATTGTATCTACCATGTTTGACCACAAATTGTACAAAGCATCACAAACAAACACATGTTAAGTCTTTGGTTCAAGCCCAATTCCTAAACCAACATAAATTGTGTTTAGTAATATTTCTAACAGTGTACTCAGTAACTATGTAACATAAACTATAAGGAATTCCTATGTCACATAAATTTCAAATGAAAGGTGACTTAGTAACTCATTCTATTGGGCTGGGATTCGGAATGATTTGGATGGGGTGATACCATGGTGAACATGGTGAGCATTTTCCAACAATACCCACGGTGTTGGTTTGCCTACAACGAAAATACGGTACAATCCATTGGACATAGAATTTGTGGTTTCTAGATAGCTAAGTTGGTGGACATAACTTCAATAAGTAACAAGTATGGCTTATGGTATATACTTATTTCTTATAACATTTATAACAAAGATTAATTGGGATTTATAGGAACAATTGGGATTTAATGGGATTTATGCTAAGTTGGTTGAAATAACTCCTGTTTCACTATGGTTTACGGTACTAAGAACTATAGTTTTCATGGGGTTTCTAAAGCAACGTTCACATAACTGCGGGGGCCCAATGATCCCAATGGGCCCAGTCCTCAGGCTTTGCGGCGCACAGCAAGCTGCCCTGATGCTGTGAGGTGAAACAACTGTTTTGAGTTATTGGAAAACCACATGAAATTAACTGGTTATTGTAGTATTGCAGCAAAATACATCATTAAAGTCTGATGTGTTTTTTTTTCGGTGTGCAACCCATGGTTTTTCTGCATGGTGCTCTCCAGCATGCGCAATCTCAAAGATTTTGTCCTTCTGGGTCCATGTTACCCAACTCGTCTGGATTTGAACCTGTCGAACCTGTCGTGTCTCATTTGAAACGTTACTCCAAAGGTTTGCCAGATTTTCACCTCAGTCCAAGATGATCCTATTCTTCGTGAACCGCAATAAATCTGGCTGAATTATAAAAAAGTAACTACCCTCTGGTAAACTAACGTTACTATGGAAAATCACCATTTTCAATGGGTAAATCCACTATTTCTATGGCCATTTTCAATAGCAAACTGCTAGTTTACCAGAGGGTAACATGACGCTGAAACTTGCGGCAGGGGATGATTGCACTCTCTTTCCGCATGTTTCCAGTGACGTCATGACGTGAGGTACTTATCCTAACCCCAAAAATCATAGCCCACTTCCGACGAAGGTACTTGGATCCATCCCATATAACCTAGTTTGGTTTTAAATATATACCCTCTGGTTATTTAACATAGCCATGGAAAATCACAATTTTTAATAGGTAAATTAAACCATCCATAAATGGACCATTTTCCATGGCTATGTTAAATCACCAGAGGGTATATATATATATATATTTCCATATATCACTATAACATATATCCCATATATCATATGTCCCATATATTCCTATTTTGGTTGTAAAATGTCCCTTCAAAATGACCAGTGCCTCACGGAGCACGGCCAAGGGTTCGCTGTCCAGGGAAGCATCAGAGCGAACCTGGAACAATTCGGAATGCTGGACTTTGGACCAGCCCTCTCTGGTAATTTAACATAACTATGGAATATCAACATGTTTATTTGGTATTTTTTGGAAAACTCAGAACTTGGGGCATTCTGAAAATGGAAATCTAACCAACAATCGTTGAGAAAAGTTTGATATTTTGTGGGGAAATGCGTTTGGCCAATGTTCGAGTTCAGATAGCCTTCAATGGGAACACTTTTGGCATTTGGTGTACCTGAGAATGGGGTATATCACCAAATAGCCTTTTTAGTGTGAACATGACTATAACATGTTCTCGGATCAATGAGTACTTGTTTTTTAATCATCAACAGTGCGTACATGATGCATTTAATGGGAATGGGTATGTGCATCCCAGATCAGTGGGCAACCATGTCAAATAATCCAGTTATAGATGGAATATCTCCAGGTACGTATGGGCTGTTTATATTATATACATGTGATATGTATTGATATGTGGTTTATACCATGTGGGGCCCCCAGCTTAAAGTTGCTCTATAAACCCCATTCACTATAGTTATAATTACCAGAAACCAGTTGTGGGAGTTATAAACCAACGTAGCTATCTATATAGAGGTGACCACATTGTGTAGGGTTTGAAAGGCGGGTTTGTTCAAATACTTAATGGGGGTTGTAAACCAACTTACAACTAGGGGGCACCACCTTGTACCTTTTGATGGAAATAGTCCGGGTCTATGTTAGTGGCACAAATAGCATCTGTTGTTTTTAAATAAATCCAGGTATATACCCTCTGGTCAATTAACATAGACCCTGAACATAGCCTAGTTTTAATGGACACTAATCTTCCAACCTCTATCTGCCAGGGTCTATGTTAATTTACCAGGGGGTGTGTATATATATATGTATATACTGCCATTTTGACTCCTTTTGATTCGATAGCGCAAACAAAACCATCATGCGACACATTTTTTTTCGTCATTGGGGATTCCCACCATGCCCGTATGCTCCATGTACGGAATATTTACCAACATGTGCCCAACATAAATCACCCAGTTTTGTAGGTAAATATACCATACATGGAGCGTATGGGATGGGTTCTAGATTTCAAGAATTCCTGTAAAGTCAACCAAGGTCGAACAACTTCATAAAAATTATGATATACCATGGTACTACTATTAAAAGGATTGGTTGACTAGTTATACCATGGTATACAGTACTACCATGGTTATATTAAGGCCAAAACGATTGGACCAAACAAAAATGAATGGTTAAACATGTTCACCACTTTTTTGTGGGCCCATTGGCGCGCCATTTGTGGACAAACCAATATCATACTCATAGTATTTGTTATATCCCATTGCAGCCCTTTATACCCTATTGATATAGCGGTTTGTGCTTGATTTTCGACACAATTTTATCTATAAACATATAATATATATATATAATATAAATCAACCAAGTCGGGGCCCTGCATCACACCATATCTATCCATATCTAACCATATCTCATATGTCCGAGTGTCAGGAGCCCTTGTCAGGCATCCCGGCGAAAACAAAAGTGTGAATGACCTTCCAATGTTCACAGTTGCACCTCGTTTCCCAGCGTTCCGTGGTGCGTGTTTGAAGAGCGGGGCTTGGAAATTGGTGTTCCTGAAAAAAACAGTGGTGTAGCCCAAAACACATCCAAAAAGCAGTGTATGTTGATGTATGTTGATGTTGATATTATATTGAAAGGAGCATGTTTTACTGACTGATTTCCTGATTGGATTTCAGGCTGGCCTATGTTGTAACAAATTCATTTCATACTATTCATACAGCATCAGAACCAGGTCAGCGTAAGGTTTGGACATGCCCTGGAAACACAAAAACTAGTAAAACATCGTAAAGCTACTTTCATACCACATTATTGTGGAAAACGGGCTTTGGATGGTAGCAAAAACACGTTGTTTTTCGTTCAATCATGTTATACAATAAGTATTACCCTCTGGTAAATTGACATAGACCCTGAAAATAAGCAATGTTTAGTGATTTCCACTAATCTTCCAACCCCTGCCAGGGTCAACTTGTTTTATTTACTGAAAGGACATAGTTTACACTTGACCAATGAGAATTTGGACACTCGAAGCACAGCTCCAACGTGGGGCTTCCGGACATTTGCAAATGCCGCTGGCAGAGTTCTGGTGCTGCCCGTGTCTGGCGATAGCTGTGGTAGATGAAAAACCATGACTCACTTCATGGTTATTGGGAATCATGGTTTGTCATGGTTATTGGCTTACTGGTGCTTAGTGGTAGATGATAATCATGGCTTAGTAGGGAATTTTCGGGAATGATCCACTGGCTAACTATCAATAATAATCCCAGCATATCCCAGCAACCCCCAGCAACCCATCCATTCCTTATGTAAAACGCACCAGTAAGATGAAAAACCCTGAAAAACGTGATGGACTTTTCATGATATAACATGAATCCATAATCCAAAGAAAACATGATACACAATGGGAAAAGCCAAAATGAAAAATATGAAAAACCATGGGTTTCTCCATGATGAAAAACCATAAATGATCATGAAATCATGGGCCAAATGATGTTCCAAAGCCTTGGATGAAATGGAATATTACAATAAATACAAAATTCATAAAAATTCAACCTGTGGAAAAACCTTAGATGATCTTAGCCACTTTCTTTCTTGAAAGCATTTACTTTATTTGTGCAACTTGAAAATTCATCAAGACCACCCACCCTAGTGGGCCCATTCTCGGCAATGGATTCGCAACACCTAGAATTGAAAGGTGATGCTGAAAAACACGGCTCGTGCCCCCTTGGCCAGAGCGAAACGGGTAGCTGTGGACAATGGAAAATAAATTATAAGAAAAAACATGGCTGAAGAAAGCATGCGTGTGAAAGTGCGAGTCAATCCGCGCAGGACACCTCCCAATTTGGAAGGCGACCAGGACCAAAAAAGAAAACTAGTGGGGGACAGGCATAGGGGTGTTCTACTGAAATATTCTTTGAAGCATAGCATTCATGTGGCATTCGCTCCGGCCACAATAGGCTACTGAGGAGCTTATCATCCACACTTACGCATTGCCCATTGATGATTTGATAGCCAAGGACTTCAAAATGATTCTGACTTCCAATGACATATTCGTAATCTTTCACTTCCAGCCCGATTCGTCGAAAGGACTTCTTCAAGAATTCCTTCAACTCAAGGGTGTGTTCGCCAGACTAGATGAGAAACAGATCATCTCTAAATGTGCTAATTGAATCAATGCACGTGTAGCCAAAATGATCAATCAACATTCCACCAGCCAAAACTGCAGCGTAGAAAGTCAAAAAGCTCTCCGACGACTGAATTTTGAAAGCTCCCGATAGCTGTTGGCGGTATGAAGTCTGATAAACATCTCTCCAAGGCGTCGCAATCGGCGCATCGAAGAGCAGGCTCTTGGGCAATTCCAATAGAGCATCACGCGTAATCTCCTCCTCTCGGAACTGATTTGGCTCATGACCTAAATATCTCTCCGCAATATTGTGACAGATAGACTTGTCCATCTTTGACACATCCAGAGATAACACACGGCCACGGCCCACAGCATTTCTGAAATCATTCGCGTTAATGGATCAAATCCAATCAAACACGGATGAGGACTGCTTCGAATCCACTTTGTAAAAGCCAAGCTAGTCCGTCCCAGAATCCAATTACAATAAATACTGAGACAAGAAAAAAACAGGAAGTACAGCGAAACACCACTCAGCTGGGTTTTAGAGTCGAACATTTGAATAATTTGAATGGTCATCTCAGTTCATAGTTGGTTAATGATCAGTTGTTTTCTTCAGCTCTTTGTACAATGTACCATCTGGAAAACTAACATAGCTATGCAAACCATTACACACATGTGTACTTGATTTCAATATCAAAATTGCGATTTTCCATAGCAATGTTAGTCTTGTGGCCCACCTTGTAAGCGCCCCAAAAACATTGCCAAATTTTGTTGCTAATCAAAATCCCATTGAAATCACCATGAAATGACGTTTTGAGGGTTGAATTGCAGGTGTTCATGCAATGAAACATGGCAACAGAACCAGAAACATAGATGTTTACTCCACGATTTGTAATGATCTTTTCGCTGCCTGTCTCCATGTGTAGTTGCATAGGTGAGATTTCAGACATTAAAAAATGTTAGGTAATCCAGTTTTCGAAAACGGATGTACCCTCTGGTAATTTAACATAGCTATTGAAAATTGTTATTTATAGTTGATTTACCCACTAAAAATGGTGATTTTCCATAGTTATGTTAGTTTACCAGAGGGTAGACCTCCTAATCAGATGCGGCTTAATGGCCCTGCATCAGCACAGGGCCAAGGCCAAGAGATGGGGTTGACCTCTCATGTCCAACTGCACATCAGCTCAATAAGTGGTCACCTATGCAGTCCTATACAAACACAAGATGGGCCAACTCGTATAGGTTACCACGTATACAAACACCTTATATACAAACCTAAAATTTCAAACGTTGATAAGAAATCGAAGTTTGTGTTATCAACCTCAGTGACTGAAAGTTCATGGTGATCACTATAATTAGATGACTTCAAAATCAACGTATGATTGAGGCACACCAGATTCATCGAGCTGTGGGCTGTGGCATCCATTAACAACCCAACTCAATGCTTACATATATCATATACTTAACCTAAACTGGCAATGGATTTTTGTCCGTTGATTCCTTGATGTATTATTCATAAAGACTGAAACTGTTGTTTTTTCCACATGAACAAAAAAATAACAGTGTTCAAAACCCAAGACGTCATTCAGACTACAGAGCTTGGTTAAAACTGGATTCCCAGTTCATGGATTAAATAAATATATATATATATATACATAACCACCAGACCATTACGGTAATCCCCAATATAATTCATGATCAGCCCACAAGGGTTTAGCAGCCACTGTTGCCTGCTTCGGCATTTTCGCCAGGGTGCTGGAGACTCCTCGTGTATAAAATGCCGGTCAAATCGAGTTTCAAAACTCATTTTTTTCAAATCTTGCACGATTAACTCAAAAGCCATGGACAGAAAAAACAATTGAAGACAAATGGTCTATAAATGAATGTATAATATAATATATACAATTCATGCATAGGACGTAGGACATTTGTAATAACCATGTAAAATTACCAGCAAATATATATATATATATATATTATACGTGTATATATATAATTATATATATGTATATGTATACGTGTATATATATATAATATTCATATAGTGTTGAACATCCTCATACGTCATAGGTCCTTGTTTTGTTGGTTACAACTAGGCGCTAGGTGTTTCTCATAGGATCAAACTGATTTTCAACATGATCAAACTTGGTGGATTCTCCCGAGCTTACAATGTAGTTGTAAGTTGGTTTGTAAAACCCATAACTTGGGTTTATGGTAGATACAGTATACCTATACTTAATGGTGGTTATAAACTAACTTATGGTAAATATAATACAGGATGGGATCCCATAGTTAGCTAAGTTGGTTTATAACTATAATATCTGGTTGGTGGTGCAAAAACCATCTTGAAAAATATGAAGGTCAATGGGAAGGATGACATCCCATATATTATGGAAAAATGTTTGAAACCACCAGCCAGCTATATTCAATTCTACTATATCCCGGTGTGACATTGGAGTCATTTGCACCAACTTGGTTATCTAGGGGGCCCCACATTGTATAGATGATTAGTGGTGCTAAACTACCCATTCTACAAATCATTTGCCTTTCTTTTGATAGTTGTCCCCCCATATTCACTTCACGCTTTGTGTTGTTTGAATCAAATCACTATCATATCAGTTCCCAATATATCACACCATGTATGCCACAGATCATAACTGGCTAGTATTTGTGGGCTTATAATCCAGTTATAAATGGGAGAACCGCACGATTCATGGGGACTTACCGACCAGGGCAGCGCGACCTCCATTGCTGCTGGCCTGGTGCAGGATAGGAGGGATGTGACTGTGTATATGTTTGTCATACATAAGAACATGAAAAGAACCTGAAATTGATACAATCTATATCTAGATACAACATGTAGTATTGTAGTATGATATATTATATTATATTATATTAAATTGTATTATATTATATCATATTATATATATATCACATTTCAACTGATAATATTCATATCATACCATATCATACCCATCCCATATCGCAACATCACTTCAACAAATATATGGTTTATGCTACACAAATATATGTTTTTTTGAAGCAACGTTCACATCGCTGCGGGGGCCCAATGAACATAACATGGAACATATTATGATCTACGAGCTGTTGGACCGAACAAAAATAGCAAGTTTGTTGAACTCACAACCAGTTTACGCGCTGGCGTTTGTGGTTAATCAGAACTGGGGGGCTTCACTGGTTGGTGAATTAAATAATAAAGCCCCTCTTACAGTAGTTTACTATGGAGGACTAGAGTCGATATAGAGATGACTACAAATTTCTATAGATTTCTATGTAACCCAATCAACATCCTCTACAACTCTGCCTTTGGCGTAACCGAAGCCGACGGGGACTTGGGCGCAGCCTGACTTTCTGATTACCGACACTGAGGCCCGGAAAAGACAATCCCCCAAATGGCAAATTGAATGGAAAATGATGGGATAAATATTGATTAAATATATTTAAATATAGTTAGTATGGTTCAATATGGTTAAAATGATGGGTTAATACCATCATTTCCTATTAAATGGTGAATCATCAATGTATATATATAATGGTGAATTATCAAGTAGTGATCCCCAATATATATATAATATATATAATAGGTATATATATATATATATTTATAGCTAATGGTCTGTCTGAACACCCCAGTTAATGGTCATGTTCTATGAAAATGTGGGTTTGACGGAAAACAACGGATACTGATTTACAAAAAATAACTCGCTATTTCTTCCAGAGAAATGATCACAAACAATGGGGCCAAATGGGATTTTCACATCACATTCTTGTCTTGATGATGGGACCATCCCCAAAATAATGTGGGAAAAACAATGCCATAAATCACCCATCGAATGGTACCCTCTGGTATATTAACATAGACCCTGGCAGTTGTCGGGGTTGGAAGACTAGTGAAACCACTATAAATTGGTCATTTTCAGGGTCCAACTGTTAATTTACCAGAATGTATAACGTATGTTCTATAATTCATCTGGGTAAAACAATGCCATAAATCACCCATGAATGGTAATCATACCACCTAATTACTGTATATATTTATGGTGATGACTGGGGGATGGTAAATATGGCAGTCTCCTACCCACATCAGATTTAGGGGGATCCGATTATACTATCAGCCATGGCGGGGTGACCCTCTTGTCTGGTCCATGTTAACTATCCGAATCCATCAAAAGTCGCCCATAAAAAAAGGGGTTCAGACGGAACAAAACCTTCAAAAAATGAAATTTTAACACATTGTATATGTGAATTGATTTCTGTCAACATATGTTTCAGCTATTCTGAGGGAGAGTAAGTACAAAAATGGTCTTAAACAAAACAAATATGAGGCGACAAACATAGCAATCATGGCTCTAAGTTCGGATATATCTTTAATCAAGCAAAGCTACGTATGTTTTGTGGCTATTCACATCTTCGTTCTACGGAGAAATTCGGATCTCCAGCAAATCCAAAGGTTCACCCCGTCGTCGGCCAACATAGAATACCAATCCAGGATGATGAAATCATGTCATATCACTGAATCCAGAGTAAACCTGGATATTTTTACTAACTCAGCCAACAGAAATCAATCATAAACCAATATAAACCAATATAAACCAATATAACCCACCATTTTTGATGGTTGCCAAGTGGCCTTTGGCACTGACACCGGAGACTTTGGTGTAGCCTGGCGTGGAGAATCATTGCCATATGGGCCATTGGACTGCCAAAAAGATGAATTATAGAACATAAATTAACTGACGAAAGTAGATACTGGTTGGTGGTTTTAACCATCTCGAAAAATATGACAGTCAATGGGAAGGATGACATCCCGTATATGAAATGGAAAATAAAAAATGTTTGAAACCACCACCAACCAGTAGATATTCTTGCAGCAAGACTCAGGACTCAAAAAACAAAACTTTGGGCTGATGCAGCCGGCTACAAGAAAGTGACGTACAAAGAGCCTGGCGGTCTCAACCCATCCCAAAAATTATGCGTGCCAACGAGGGTAGCCGTAAATCCACTGTTTACTCACATGTAGCTGTTTCCTCTTTAATTGGACTCTTTGAGGCTACAAGGCCGTTTTCAGGCGCATTTATTCATATCATATATGATTGGTTGCACATATATATATATATACCTGAGAAGGGGGGGGACGAAAGCCAGCCTCCAGACAAATGGGGGGAGCATTATCGAAACAGGACATTCAGCAAACAGGAGTTTGAAGGAACATCAGCTGTAGTACGTCTCACTTGTTTGCGAGCCTGTCGTTCATAGAGGCTATCATGCTCCTTCAAGGCTGCATCCATCATCGAAACCTTTGGCTCATCTTTGGGAGTGGAGAGGTTCTTCTCTGCAGTCCAGCATCGGGCGCAAATTTTCTTGTACTTTGTTTTGATCACCCCATCTTCATCGGCTGTTTGAAAACAGACCACTCCGGAAGTAATCATCCGGCGGTGACTGTTCCACTTTTTACAGCTGCCGCAGCAGATGTGGTCCTTGGCAGTTTCCAGCTTGTCGTCATACATTCGCAGGAAAGGGTTTTCTGTCGGATTAGGTTCATTGGGTCTAGGCGTAGGGCTCGATGGTGAAAAGGTCTTCAAACAACACGTAAACACCATCTATTTGACCATTTGTTTGGCTTTAAAAATGTTAAAACACATGCAGCAACAACAACAACAACAAAAACAATTGGAGCTTCTCAAGCTCCACAAAACGGAAGTGCGGCACGGGATTTTTTGCGGCTCTCCCCAGCCAGCCTCACTGTCCGAAACAAACCCAAATCAGAGCCCCCTCCCCCACACCCCCTAGATTAGCTTCCCGTCGCTTCGCGTACCATGCTACCATGACGCGTTTCTCTCATTACCTCGAGAAAGATTCAGGCCTCAAGCAGGTCAGCCATTCCATGGGTCTCTTCGATGACAGTGCCACATCGTTGAACCCAAACGCAAAATTTGTCCGGGGTCCGGGGTCCTTGCTGGGCATGTACGGCGTTAGAAGATGCGACCCTTAACCGTCGAAATATCATTCAGAAAGAAAAACAAAACCAATAAAACAAAATAGGAACAAACAACACGCGGACAAAATTTCACAGACAGACGCGCTGACCAGTGTACATACAAACCTCGTTACACGGAATCACGGTTTCACACAAACCCTTTTATACACAAACATCTTCGCACAGAGCCGCTTTTACAGACAGACGCTTTTACACACAGACCCTTTTATACACAAACACCTTTACACAAACATGCTTTTACACACAGACCCTGTTACACACAGACACTTGTACAGAGACACTTTTACACAC
>Ga0126342_10016206_pt1 | contig 13013 bp, 16 predicted proteins | sample Cyp1metagenome_FD_92528 | JGI IMG/M metagenome (GOLD analysis project Ga0126342, IMG submission 92528) | Coral microbial communities from Lord Howe Island, Old Settlement Bay, Australia - Cyphastrea 1 metagenome | ecosystem: Host-associated > Invertebrates > Cnidaria > Coral ... | reverse complement strand
TTTTCCTATGGTTTTCCTATGGTTTTCCTATGGTTTTCCTATGGTGTTCCTATGGTTTTCCTATGGTTTTCCTATGGTTTTCCTATGGTTTTCCTATGGTTTTCCTATGGTTTTCCTATGGTTAAGGGACCCATCATTTCTTCCTCCGCATCCGCCTCGGCAGCTTCTTCACCGAGCAGCTGCAAACGCTTCAGCTGCTCCTCGAGAAACTCCCGAGGTCTGGGGCCCCAGTTTTTGAAGACGAAATCCCCATGGAAAATCCAATGGAGCAGTTGATACCCTCTGGTAATTTAACATAGCTATGGACAATCACAATTTTTAATGGGAAAATCCACTATAAATCACCATTTTCAATAGCTACGTTAAATTACCAGAGGGTAAATGATGGTTGATGATGGTTGATTTTTTTTTGATGATTGATATTTGTTTGATGATTTTTGAATATGTTTGATGATTACACTACAAAAAACTATGGAACATCAGAATCTTTAATGGGTAAATCAACTTTTTATATGGCCATTTTCAATAGCTGCGTTAGTTTGCCAGAGGGTAGATGAACATCACAAAATCCTAAGACTAGTCTTAGAAAATCTATAGAACAACAATGGGAAATCATGAAAATCATCTATGTTCCCGTGATCTTACACACTTGTAAACTCTGGAAAAACTTTTCCGGGTCGGCAAAGAGATCCCCTATGAAAATTCTAAAAATGAAACCATGAAAAACAATCCTGCATCGTTTTTATCCCTCTTTTTCATCGTGAACTCCCCATATGGGTCTGTCTGAGAATATCGTTTCTCCAGTAATTTGATGCTTCATCATGGTTTTCCCCACGAATATTGCCATAAATTGAAGGCAAAAATCATCCATTCACAGATCCATGTAAACCAAATTCTTGGTGATGGTTAAATCAAGTTAAATCATGTTAAATCCACGTAACATCCCATCAAAGCCCATGGCAATCCCATGAAATCCCATGAAATCCACCATCTGCTCGTGGTCGAAAAGCCTCCGCTGAAAAACAACAGCCCACGGCGACCCATCCTGAGCCCCGGCCCCTGTGCCTCCTGGACACGCCGAGCCTCTACGAGACCCACCTGGGATCAGGAAGCCCCAGGCGTTTCGGGGAGACCATGGGATTGCCAGGGCCCGCGGGCCCGCGCCTCAAGCTGCTGGTTTCTTGCTCGCTCCGCTGCAAGCTGCTCCTGGAGATTTTGGGGGCCGGTCTAACCCGATGTTCTCCGATTTCAGAAATATACTCTCTGGTGGTTTGACATACCACATCATGACAGTCACTGATATAATTTACCCTCTGGTAATCTAAAGATAGCGATGGAAAATGAATGCAAATGACCTATGATAGTAGATGATTTTCCTATGACCCATGGCCATTTTCCATTTTTCCGAACTGTTCGTTCACCAGAGGGTAGAACTTTTCTGAGTTTCTCTTCAAAAAAAATCAGGACTAGCTGAGTTCAATTGGCTGATGTGGCTCCCCTATCCTTCAAAATTCTGCCACAAAAATGGTGTTGCTATTTCAACCAACACAAGAAAGAAAAAGGGGTACAGTAACTGTGGACTCTTTGCTATGTAAAAACGACTTATCTGTTTCTGACATTGCGAACCAGTGCTTCGCAAGTAGTTCTTCGCCCCTCCAACTCATTCACTGTATCCTGAAATAGAGTCTGTAACATTCTATAATTGTGTTTGTCTGAAAATGGTGTACTCCAAAAAATCCAGTGCTTTATCATCACTTTGCCATTCTTCAATGGCCATTTAGTGGGGGGTACAGCATTTACAAAACCCCATCGATAAGTACTTAAAGTAACGGAACAACGGGTGCTACTCGCAGCTACTTTTCACATCTTTTCGCCAGGTTATGTTGAGCGGAACTTCCAACATCAAACGCTGGTGAAAAACCCAGCAATTTCAGCATCATTTCCAGAAAGATGGCTAAATCGTCCATATGTTGCCGCAAAACAGTTTTATGGATTTGCTAACTGTTAAAGGGATCCAAAAATTGGAAAAAAAAAAGCATCTTCCCAAAAAAGATTCCCCTATCAATGGTGGATTTTCATGGATTTTTCCCATGTTGAACATCAAAAAATCCATCTTCAACAACCAGTCATGGTGGCTTTTTCCCATTTTCAACGTGGAAAATCCATCTGAAACAAACCCAAACAGTGACCAACTTCAGTTCCAGTTCCAGTCGTCTCTTTTTCCGCACCTTGAGGCCCTTCGTCTGCACGCGTAGCTCCAACAAGCGCTCGCGGACCACCTGACAGAGACCGCTCAGAAAATCACAAACCAAATTCATCAACCAAAAAAGAACTTGTCTGGTAAATATTAGTTGATGGATTTTTTGGGGAAATTGTCATGGAAAATTAATCCATATGAATTCAATAGATCACTGGTTGGTGGTTGACCTACCCCTCTGAAAAATGATGGAGTTCGTCAATGGGTTTCGGATGACATCCCATATATGATGGAAAATAATCCATTCATGTTTGAAACCACCAACTAGTTATTTATAGGGGGGTTGTCTCAGTTGTCGATAAACCCTCAACCATCATCCTATGGCGATGCCGGGGCACCTCCTTCTCCTTCTGATCCCTTTCCTTTTGTTCCTCCACGCACTTCATCGCACCTGCAACCAGGGGGGACACCAATTTCATGCTCCAACCTGCCAACCTGCCTAGTTGGCAAGGCAGGGAATCTGATGTTTCTTTGAAATAAAATCGCCAGCCTTTCTTCCCAGGTCGTGCTATAACTAGTGTCACCCACCGAAGTTTGAAGCAACCCTACCTAAAAATACCTAAAGTACCTAAGTCATGTCAAGAAACAGCAAGAAACAACAAGGACTAATAGGGGTTTAATAGGATATCATGGAAATATAAACCACCAAGACTCAACTACCATGTGGTTGGGAGACTCACTTCATACCTCCAACGGGCTCCCCATGTTTTGTTGCTCCCGAAACAACCACTGGAGTGGCTGCGAAATCAATCCACTAACAATAGTTCGATGATTTTCGCAGCTGGAAACCAACAATAGTTCAATGTTCCATTCATCCATTTTTATATCTATCATTTATTGTAGTTAATACATGTTAATACCTATCATAGTTATAGTGGATTTCATCATTAAAAATGGTGATTTTCCATAGTAAATGATAGTTCACCTGGTTGGTGGTTGAGCCCTACCCCTCTGAAAAATGATGGAGTTCGTCAAATGGGAAGGATGACATCCCATATATGATGGAAAGTCATAAAATTCCATGGTTCAAAACCACCAAGCAGTGATTATTAACCATCATTAACCACCATTAACCATCATTAACCATCATTAACCATCATTAACCATCATTAGCCATCATTAACCATCATTAACCATCATTAACCATCATTAACCCAGACTAAAAATTCATGTTCCATACCACCAACCCGTATTGGATTTATGATGTTCTACTGGATTTTCCTGTGATTTCCCGTGGATTTTCCCATTCCAAAATCTCCATCTTTCATGGGGAGTGCCCAGCCGCCCCGCCCGATGGCCCAACATGCGACCAGCCCGTGCCAACCATGATGCGGTATCAGCATATACCCGGCCTGGTAAACATACAAAAAACCATGGAAAATCCACCCATTTTCCCAGTTTATGGATGGGAAAACTCCCTATGTTTCTATGGTGATTTAAACCATAGCTTTTACTGTTAGTTTACCAGGCCGGGTATCCCCGCAAATCTCGTCTCAAGGACCAAGGACTGAAGCAATGTATTGCTCATCTATGCTTGAATGTGGTTGTATTTGTGATATCACCCCATTGAATAGATGCTATGACAGAAAAATCAGTCAGTCAAGTCACCAACAATTTTTTTTTGCAAATCTATACTTGAATATGCGCGCCCAATTGAGCAATGTCCAAAAAAGCTCAAAAGCTCACAGATCCAACAGGGTCTACAGGGTTCCAGCTTGGGTGCCGCCAGAAAAGGGTAGTTTGTTGAGTGGACTATCTGACTATACATTAACAGTCCTTCATGATTTCCGATATTTTAGAATGATTTAGCCACAAATTCTAAGAATCTATACTGGTTGGTGGTATACCTACCCCTCTGAAAAATATGAAAGTCAGTTGGGGTTAATTATTATTCCCAATATATGGAAAAATAAAAAATGTTATTTGCATGTTCTCTGCATCTCCGAGAGTATGACGCAGAAAATCCCCAGAAATTTCTAGGGCTGGGCACGCGTCATTTCATCGCTCATCTTGATGACCTGCCAGCAGTTTCAACTGGGACTTCGGGACCAACAAAAATGCTCAGTTGATACGCATAGGTGAAACTAAATCAATGGGAATCAAAAAGAATCCGATTCATTGGAGGTACCTACCATATATAAGGCCTATGTTTCAGGCCTATGTAAGGGAATATCCCCAGAAAATATGGCCAGAAATATGGTACTACCTCCATCTGTTCGGATCCTGGAGATCTCCCATTGACTAAACTAACTTTATTACAACTCAGGGGATCCCACCTACCAATTTGCCAATCAGCCAGATACCCTCTGGTTATGTCAAAATAGCTATTGAAAATGACCATTTATAGTGGATTTTCCCATTAAAAATAGTGATTTTCCATAGTTATGTTAGTTTACCAGAGGGTACCCTGCAAAAAATGACAGATTCTTAGCTGGTGACTAGATAAAATCCCATACCAAAAGACTATTCAGGATGAGTTTCTACCCAGCCGATTGACCTTTAGGTACTAATTTTGCTTTCACAAAACTGGTTGAGCATGTCATCATGTTCTCCATCAGGGCCATCGTTGGGGGCAATGCCTGGTTGGTTTCCCCCACAATCTCATGGTTGATCATCATGTTCGCCGGTTTCCCCATACAATTTCCATGTGGCATCTCAGAGGTTTCCATAATCATGGGGCTACCCCCATTTGTGGATGGTTTATGATGGTTTATTTCAGGGAAAATCCGAAAATAACATGGATGATGTTAAATGGGGTAGCCCTATTTCAGGAAACCACCATATAGTATAGTAAGTGGATTAATGTGAGATTCACCAAATTTTATGGTCAAAACATGTGAAATATGATCATCAAACATCCATCTGCCATCAAAATCCTCTTTAAAAAAAACCGTCTCCAGGGAGTCATCACAAACTCCGTCCATGGAAAAAGGATCGTCCCTGTGTCAAATCCAAGATCCTTGGTTGAATCCCAGCTAGAAACCTCCACTGATCGTGGAATTTGTAGTGATGTTCCTATGATTTGGTAAATGAACAGTTCGACCCTGGCAGTCATCAGGGTTGGAAGATGAGTTTCTATACTAAAAATAGCCTATGTTCACAGGATGGTGCCCCCCAGTTGTGTTTGTTGGCTTATAAACCCCATTATATAACTATAGTTATATCTAACATAAACCATAGAATTCGGCCATATTATAAGGCAACTGAACGCTATCTTTTATATCTACCATAAACCATAGAATTCAGCCATCTTGAGTACTCTACACAAAAAAATATATATTCTTTGCTGGTGAACGTCGATAATCCCATACGTTAACCCACTTGATTAACTCCATTTTTGCTGGTTAAATCACCATGTTCCTATGGTTTTCCTATGGTTTTCCTATGGTTTTCTTATGGTTTGCCTATGGTTTGCCTATGGTTCCAGTTGGTTAACCTAAACTCCAACCCCTCCGTCCCGTTTCGAACACCTCCGTTTCCAGGCGCTTCACTTCGTGCCCACTCTGCTCCAACTCGGCCTGAGGGATTCTTCAAAAGCAGCAACAATTTAGGGATCTATAATCTATAATTTAGGTATAAACCATAGTTCTGACCTGGGTAAATTATAAAATATTTCACTGACCTGAATTTTCTGGCAATCAAACGTGGCAATGGAAAATCCACTATATCCACTATATATATCATACAAGATAATCTATCTGTAATCTAAAATCTATGATCTATAATCTAGAATCTATAATCTATATCATTATATATCTATATAACAATAAACTATACTGGTTGGTGGTATACCTACCCCTCTGAAAAATATGAGTTCGTCAGTTGGGATGATTATTCCCAACTGAATGGAAAAATAGAAATGTTCCAAACCACCAACTAGTATAATATATAAATATTATTATAATATATATTAATATATGGGGTCTTCCTGAAATGGTGGTACCCCAATAGCTGGATGGTTTATAATGGAAAATCCTACTAAGATGAATGAATTGGGGGGTACCCTCATTTCAAGAAACCTCCATATATGTGATTTGTGATGGTATATATGTGATTTGTGATGGTAAAACAGTTGAACCTCCTGACTCCTGATTTTTCGATATTTTTAGTTACATAGTTGAAGCATGTTGATTTGTTCGGCTTCTGCTAGAGTTTACACACCCAAAAAAACAACCACTGTTTATGGATTTATGGCATGGATTAACTGAACTTAGTTGCCTTCTTGTAGGTTTGTATCTCGGTGACTAACCATTTCGCGACTTCGCAACTGGACCATTGACGTTTGCCGTTCAACTTGGGAAACATCCGCACCGTGGCAACCAAAAAATTGATAAAAAAAATATATATGGACACCGTTCAAAAAGAATAAACAACTTGGACACCTTTAGATTTTAAGTTAAGACCTTACACCTCATCATCAGTTTTAGTTAACATGATCTCCAACGTCTCGACTTTCCACGAAATCCACACCTCTAAATGAGACATCTTCTCCTTCTCTTCGCGTCGTACCGCCTGGTCAACGGTTACGTCGATGCTGTCAGCTGTCCCTCATCCTTTTAAAGAAAAACGGGTGGGTGGAGAATGGGGTTGCAAACAGAAAGGCTAGATCATGGGTCAGTGTATAATCCCATTTATTGATTTACGAACCGTATAACTTAGTAGAAGCTCCGAGAATAACTCATCAAGAAGGATTTTGGTGACTTCTCAAATATGTGTGACACCACAAAATGCTTCGAAAACTGGAATATAATAAACCGCAGAAAGCCTGAAAACCACCCAAAATTACCGATGTTTTGAAGAAATGGATCAGTCATGATCAGTCCCCTTTTGATTGGTCCAAGATGCTCCAAAACAACAGAAATCCACGTGTGGAGTGTGCTTGTTTTCGAGGGTTTCGGAGGTGAGGTCTTTAAACATCGCCATTTGCCAGTCAGTTGGCCCACTGAAAACAGTTGGCCCTTCGTTGCTTTCAGATCTCTGTCGCTGGTGAAACTTGCCACATCCATCAGTTGACTGGAAAATAGAATTCCGCCTCCAGTTATGGCCATGAAGTAATAGAGAAAATGATTCTTGACCAGTGGATTTAAGGATGCCCTACTTTCAGACATCCTATTAAAACTGTTGGTTCAAGAACCAGCCGGTTCAAAAACCAACCTACTTAGCCGCTACTTCGTGGTTCATCCTACTAATCGGAAGAGGCTTATCTACCTGGTTATGTTGGAACCTTTTTTGAATCCTTTCTTGGTATCCTTTTGATATCTCCATAGTAAAACCCCATTACTGTGGGTGAATCAATCATAAGCCACACATTTGAACGGTTTATACCACCTACTTATGGTGATTGGGGGGATGGTTTGTTATTGTTTTACTTTACCCCCATTACCATAAATTGTGCTCCAAACATTTGGAAGGCGCCATAGCTACCCCTTTTGGGCCTCCACCATCTGCTGAGCTTTTCTCGCCTCCTAGACCAGTGGGGGCAATTCACGAAGCAACAAAGCCACAAAACCAACCAATTTGTTGGTGCCAAAAAAAAAATGGAAAAAACCCTACTAACTTGATAGGATTTCCAATGGATTGTGATTGATAATCCCCAATTTTTGGGGGGCAGGAAAAAAAAAAAAGGAGAACCCCCCAATAATAATCATCAGGCAGGCGTTGCCGAAACACTGCCCATCGCAATCGGAGGTTTTTGGGAGTTTTTCCCATGACTTAGGACACCGGCATGACTTTGGAGATGTACCCGGCCTGGTAAACTGTTAAAAATAGCCGTGGAAAGATCCACCATGCTATGAAAATAAGTAAATCCACTATTTCGACTGGGCCATGGCTTCAATAGCTATGTAACAGATTACCAGAGGCTAACCACTGTAAAACCTGTCACTGAATGGCTGATCTCAACCCACTCCTGCTGCTTGAATTTCTGGCTGTGTTCCTTCAGCATCGCCGTTGCCTGGGGATCGACGTTTCTTTTCAGTGGTCAAAATTGGACGACCAAAACTCTGTGAAACTGTTTTCTGTAGATGTTTTTCAATCATCCAATTTGGGGTTTATTAATTTTTATTAAACTTGCCCTCCAGTAATCAAGCGTGGCTAGCTGGAAAAGCCCCCTGCAAATGAAAGTGTTTAATCGGAAAGTCATCTATAGATGGCGGGTTTTAGCTTGCCATATTGAGGTTTCCTGAAATAGGGATACCCCCAAATCATCCATTTCATGCTCGGCTTTTCCATTCTAAACCATCCAGCGAGCTTGGGTCACCCCAATGACTTTGGAAACCTCCACATTGGATTGTCAGAGGGTGATGTTTTCATCGTGCAGTCCTGAACGTAACATCACTGTTTTAGAGGCCAATATGCGCAATATTTCAAGGGGAGCAAAAACTGTCATCTGGGCACAATTCTCAAATCAGAAATAAGGCCAGTTGGGGGTGATGTTATATATATATATTTTATATTGTATTTGTTTTGTCATCACTTGCGGAGCTGTAAAAGTTCTTGTCACCCCCAGCTGACATGAAGTTTTCTTTGCTCTTGCGTGTCCTCACACCATCACTGTCAAGGTCACCTTCAATGATACTCAGCTGTGCTAAGCGATGAAGCTCGATTTGAACCCACCATTCGTAGCAGCAAGCAGCAGCCTCTAGATGACTCCACCAGAGACGCCCAAACCGCTGGGACTGCTGGGCATGTTCAATGGCAAAAAAAGCTCGCGACCTTGTCATAGTAAGCCCTCTCGACCTTGTTCTTGGCTTTGCCGTTTGTCAGCTAGTGAGATTGTTTTATAACAAAACATTTTCCTGGCATTTTTATACATTGTTGGGTGTTCGAAATCCACGATTTTGATGACTTCGAAATGTGAAATCACAACTCATTCCTATGTTTTCCGGCAAACGAGGCAATGGAAAATCCACTATATCCACTATATCCACTATATATCCACTATATCCACTATATCTACTATTCATATATCTGGGTAAATGATAGTAGTTCACGAACCTGAATAGTTCGGCCAGCTATGGGGATGATTTCCCTATACATTCACCCTGATTCCAGGTTTCGGGAGAACAGGTTTCGGTCGTGATCAAATTTACCCGGATATATGATGTTCCCATGAAAACTTCCATTATGGGATTGTCCAGCCATGTTTGATGACCAAAGGGTAGATCATCATTAGTCATTGGACTCCATGATCTTCCATTACCATTAAAAAAACAGTATCACTATGGTATAAACCATTTATATCCCAGCATATCCGATTTTCCGATCTATATAACCAAAGAAAATATCCTCCTAAAAGCAAAAAAAACTCCGTACATAAACTTACATATGCTTGTCTCCAAACACCTTGACTAATATGATACTAGAATCAGTATCTATTCATATCCTACGATTATCCCATGATTATCCCAAGATTTTCCCTATCAAACCATATGGGTATCAAAATTGAGTATCCCAAAAAAGTAGATGGTGAATATTAAACATACATACATACATACATACATACATACATACATACATATATATAAATAAACATCTGCTAAAATCTGTGGTCCCATAGGGCTTCAACTTCAGGCTTCTTAAATCCTCCAGGATGCCATTTGTGGCATGAAATTTCAATATTATGATTGACTTACCTATGATCATACCTATAAGTATCTATCATAATATCATCAGTATATCATATTTCCTATATCTGGTATATGATAATGATACCTGAATCATATATCTTATTGATATACCATCTGGTTATTTAACATAGCCATGGAAAATCACCATTTTTAATAGGTAAACCATCTATAAATGGGCCATTTTCCATGGCTATGTTAAATAACCAGAGGGTATATATATATACCTATACTTATGTTTTGTTTACCCATCCCCGGTCGCTTCCCACCTGCTGAAACTCCAACATGCGTCGCTCCTGCGACTCCTGAGCCTCCGCCACCTGGGAGCGAGGCATCAGCAACGAACCAACATCATGGGGATTCAAATGGATATACATATAACTATTATAACTACATTCGTACATATATATACACACACACGTGAATAACGATGTGTACATACATATACACGTGGATAACGATGTGTACATACATATACACGTGAATAACGATGTATATATATATACACATGAATCACGATGTATAATATATAACAATGTATGTGTATATATATATATATATAACTATACATGTATAATTATATATTGTATAGATGTAGCACCATTTTTTGGGGGTGGGATTAATGTCAACCTAGGATTTTGCGAAACCTCCAGTTTATTTCCAAGGCCTGAATGTGTGTTATTCCAGGCGTTGGTTTTACTCCCCCAGTTCTTGATCTATGGAGGTTTCCTAAAATGGGGTACCCCTAAATCATCCATTTTGTGCTCGCATTTTCCATTGCAAACCATCCATTTTGGGGATCACCCATTTATGGAAACCCCCATATGGGTTCTGAACCACTTGCGATTCCTGGGACATCCAAAAGGATGTTTTTTACCTCCAAAACAGTCGCCCGCAAACCAGCTGAGAAAAATGGGGGTGTTGAAGGGACCAAAGATGTGGCCGTTTTTTCGGAAGATCCCCACGTCAAAAGGTGTATCACCGATTTCCCCATGCAGTTGCCGTAGGTTGGGGCTATTTCGATGTTGCCGCACATAGCGATTCGTGCTTAGCAGGTGGGTTACAGCTTCAACCTGGGATGTAGCAAGGGATTGAAAAAACCGTGATCCCGAGCACAGAAAGAGCTCTTTCTAGCTCCGGAGAAGTCATCTAAAAATGATGCCTAGCTGTGTCAAAAACACATTCAACTTTTTGAGGATATGAGAGAGGAAAGAGATGGATGGATTAGAGTCTATTCGATTAGAAATAGATAGTTAGATACCGAGATGCCCTTCTTCCATTTTTTCCAAACATCAACCATCAAGCCATCAATCAACTGATTGTTCTTTTTCCGGAAAATCTACAGGAAACCATGGCTTGCAGACCACCAGTTGCAGTTGATCCTTCCTGTGAAAATTTCCAATCCTGGGAATCACTCCCCCTAATCAAACAGAGTTCACCAAGTGAACTGTGCGTTAACGTGTGGTCAAGTAAATCCCATTCATTCCCATTAAAATGCCATTACAATCCATTAAAATTCCATGAATATCCTATTAAAAATCCATTAAAATGCCATTACAAACCATTAAAATTCCATTAACATCGCATTAAAATCCACCCCAATCCCATTAATTTCCACTTAAAACCCGGCCCCACCCCGAAGCAAATGCGCCTGCTGTCGTGTTCCAATGAGTTCTTCCTCCAAGCCCGTCATCTTCGCAGTGGCCACAGACAGCTCCTGAAAAATGGTTCCGGTTTCTTTGGCCTCGGTGGCGCCTGACTAAGCCAACAAAAACATGCCGTTCGAAAAAACGAAAAGGAACCCAAGTGGTTTTTTAATTCGGCGTTCTAAAACAGTAAAATTACATTGTTCACTATTGAACCAACAAAAAATGGGATTTATACTGTATGAGTTATCATTCTTTAAATTTTGGTAAATTGAACAGAAAAATTAAAAAAAATCATGTTTCACGTTACGTTTGGGGGACCCGTCCTGGGCATTGAATCGGAAAATCTGCAGGAGAACCCGCAATTGTTGGATAAACCTTTGGTGCTTCAAAACCTGCTTTCCTGTACATTCGGAAAATCACCATTAAAAATTATAGGTAAATCAACTATTTCTAGGGCCATTTTCAATAGCTATGTAACAAATTACCAAAGGGTATGACTTAACATGTTTGTACTTGCTGAGTGGGTGATGTTTTTGATTTTCCCATCCAAAAATTTGGGGAACCTTTTGTGGGACTATATCTATATACATGTATTTGTTAAATTACCAGCAATTCGAGTAATGAATGAAAAATGATGTCAATGATCAAACGCCGTCCCGAAAGAACTCCTCTTGGAGACCTTGATGTTCCTCCGCCACCTCGGGTAGCAAGGAAAAAACAACAGTTGGAACTATCAACTAATGGTTGGCAAGATCCTCCAAATCGAAAAGCACAAAGATTAGATATATGAATATATTGTGATGTATATATATATATATAAATATATGGATGTATTTATTTATACGTATATTTAAATTTAAATTTAAATACCCATATATATATACATTATGTATATATATATATACACCATATATACATATATATATATATAAATACATTAAATATCTATATAATACATTATATATGTATGTTTTGACAAACAAATATGTGCCCTTTTGCTGCTTTAAGTTGCACAAGTCAGAACCCACAAGGAGATATGTGTATCCAAAAGCAATTATGATTGTAAACTGTGTGTTTAAAACACATGCATATATATATATAGCTAATTGCAAATATATATATATATATATATACATATATATATATACGTAAATATATGTAAAATATATATATATATATAAAAATGCTACCCCCCCCCACCAATTACGATAAAATAGCTTAAAGCTACGGTAACTACATGTAAATATACGGACTTTTGAATATGCGAACAGGTATTCTAGACTACCTCCGGGAAGGTTTTCCTTGGCCCGCCCGGCCATTTAAACAAACGGAATCCAATTCATGTAAACATACGGGAACAACATTTAAATATACGAACTGGTATTTCATACTACTTCCGCGGCCTTGCAGCCTGGCCCGCCCTGGCCCGCCCTGGCCCGCCCTGGCCCGCCCTGGCCCGCCCTGGCCCGCCCTGGCCCGCCC
>Ga0126342_10016205_pt1 | contig 13014 bp, 11 predicted proteins | sample Cyp1metagenome_FD_92528 | JGI IMG/M metagenome (GOLD analysis project Ga0126342, IMG submission 92528) | Coral microbial communities from Lord Howe Island, Old Settlement Bay, Australia - Cyphastrea 1 metagenome | ecosystem: Host-associated > Invertebrates > Cnidaria > Coral ... | reverse complement strand
GCTTGGGTTTTCCTATCTTACCTTATGCCCTCTCATTTTATTGGCATTTTCTCCTTAGGCCCCTGCATTTTATTTTATTTTTTTAGGTGCCTCACCCCCCCCCCTGGCAACAGACGAGGGTATTTAACATAGCCATGGAAAATGGCCCCATTTATAGATGGTTTACCTGGGTTTACCTATTAAAAATGGTGATTTTCCATGGCTATGTTAAATAACCAGATGTAATTCCAATCAATTATCATAAATTCCAGTGGGTAGTTGTGGGTATCTCGTGGTTTTTTTTAGGGTTGGTTTACACCCAATTGTTACACATTTCCCTTAAAAAACATATTTTCGCTACGCAAATGGCTAGTTGTGGGTGTCCCATGGTATCCCCATGGTACAGCCCGAGCGCTGGTTAAGAATCCGAAAGCTTGAGGTCCAGGGTCCCTCAAATTCTTATTTTTAAACGCAGGCGAGTTTACACCACAACAGGCCGAGGGTCCCTCAAATTCTTAGGGCATTCTTAGTTATGTATTGCATGCATCTGGCAATCCTATTCCAGGGTCCCTCAAATTCTTAAAGTACTACGTGTTTGGTATACCTGAAAATATGTACCCCGCCTTGGATTCGAGCCCCCTAAATTCTTATACAGTGAATTCTTGTACAATACTCAAGCTGTATCAGACAACCCCTTTTTTGTTTGATGGTCACGATGCTTCAGCCAGAGTCTTGGCGCTTCTTTGAGATGGATCAGATTATCCTTGAATTTCCGAATTACTTAAAAGTATACTTAAAGAATCTCAAAGATACTTAAAGAATCATTCAATCTATCATCTACAATATCATCTATGATATCATCTATATTTTCCAGGTATGAATGAATTTGCGCAGAGTTTTTGAGTGTCAGCAGCTGCCCGTCTGCTCAGCCGTGCCGACTGTTGATGAAGAGTCCGAGCACGACTCACCCCGGTCTCCCTCTGAAATGAAGCTCGTCGAGGGACCGGCCGCCTGTGATGAAGTGTCAGAACAATAGCTGGATGTTTTATAACGGACAATCCTAAAATAACATGGATGATAAAAAGGGGTAGCCCCATGACTTAGGAAACATCCATGTAAGGGGATAGATTTACCATGATTGACTATGATGTACCATGATTTTACTACAGATCTAGAGGATTTGTCATGACCTACTGTGACTTGATTTGCTGTGGTGCACCATGATGTACTCCAGATTTAGGGCATTCGGCATTTACCATGATTTGCTTTTTGCGTCCCTTTTTTTCCAGCAAGAATTGGGATTGAATCAACTAAACAATTCAGGATTTTTTCTTGATCAAAAACCGGAATTGAACCAACAAAAATGCTGATGCGAACTAGGCATTTGTCCATCAGCAATTGGGGCGATGTGACGTATGAAGATTATGAAGACTGGGATGGAACGCATATTGTCTATATCAATATCATTCATATACTCCTCGTGATATCAGGATTTTTTCAGTCACAAGCTGAATGTACAGACTCCAGATGAAGTATTCAACCCGAATAGTATGTTGGATTTCAATCGACTGGACCCTGGAGTGAAATTATGAATGCAATTCTGTCAAGATTGTTGGCTTTATTTTTTTGCTGCTTTTTGGGGCTTTGCCTTTGAATTGTCCATACGCACTTTTTGGCTACATGGGTCGCCTTTCTTGATCTATGTATTGCGTTTTTTCTTTCCTATCACTGTGAATTGCCAGGTGCAAGTGCTAAACTGATTCTCCCACGATTCTGACTCTTCTTGACCTGTTTCTCTTTATGCACATCAAACAACTTCTCCTTGCTTTTCAGGTATGAGATGTTTGCACATGAAAAAAGACTAATTTTCTGTCACTGGATGGGTGTCATTTCACTCAGAATTCCAAGGCATCCAGATGGAGGATCTGGTATCCAAGACCAGGAAGGTTCTTCATCTGAACCAGCTCCGACAAGCGCCAGTCCATCCACTTCTACAACTTGCACCTTTACACCGCAGCTCCTTGACTGCAGTCGTTGCGGTACCTGGTACCATGACAGGCTATCCATAATCGAATCATATCAATCATTGGTACAACACAGATCCCCTTCACATTTTTGGCTTGAATGACATGTGTTCGTCCTGGAACCGCTTCTTAGCTAGCGCGATCTACTTTATATAGCTTTATATGGGATATCTACTTTATGTGGAGTTTTTACTTCCAAGGTCCCGTTTTTAAGCAAACATCCGCAAGATGTTGCTTCTGACTTTGACCACTGAATGGATCCTTAACGGGTCCCTACTCTTTGGAAATGCAGGAATCTTCCAATGTTCATGGATTAAACATTCTTTTTATATCTTTTTATTTCATATTAGTTTCTCAAGGTTTTGTGATCAACATCCCTATCTCCCCAATCTGTTGGAGCGAAGGGCTTCTGCTCATTCCTGACGCTCCCCAGTCCCGCGCGTGCCAACTATTCCTTTAGCAGCGGCGTCAGCGGTGCTGGTATGTTCGTGTCCTGGCTCCGAAGGTTGAAGGATTGAACCATGATCAAACATTATGATATTCGGTTTTTAAACATTGGCTGGCTGGGAAATCCTCAAACATCCCCAAACTAAAGGAAAGTGTTAATGGGAAAATCATGTACATGGGAGGTCTTCCATTTGCCACGTTACCGGAGGGTACGATATTGGTGCTCAGGCATTCCCTCCGCGTCGAGATCAGTTTGGCAGTGGCTGCACCAACTTTTCCGCGGCTTGGTTCGACATGGCTCAACTCGAAATGCTACGACAGTGGGCTTCTCCAGAAATGGACTATTCAGATGTATTTCCCCATTTTCCCCTGCTTTTTAAATGGCCAAAGCGATCCAAAAAGATCCAAAAAGGATGACAAACCTTCTCAGAATGTAACATCAACCATTGGAGTTTTCTGGGCTATCCACATCTGCAGGTGCAAACAGCACCGCCTGGCAGTAGCACGCAGGGCAGTGTGCGCTTTGGTTCGGGGCAGCGCAAGTTGAAACGCACTTTGGCGGTCCATTGTGACACGGTATGGCTCAAAAATGGCATAATGGACATGTAGAAAATTTATGTTTGAGATGTTTGTTTGATTTTGTTTGTCAGCATCCCGAAATGTCGATTTATTTTGAGACATACCCATTTGGGGAGGGACGCATCTGACAGGGATTTACATACAGTAACCATGAAGGTGGTGACACAACCACTGGGGAGTCGGCCATTATAATGATGGAAGCGAAGAAGAGGGAAACACATTTTGCTCTTTACAGCCAAAGTCGGCCAGAAGACTTCAGACTTCTTCAAGTGCTCGCACAAAGACTGAGGACAAGAGATGGATGAAATTGTGGCAAGAAACAAGGCCAGCTCGACATGTCCGAAAGAGTTAATGCTTTCTTTTGGTGGAGATTACGTTGCCACATTGCATTATACCACGTTTTTACCACATGACGACATGACATGTGGAGACGCCATGACTTTGCTGGGAAAACGCTGCATTTCCACATTGCAGATTCGTTGGAAGTCCGTTCGTGCTTCAGGCGCACAGGAAGGTATTCACTTGGCTGCAACAAAATCGTGCCTTGCCTCTACTAATGGTGCAGTGATGTGCAGTGCTATGATTTTTGGCAATATCTCCATCAGTGCGTTGATTGCAACTGTGAATTGGTATTCAAGACATCTCCTCGCATCACAGACTCACTTCAGGATTCTCGAACGTGAATGCAGAAAGGTGGTTCCTGGGGAGGCGCCGAGTGTGTGGCGTTCCTGCTGTTCAGCCAATGGTAGCGAGTTTTTCATTGAGACCCAAAGAGACTTAAATCTTCCAAGTGTCAAAGTGTTCGTGTCATGAGTTCTGGATGCCACTTTGTGTGAGGGCGTACTTTCCTCTACACGCAGCTGTTCGAGAGATTCTGGGTATGCAATCTCATGGCTTTATGTAACAGAATCTGTATGTGTATCTCCAAACATCTCCTTTTCATGATGTGCCAAGGAACAATACGGAGATGGTGAAGTTGTTGCTCGAACTAAAGGCTGCTTCTAAGCTGCAAGTGCTCGCCGACATGCCAACCTTGACCGACGTGCTCGGCAGTTGGTCAGCCGATGTTCGCCTTTCTGTGGGTTTGAAAATAGGGTACCCCCAAATCACATGGTTTTTCACATGGTTTTTCACATGGTTTACCACCAAACATGATATTAACATGTTCCATTAATTTTTCCCCATTACATTGCATAAGATCGCCATAAATTGGATAAACATAATATGTAACCATCCTCAAATTGCTTCAGACCCGAATTTCAGGCCTCTGCTTTATGTAGCTCTACCAAGGATCCATTGAAAAAGAATTCCGGAGGAATGACGCCCTTGGACTACGCGCAATCAAAGCAGAGGCCGCCTCCAGTCGTTCCAAATTGGGGTCGGGCAGTTGGATGTCCAGTCGTCGTCAGTTCACATAGCTTTAATTATCACCCCACTGCTGAACTAACCCGGCTGATCATCCAGCTTAAAATTGAGGTTGTGACACGTGAAAATACATGCTACAACCGCTATAACCTATATACCTGGTTGGTGGTTTCAAACAGGATTTTTATTTTCCATGACTCATATATTAGGGGTGTCATCCCAACCCCATTGACGAAGTCCATCATTTCATATTTTTCAAGATGGTTAATTGCACCACCAACATCCACCAACCAGATACTGACTGGGATGCACTTCGATTAAGGTCATCCGGTCATCCATTGGACTCACCAGAGTCACCAGAATGGAATGATAGGCTGTTGAAGAACACAGCTCCCTGATACAACGTTCACAACTGGTAAAGAATGTAAGTTAATATATATGTTATACATTGTTGTACTATTATACTACTTAAAAGAAAATGATGTCTCTCTTGCAGAGAAGCCGGTTTCACCATTTCTGTCTTAGAATTTGGATCCAAGTGCCCGGAATGTGGTAGGTCATCTGTGATTTGCGATATTCTTCAGGACTATGAGTCACATGGCTGCGGTTCAGCAGAGGCCTGTTCCTCTGTTGAAAAACTCTTCCTGTCGCAGTTCCCAAGGCAGACGAGATCAATGCAACCTTGACCAGCTGGATGTAACTGGGCTGGCAAAGACCAATGCGGCAATGACCAATTGACCGCACGAAGCCCGCATTTTCCCTCGCTGAATGAGATCCGATTGAGATCGAAACTGTGTCCGATCAAAATTGCTTTGGATATTGATGAATATTGCTGGTGGTTTGCCATCGCAGGCCTTGCTTGTCGAATTTCTGAACAAATAGCAGGGCAGCTGAAACGTGGCATTCTCGCAATGCCTCGCACTTTCCAGTTCCTTGATAGCCTTATGAGCATTGCAAACAGACACGGACAGCCATGTTGGATTATCCTCTCTCTGTGAATACAAAAGTTTCTTCAAACAGAGACTCCGCGATAAGCATAGAATCTTTGGCAGCCCCAGTGCTGCTCCGGTTCACTCCCTCGGGGAGGGAATTATTTGGAACATGCTGCGAAGATGTCGCGAACGGCTTCCGTTTTGGTGTTGCTGCGCAGCGCTGCTTGGACTGGCATTGTAAATTTTGATCCAGCTTGAACGTATACCTGTATACCTTGACTGATCAGATGGAAGAGTCTTTTTGTCACCAGATTGAGTGTAGAGAAATGATGATGATTTTGGGATTGTCTCAAGAGTTGACACCTCAATCCCATGGTTTCTACTTGAGACAACCCCGAAATGAACTTTTGAAGCAAGCATCGCAGCCAGAGTGTTCCTCGGTTTCGAGGTTTCGAGCACTCCGACGTTTCACGTAGGCGAAACTCATAGACAAATGGCCCTGGGGGACCAAATGGCCGCTAGGAAGCGTCGAGTTCAAAATCTTGGAATTTGATATTAAATAAGTTGCCTGAGAGTCAATATGAGTACATTTTCGGGGTAACAGTGTTATCATAATGTTAGTGGTTAATAATCTATTTGAGTCCATTTGAGTTCCCCCTGCGACTGTTAGAGTTTCAATTGAGCGTCTTTGAGATTATTGCATTCTGTGCTGCTAAAAACGTAAATGAGTAAAATCGAGCGACTTCGAAAGAAGCTGATGTTTCCCAAAAAATAACTATGAAACAGCACTTTGAAAGAAATTGAGGTGGTTTGAGAAACCCCACCCCCAACAAAAACTGTGTTGATTTTGTTGATATACAGCTCTGAGCGAACAAATCCTTGGACCGGAGAAAAAGCCATTGAATAGTTTGGTTTCATTTGGTTGAAATTGAGGCCATTTGAGCAACTGGTCAATTAACAACTAAAATTTGCAATTGAGACAGTTTGTTTTTTTTTGAAGCATTTTGAGTTCTTTTTGTTTTTGGTTGTTGGCTATTTGGTAATGTCTTGGCATCATGTTTTGGACATCTCCATCAGCCATATTTTTCATCCCAGCGAGCTGTTCTGAGCCAGCTAGAGTGCACACAGAAAGCGTGCGAAATATTTTGAGATTTCAACATCCGAAAATGGCCCCTCAATTTATCTCAAAAAATGGCCGACAAGATTCTGTCAATTTTGGTTTGGTTTAAGTCGTGGTCGAGTGCTGCATGAGCATGTTTGAAGCCTTTTGACTGGTTTTGAGGTTAAAACAAAAATACTCAAAATGTTGCATTTCCGCAAGGCCATTTGGTCCCCCCAGGGCCATTTGTCTATGAGAAACAACCCATCTGGTGGGCGACACGGCACCAGAAAAGGCGAACAGAGATGATATGCCCATTTTGTTGCTGTTTGATTCATGAATCTGCTTTGTTGTTGACAACATATTGGCAGATAGGCTATGAATGGCTATGATTTGAAGACATTTAACATATTTGAACACATTTGAACCACATTTGGCTATGATTTGAACACATTTGAAGCACCGATTTGCCTCGTCTCAGGCAGTTTTTGGACTTTTCGAAGGACCCAAGCTGGTTGCCTACGCCATGCCCTGGACTCAGATATCTGATTGCCCACTGGGATGCTTGGGGAATCATGGCATTTCGAAACCGACACCAGGCCTGGGGTTTTCAACGTCTCTATGCCGAAGCTTGTCGGAAATTATGCATAGGTCAAAACGATTGAAAACAGCAGACAACCAGCAAAGCAGAGTAAAACTGCCTTGAGGGAGCATCCTTGTTTCGTTTTATCTCAAGAAGTGGCCTACAGGGAAAATATATGAAACTATCATGTCATCATGTAATCATAGTTATCTTAAATGTGATATTTTTCTACATCACAGGCTTTCCTGATGATTTTTCCCATGGATTTTTATACCATGGAAAATTTCGTCCATCTCCTGGTTTCCGAGATCCCCCAGCCTCGGTGCCAGGCCCGAGTATGTCTTAAAGAAGACTGCGCCTGGCTTGTTGGCCTGGCAGGGCGACCGCATCCAACCAGTGGAGGTGGCAGAATTTCCAGCAGAATTTCACCATGGAAAGATCCAGCAGAGATGTTGCTGCCATGGCGACTTTAATAAACGTGGAACCCGGCCTGGTCAACCTACAAAAAACATCAAAAAACTATGGAAAATCAACAGCATTTTTAATGGGTACATCCACGAACTACATCACCAGTTTCAATAGCTTTTTGTATGTTGACCAGAGGGTATATGCTTGAGAAATCACTGATCTTAATAATGTCAAGCCCGGATTAATAAACCTCAAACGGCTGTTTAATTGGGGGGTACCATTTCAGTATTGGATTCATCCCGTGGCATCCCATCAACATGGTGCTGCTATTTGTTTGGTGTGCCATGGATCCCATCAACATAGCCCATGAAATGATGTTAGCATATATATATCGGCACCATGGATCCGTCATGGGTTAAGAAACATGAAAATAACCAGTATAATAAACATGTAACATTCATAAACATTCATAATCATGATATAATATACAGAAATGACATGAAATGACAGATTTTTTTGCATATGGGTATGGGTCAAAATTAGGTACCCCAAAATTATGGATGGTTAATACTAAACTAGACTAACATCTGTGGTCCCCTAGGTCTTCCATTTTGACCCACATCCATATGGAGATGAAACATCTATTACCATTGTACCATTCATAGATCATTTCCCAGGCCTTCGGCTTCCGCGGTGCCAGGTGATGACGGCCAAGTCCAAGGCTCCCGGGCTCCCGGCCTTTGTGCACCGTTGCCACGCGGAAGGGAAGCTGATCCTCAGAATCCTTCGCCGCTAGAAATTGGCGTAGATGTAGAAAGCATTAGAAGGCTGAGTGTGATATCTAATATAATTATATTAATATAATTATATATATATATATATTAATATATATATATAGATATTTGGTTGGTGGTTTCAAACATGACTGGATTATTTTCCATTTCATATATGGGATGTCATCCTTCCCATTGACTTTCATATTTTTCAAGATGAGTAAAAACCAGCAACCAGATATATCTTTATATTTAACCTGTACTACTTGTATTTCGCATGTATTTTCCGTACAGATAACTGTGTGACCACAGCAACAATTAGTTAAATGTATCTTTCACCAGCCATTGAAGGATTGAAACAGCAAAAAGGGGAACTTCCAACAATGATCAGGATCAAACATGTATGATGCATGATACATAATATAGAATTACATGTAGTATGTCTATACGGTAACGACATTTAAATATGTGGAGGGCGGGCCAGACCGTGAGCCCGGAGGTAGTATGAAATACCAGTTCGTATATTTAAATGTAGTTACCAGATGATTAAATGAATTGGATTCCGTATGTTTAAATGGCCGGGCGGGCCAAGGAAAACCTTCCCGGAGGTAGTCTAAAATACCGGTTCGTATATTTAAAAGTCCGTATATTTAAATGTAGTTACCGTATATATATATATATATAATATATATACATACATATATGTATATACATATTTCGGAAGTTTCAATGCCGTAATGCAGATGACAAAACGGATTGCTCATGGCATAGATCAAACTGACCTGAAAAGTGGAGATGACAAAACGAAGGCCCAACCCTGAGACCTTGGACCAATGGACATTTGACGACTCGATGGTGATATGACCTGGTCATTCCCGGAACTTTGCAGTTCCCAGGTGTTCCTATGGATGTTTGAGTACCATTTTTGGAGCCATACCTGAGCCAAGTCTTGCACAGAAAGAAGCTGTTTGCTCACTTCAGGCAGTAGAGTTTACCACCCTTGCAGAGGCAGGATTGCTACAGCCACGAACTGCAAAAAATGCAACCTTGAAACGGGCTACCAACGAGACTTGACTTAAAAACCAAATCCCAAAAATTAGCCAGTTTTCATTTGGGGTTGCAAAATAGAATACCGATGGATACCTCAAAAACCGTGGATCATCATGTTCTGATGGAGGTTGCCCAAAATGTGGGTCCCCCCAAATCATCCAAGTCATTAGCTTTTGTTTTAGTATTGAAAGCTATGGTGAATCCTCCATTTTAAGAAACCACCAAGTTGGATAAAGGCTGGTGCAACTATCAAAAGTGGTACGAAAATCATGGGAGTATTGTAGTGGAAATAGCTTTGACCTACCCTCTGGTAAACTAACATAGCTATTGAAAATGGCAATTTATAGTTGATTGCCCCATTGAACATGGTGATTTTCCATAGTTATGTAAACGTTTACCAGAGGGAATTGACCATTATTAACCAACAATCATCAATAGTATTAACCAACAATCACCAATATTGTTCACCAGCATTATTATTATTAACCATTATTTAACCATGATGATTATTAACAATTATATTATATTACTCTTTTGTTGTATCCCCTCCAATTCCCAGTTCTTGTGAGGCCTTGGGTGCGAACGCCACAGAGGTGGGCGAACGCATGGCGAAGGTGAGACCGTCAGGTGCCACTGGAGCACTGGGGATGGGAGGATGCCAGGACGCTGGAAGACATGATGTGTTAAGAAATGCTACCCTTTGGTTATGACTAACAGTTTGCCATGGAAGATCCCAACCATCAATGGAGGTTTCGATCGCTGGGAAAATCATCTATTTCTATGGGCTATCTATACCATGGCTATGTTAGTCATAACCAGCGGGTAGTACATTTTAATATATCTGTGGATGGATAGATACTGTAGATAGGTAGATAGGTAGACAGATCGACAGACAGATAGATAGATAATAGAAGAGAATGGAATAGAATAGAATAGAATAGAAAGAAAGAAAGAAAGATAGATAGATAGTTAGATAGATATGTAGATTTAGAATGAACCAACATCCTGAAAACATGGAAGTATTCTCATGGATCGTGAAAGATCTTGGATGAAAACCACGTTGCGAATCGTCCTGTTTTGGGTCGCAACAACGCGCAGTTCGCGTCAACACCACGGTGGAAGCGACCCTCGTGGAGGCACGAAGCATTTCATGCAGCATTTCATTCATAGTCATGGGTACCCCCAGTTATCATAATTTCTAGATGGAGACAGTCCATGAAAGAACTTAAATAAACCATCCTGCGATAAATTTTTAGCGCTACCCCCATGACTTGTTGGAAACCTCAATTTTTGAGCTACCCAATAATCCTATGGATTATCCGAATCAGGTTCACACTTAAGTAGTTTAAGATCTCTGCCAGTGGCGCTGGTGTATCCAACGTCGTGGATCCGAATCACAGTCCAAACTTCCTCTTCCTCCAAGGCTCTGGTGGATCCTGCAGAAAAAGGCCCCATCAATGACGTCAGCTCCATGAATACCAGCAGATTTTTTAGATGACGTGAGTTCACCGTTTTCGAAAAACCTCTGGAGGTTTGGATACCTATCAGTTCGAATTCGTCAGTGACTTCATCCATGAGACCAGCACTCAGTGACCCAGTGTTTGCAAACGTTTCTGTGGCTGGGCTGTTTGCAAAACCAACGTTGTGAATCCAGGGGGCGGCAACAGTTCCATGTATCTGACAGCAACGCTTAGTTGCTGACTTTTGATTTGCGGATCCCTTGCGGATCCAGCGGTGAGGTTGAAACTCTACGCTTTGCTGAAGGCTGAGGGTCAAAACTATTTGTGCAGTGTCAGCTGGGGCCTAAAATCGTGGTCAGCGTGCGTCGTGAAATGACAAAAAGAGATGCCAAAAATGGAGATGTGCCACATGACAAACATTGGCTTTCAAAATGATACCCATAAAAAAGCAAGAAACATATGGCAAATTCGAAAAAAGGAAAAATGATGGAAAAGTATCATCCATCCATGCAACCCATGCAATCATTGTTTTGAGTCCACCCAACTGACACCTGCACCAAGACCTTAGAACACCAGCCCTGTTGTGGGAAGATCGGCAGGACCGTTTTTTGCCGCCTTCTGTGGTAACTTCACCGGCCATGGGATTCACTTTTTTTTTCGTTGCAGCATTTGGGGGTTCGTCCAAAGCTGGAGTATACCCTCTGGTAAACATACAAAAAGCTATTGAACATGGCCATAGAAATAGTTGATTTACCCATTAAAAATGGTGGATCTTTCAATAGTTATGTAAACGTAGAAACCAGGCCGGGTACCATGGGATTTATCCCTTCGAAAGCTATGACGGGTGGCCCTGATCCCAAGCAGGAGAAGTTCCGGGGGATCATGGCGAGCCTGACGCCCCTGGAAGCGAAGCGCTGGCCGGTTTTGTTCTTCAGAGATTTCTATGGTCTGATGGTGTTGCAACTGGGACATGACATTGATGACATTGCCAAGAGAAAGTGGAAGATGTGGAAGTCCTGATGCAACTAGGGATAAGATGCAGAATAAGATGCAGAAGATTTTTCAGAATTTTCTGCAGTGATGTGCGCAATTTTTGTCGGGTCTGGCCGGCCTGGAAAGAACTGATGCCAGGCAGCCAAACAGGACATCAAGTGCTTAGACCTCTCGGAGAGCGATCCAAATGGCACCTGTTGAAGTGCGGCAGCGATCCAAAGTCAACTCTCAACAGTGACTTTTGTACTCTAGTTATCTTTAGTTATCTTTAGTTATCTTTATTGCACTTTGGGTTTGTCTGAGAATTGGATATATTCCCCAAAATGGCCAGTTCAATAAATCATGGGATTTGGGTAGCCAGGCCTTGAAATGGATGAAATCTTTGACGTGCTGCAGTGCTGCCTCAAAATCGTTTATTCCCGTTGCAGGACCTCACATGCGGAAAAAACACACGTGTGAACCTGTCACATGTGTCATCGGTCTATCAACTATTGCTGTCATTCCAAGTTTATGTTGATATTATCAACACAAATCAACATTGATAACAACAATCATGGATATTAATGGGACATAATTATATAATCCATTATAATCCATTACAATCAACCATGGGATATCACAACAGCCATTGAAGAAGATCTTGTTTTGAACCATGGAGGACCTGCAGCGAGTCCTAAAAACTTGTGGCGTAATTTAGCCGTTTCGCCAGAATTTTCACCCAATTTTCAGGCATGTACAGGAACTCTAAGCACATTGCGATTGCGGGGAGCAATGATGGCTTGGTTGATTTTTATTTCATTTTCTTCTATCGTCATGGTTTCCGGTTGGACTTGTTGCGACCACAAGTTCAAGTGAGATCCAACATTAGGTTGTCATCAGGTACTTTGGAAGGTTTCCAACGTCTGCCATCAAGGGATGTCCTTTCCTCAAGACGTATATTATTCCCAGAATGTTTGGCAAGAGATGGCAATGGAAACAATCTTCGACAAGTCGCAAGCTTTCTACCTTGGAAGTGTTTGCCAGAACAATCATAAGCAAAGAAGGATAGGGCTTCATTCTTGCGCACTGTTTTTACCGGAATATCTGACATGATTGCAATTGTTGGAAGAGAAGGTCTCACCAGTCTCAGGCTTGATGATGTTGATCCCAATTTAGCAGGTTAGCTGAAATACGCTGTGTGGAATCATCTTAAGGAAAAGCTGACCTGAGGGTCCTCTCTTCAGACGAGTACTTGACTTGTTTAGGCTTGCTGACAAGATGCCTGTTGCTTGATTGGTTAGCTTGAGCTCGGGTTTTGAAGTGACATTTGCTACTAAGACACT
>Ga0126342_10016204_pt1 | contig 13014 bp, 7 predicted proteins | sample Cyp1metagenome_FD_92528 | JGI IMG/M metagenome (GOLD analysis project Ga0126342, IMG submission 92528) | Coral microbial communities from Lord Howe Island, Old Settlement Bay, Australia - Cyphastrea 1 metagenome | ecosystem: Host-associated > Invertebrates > Cnidaria > Coral ... | reverse complement strand
TTAGCAAGATAATCAAAAAGAAACAGTCAAACATTTCAGATTACAAGATTGAACAAAAACATAACAGCCTCCCACCTGACCTACAACCTGTCTTGTCCTAGCTTCCCCCTTCTACCATTTTTTCCCAAATATGGGATGAGTTGTGTATTTTGTATCTGCAGGTATCTTTGATTTTGGGATGATTGAATGTTGAATGGTTTTTCCTATTGAACCAAGATACATTGTGGATTTGGGAAGGTAAATTAAGGTAAATGCTATCTAAAAAAAAGGCAATGTGTTGCTTAAGAATGTCCGTGTTTGTTGTTTGTGTTAGTGTACTGGACATCTTATCATCTTCGTTCAGAATGGCAAAATCAAAGGTTTTTGTCGCGCTCTCGATGAGGCTTTACTGCACCTGTCATACCACTTAGATTCGCACGACTGGAGCGACCCGTGTCTATTTTTGGCATTGCTGCCCCTCACTGCCGTGATTCTGCCTGTAGCAAATATATAAAATATAAATCAATATAGTAATATACCGTGTTTTACCTTTTACGAGTTTACGATGTGCTTCAAACTCATGTCGACTCCATATTCAGCATATGTGACTTACTCTCCGAGTGTGCATACGGTTTGCACCCAAAAAATCACGGATACTGAGAGAAGTACTGGAGAAGTTTTTGCGGCGTTTCTACATGCCCACTGCATGTTGAAACGGATATGGCATGTTCATGCATTTTCAATGGAGAACAGCAACGAAAACATGCCGAAAAGCAAAGCTGCAAAGGCTGTCTGCCAAAAGAGTTTCAAGATGCTTCTAGGAATCAGAACCGGATCAATGATTTAAAGATTTTAAAGCCAGCGGTTCTCAAGTGGGATGGTTCTCCAATCAACATATTATGGCTCCGTGGGAAAATTTAGGGACAACTCCAATCCATCCACCTGGTTGATCATCATTTTCCGTCACGTGTAGCCATTTTCAGACCCATATGACACCAGCATTTTTTGGCTGCGCACCCCGGTACGCACGTCAGGCGCTGGTCCCTTCAAGGACTCCACCCGACAAATGACGAATGACAGATCTGAGGCACGGCCGTGACAATTGATCGATGGCTTCACCGTTGGAACCTGGGGATTTAAACACCAAAAATGAGGATTCCATCATCAAATATGATGTTCAATTGGATTGGTTTTCTGGGGGGAACCCTGGTTTTTTGACCATCCAATATAGGGGGGTTCCAATGTTTTTTCCCTTAAACCAATCCAAGGATACGACTTGAGACTCAACCAACAAGCATAGGCTAAGACTCCTTGTTTTATTTAAGACTAAACCAACAAGGGTACTGGCTCAAAATGTGGTCTTGCTTGGCAGCAAAAAACAAGGCACTATGAAGGTTGAATAGTGATGGTAAACACGAATAACCATTTCATCAAGTGACCAAATCTGAAGATAGACGGATATACTGTATGATATCAGATATATGTATATGACGGCATATATATACATAATATATTATAATATCATAATATGGCAAAATATACACCAATGATTAGAGCAGTGAAATTCAGCCCATACTGAGATCGTCGATGGAGATTCTGCGTAGCTCCTTGCACTCTGCCGAATCTTGAAGACGATTTCACAACTTTTGAACCAATTGTGTGGCTCAGATCAAGCAATTCTGCGGCGTCCCAGCTACGGGTTGCTGCTTCGCAGCAACCCGCAGCTGGGTGACAGGCTTTCTTCACCAAATTGCAGCTGCTATCGACTGAAAAATCAATGAAGCCCGTACAATTTCCAATGGGAGTTAAGGCCCTTAACAGTTAACGTATCCTAAGGCTGTTAAATTGGCCATGAGGAAAAACTGGGAGCCCTTGGTTGAGTGAGCATTTGAGGGTTAGTTCATTTTTCTATATTCATAGCGATTCCCCAAATGCAGTGTGATATTCCCCATTGTATTGGTTAGTATTTGAATAATCCCCTAATTTTGAACACTGCTCATATGGATTTTCCCTTTTGGATCATTTTGGTATCGGGAACTTGTGCTCAATCATGCCCTCAATCGCAGCAACATGGCTCTGATGCTTCCCCCAACGCTCAGGCACTGCCAGGCTGGCAACATACTGCGTAGAAAAAAAACGAAACCTATGGACACAGCTGCAAGGTGGGCCCCCTAAACGATAGCTAAATTGGTTTATTTGCCGAGGTTAATTCTGGTTCGTGGTACATATATATAATATACTATACTATATTAAACTATGCTATACTATACAATACTATACATTACATTACATTACATTGCATTGCATTGCATTGCATTACATTACATTACATACACACATATATCATGAAATAATATCTGTAGTGAAAGGATGTGAATGAAATTCATAAACCAACTTATAGCCACATTATGACACTTCAGAAAATCAAGATTCAGAAACATCGCAGTCAAGGACCAGCAATGCTTCACATATGGATTTGACTGAAATGGGTACCCTAAAAGCCATTATATTCTTTCCCCTTTGAAGTGACCAAGTTTTGGGTAAATCCAATTTTTATCCATGGTGAGACAAATCCATGAAATCGGATCGTTTTCATTCTGACTTCATCTGCAACTCAACTCACTTTCTGCAGGTCCCACCGTGACAGCTACCTACCCCCCAGGTGCTTCAGATTCGAGTGGAAGGTGAGGAGCTCGTTTTGCTGATCCCTGCCATGGCCATCATCATGGGGATTTAACACGATTTAACTACCAACAACCACCATTGTAAGGGCTTGTTTAGAAACCAGCTTTCCGGGGTTCGCCGCGTCACCGAAGTGATGAGGGTGGTGCTGGTGCCTGAAGCATTTGCAAGTGTCCCAGTCCCAGTAAGACATTAACCTGGATGATGATTGAGAAAAACTGACCTTCATTTGTTGAATAAAAAATTGCATACTTTGACCATTTGCTTAGTCCCAAACGTTGCTGGTTTATGTGAATCCTGAGCCTTGATAAATCATGTTCACATGGGTGATCTATCCTGACATGATCTTCGACCAATTCTGTGAATATGTACATAGATATTAGATACATTGTATTATAGACAATCGTCCTCAAGAATGCTGGTTGTCGGTTTTCCTCAATTCCAACCATATCAGCCAGTTTGGAACTGTCCTACCAGGATGGAATGCAGGAATGCATCTATATTATATATATATGCTTTCCCGAGAAGATAGAAAAGTGATGAAGAGATATGAAGAGTAATGCATCACGATTTTACTGGGATGCTACCTTTCTATCCCTTTTATATATACACATCGAAGCACCAGAACGGAATGTACCCGGACGTCCCACGCCTGAAACACTTGAAGGCTTTCCTGGCAAGATGAAAACCTATCATCCTGATTCCTGGATGGGTCTTTCTTGGGAAAATCTACCGGAAACCCATGGCTTTCCCCATGTTGCCCCTATCCTGACGAACAAAAACCATGGATTTCACCATCAACGCTTACGTGGTGAAATTGTGGGGAAAATCAAGACGAAACTGGCTGGTGAAAAAACCGTCCAATAAGGGATGACCAGCATCAAAATTGGGGATGGTTTCTGGCAGTGCGTTTACGACATTACCAAGCATGGGCATCACAGAAAGTATAAAACCACCCACCAGTGTGGCTCTGGCTGAAAAATTCATAAAATACCAAAATTCACAAAAAAATATTTTAAAAAAAAACCGGGAGGCACAATCACTGCTTATGGCCGTTCTGGAAGCAGCTATGATGATAATGGTGCAGCCATTTCTTGGTGGGTGGTTCACTGAGGACGGATCCAAAAAATGGCCACGGTCGGCGAAGCAAATATGGCCAGTTGATAGGTGTCATCCTCCAACGTCATGAAGCTGGACTGAACCTAAAACCACCATGCAAGTAGACACCCCCTTTTTTTCCTCAAAGTTGTGGATTTAAGCCAAATTTATGGCCAGTGAAAAATCAGGAACATGATGATTCACCCTGGGATTTAGGTAGACAATCCAGTTTGAGATGATTCACCCCAATAAGTTGGTGGAATGTTTGGTGAATTTTTGGTGTCACTATGTGTCACTCTTCGTTCCACTAGCCGCGATGATTCACCGCTCGGCCTAAAGTTGTTGATCGAATCTGCCTCCATCCTCAGAGCCGGTCGAGCCCGTCCCAGGGACGCCAGGGTTGACAGAAAGGGATGGAAGATCCAGTTGAGTTGAAGGAACTCACCAAGTCTCTGGACACACCATATTTATCTATGGTATAATCATAAATTATATAGTATTTATATGTATATATAATGAATATAAATGTATATATGTATATATATATATATATTCATGTATATTGAATAATGAACGCATCAGATTTGTTGGGCCATGTGCATCAGATTTATCTATGATAATCCCAGCCCCCAGATTGCAATTTGTAAGGTCAGTTTCCAGGAGGCTTCATTCCCCTGAGTTTCGCATCATCTACGGTGAAGTTCTTTGAGATCATTACAAATTCTATTTGCCATTGTTTATTACACATTATTACAAATTGAGATTTTCCATGATTGTCCATTACATGATGATCACAATTACACATTATATATATTATATATATATATATTATATATATATATATATATATACATATATATATATTACAAATTGAGATTATGGATCAACTAAATATTAGGTGTTCCCACTGTCTTATTACTTTGCCAAAGGGTAGCTGTTGGGTCCAATCCAACGCCCTGAAATTGGGAACGGTTGCAGGTAATTGCAGGCACATGAACGTTGCGAAGAGTTCAGGGCTGCCAGGGTATGTTGCCCCTGTGGAAACACAGTATATTTGAACTTGAATCAAAATAATATATCGTTTCTTTCATAGACATTATATATAATGTTGCGTTATTGTATACGTAACATACATATGTGGTAATTTCCCCATGTATCGCACATCGCAAGCTCTCAACCACCCGCCATCAGCGAGACCACCAAGCTTGGCTGGTGGTAAACACAATAGTAAACCACGCCCATGTTTATCGGAAATGCTGATGAAAGAAAGTATCCCCAAATGGAAGGATTGTGGTTGGGTTTACCACATTATCTGTCATACCCTCCAGAAGACTCACAGTTTGCCATTAAAATATATTGAAATAATAGCTAAATCATCTATAAAATGAAACATCTAAGCCATAGCCATGTGAGTTTACTGCAGGGTTTTTTCCCCACCCCCCCAAAAAAAACAAGTCGTTGGAGTGGCGGAATATCAATGGAGCGCACCGGCGAGGTCTGGCAGGTCAAAACCCTGGTACCCGGATGGTACCAAAAAAAATAGCTGATAGCTGGTGAATGGATGGGTTATTCCACCCAAATATGATTAAATTGCCCTGTTAATGGATGCTTTGATGATAATATCAGGTTTTGACCCATCCCCAAATAGGTATGTATTGTTGAGACATGAATAAAATGGTGCATGAAATAACACCCCAGATCGTTGAAATTGTTACAATTAGGGTATGGGTCACATATATTCAAAATGATACCTGTTTGGAAACACACATGGGTGGTCATGCCACCATTGGCGTTTGATTCACAGGGTCGCACCGGACCCAAACCCAGCACTGCGGAGTCTCTATTGGGTGTCTCAACATGTCTCAACGAAAACTCGAGGCACCAATTTCACGGCAGTTCTTTTCCGAGAAATGCAACATCTACATTCAAAGTGACATTCGGAATCCCAAAAAGTGGCTTTGGAAAATGATTCTTTCCAGACACAGGTCCCATCTCATAGGGTTCCCATGTGAACACCGCCTCTCCATAGGCAAAGGGGCCATACTCCTGCGCGTTTTGTACGTCCAACCAGGGGGAAGTTCAGGCATTCCACCAGTTGGTCATCCCTGGTCATCCCTGGAAAGCTCTCTCCACTCGTACGGAGAAATCGTCCTTCATCGAGTTATGCGTTATTGGTAGATCAAGACCAAACCTGGGAACTCCAACAATCTGCAATATTAGTTCATTGTGCTTCATTTGGGTCTGAGTCTTTTGCAGGGAAAGGTGTCAAAGCCGGAACTCATCACATCCGATGTTAAGCCCATCCCCCGTTCATAGAATACCCAAGTCATGAATAGACCCAATGCCATCAATACCAAAAGGGTTTCGATTAGAGGTATCTAACATTGGGGGAAATGGCTCAAAAATTGGCTACCGCTCGGCCGTACATTTTTTTCCATCCATGGCTGGAAACACAGCAAATTTTGGCTGTGCAGTTGAAGATTGGACCCCTGCGTTGCCAGGGAAGAAAGAAGCAGTTCTCTATATACAACTCAGAGACTTGGAGACCTCAAACTGCTCAAAAATGGTTAAGTCATGTTAAGTCAACTAGCAACCCCTCTATCCTAACCTCTCAAGTATATGATATTCCCTGCATTTTTAACATGGAACCTATCTCATGTCGGTCCAGCATTTTTCCTAATTAAAAAATAGATGGTGTACTGTACACATGGGGCTGTGGTGGATGATGTTCTTTAATGCCTCTATTGCAAGATTTGCGGAAAAATGTTTTCTCACCTGCGATCCAATCTTTGACAGGGGGTGTCGAGTTGTGCTATGTGTAAAAACCCGTGACACCAGCGCATGATTTTGGAGTTTCGGCCACTCCAGCGTAGTTGTTTTCAAGAGATAGCAAGAGTCTTATAAAGAGTACATCCTGTCTCTACTTCGACAGATTCTCTTGTTTGAATATGTTTGAATTGCACTCATTCTCCGTTCATGGCATGTTGTGCTAGGGTCCAACAGTGCCTCACCGTTTGGTGAGGGTAGCCGTGGCGGCTTGACCGCAACACATCATTTTCTGCAGGTTCCACAGGTTGCAACGCCCAGTGTTTTTGGCGCCCAGCATCTATCATCATCCCGGGAATCCCGGAAAATGTTCATTGTAGTATTCATGATCCTATATGATCCTGACATATCCCCATGTACTATGTGTACAAATATATGATATATATATATATGTAATATATATATATGTAATATATATATATATATGTAATATATATATATGAGAGGTACACCCGCTGTCAATGGGTCCTTTAGCCCAGTTACCAATCAGCTACTCACTGAAGATCATCCCAGCTAAAGATGGCCTAAGCCAACCCTCGTGGAGAACCTGGACAGAGTAGGCCCAACGACACCACTCCGGCTACACAGTAACGAAGTCCTGCAGTACTCGAGTGTCAAGAACTCATCTGATTGGTGATTCATCACACTGACGACGACTGAAGAATTGGTGCTCAGGTGATAATCATCTTATCATCTTTAGGTAGGTATTTCATCTTAATATAATCAAATATGGTATGTATTCAGGTAAATTTGTATCTAGGCATTTTTAAGATTGTGTTTCAAACCACCAACCAGTTATCCTGACATCCTGGAGGGCTGCAAGAATGTCTTGACAGGAGACCTTCGAGCGCCTTTGTGGAAAGCGCACTGTGGCAGTCGGAAATCAAGCAGGACACTTGAGAACTCCACAGTCGCTGATTCAGCTGGGATTCCCAGTGGATTATGATGGTGATTAAAATCCGAATTATATAAAGGGTAGTATATCCCCGGAACTGCTCATCAACTACAATAAGTGGATTTTTTGAAACTGCTCAAATGGATAATTTAACATGAAGAATTGTCATGGTGACACCTGCCACCTGCCACAGTAGAAAAGCGCAAGGAGGCAGTGGAAAAGTAGGTTCTTCGCATGGCGAATGGATTCCTTGCTGATAGCAGCACGCAAAGGAGCACACAGTGTCCGATTTGGCTTTCAAGTCCACAGCTATTCGAGAACGGCTCAAAACATCTCAAAATTACAAGCCTCCAAGAATGCAAGAATGGACGGTTAAATGTTCACAACGACAAGGCCAATTGTGAGTACATTGCTAACACTTCCCCCTATTACTAAACGTAGACCAAATATAAGAAAATTGGGTCCATTCCCAATTAAAAAATCAAGGTCCCATCTGAGGGTTTTACCCCTTAACAATAAAAAAACATATAAAACCTAGTTCTATAGTCGGGGACGGTGTATTATCCCGGTCACGCCGGTCACTGAGAATAATTCTAGATGGTTTTTAATTAAGGTCTTGATTGATTAAGGGAAAGCTTCGAAATCCAATGTTTGAAAATATGTCGATTCGATTTCAAGAAGGGATTTGATCGGTTTTGAAATCGAACATTTTTAGGTTGTTCAATTTAGGGGAAAGCTTCGAAAACCAATTTTTGGTAATCGTTCAGTTTGATTCAATAAGGATTTTTATCGATTTGAAATGGAAAATGGTAATAAATATTATATAGGTTATTTTTAATTAAGGTTTGATTTGCTTATTACGGGAAACCTTCGAAATCCAATGTTTGGCAATATTTTAATTAGAGTTCAACAAGGGATCTGATCGATTTTGAAATCGGAAATTTTACGTAGTCTTAATTGAGGTCTTAATTTGATTATTAGGGTGAAGCTTCTCACCTATATACCAAATGCCCCCGACACCAAAAACTACTCCAGGTATCTCCAGGTGTTTATTTCGGGGGCAAAGGGTTTAGGAGAAGGGATTATTCCATTTTCCCGCCAAATCCATGTGCTCCAGAGCGAACAGGACTTGTTCCAACGTTTCATTCCAGGTGCTCCGTGATTGGGCTCACTTTGGAGGTGTAGATCACACCATTTGCCCCACCCTGGCCAGGTCAGGTTGATGTTCAACCATATTCATCACCAATGCTTCCCTTCCAGTGATGAAACATAGCTTCCAAAAACCCGGGCACAAAGGGTCCAGCCCAAGAACTACCCTGCCTCCCCATGGTCATAGGCCGCTTTAGGACAATGCTTGCTTGCATCCATTCCCTGGCCCAGATCCCGCCAAACTATGCTGGGTGGTGGGTTCAAACCTCTGAGAACAGATCCCATCCCTATGGTTGAAAATCAAACATTTTTGAAACCACCCAGTATGGTATCTGCCCCTCAAGTTGCAAAATTGACTTGCTGCATTTCATCACTAGGCCTTAGACCTAGAATGGATTGGTTGAAGGTCAAATGTTGGCATGTTTTAACAGGAAACCATTTTTAAAACCCTTTTTTGACATCCTAATCCAGGGATATCCAGGGGTGTCCGTGTCCATTTTCCCTTCGAACTCCTGGCGGACAGCGCCTCGTCTTGCGCTTCATCCGAGACTCTTAGCTTCCCAGAGAGCCGCAGCCTGCGATCTGGTCATCCCTTTCCCTCCATTTAACCCTCCCAAGAAACCATGGATTAGCATATAGGGAATTTGTGAGGGGTATGGGCCGTATGGGATTATGGGTGATATGTTTTTTGCGATTCTTCATACGATCAATGTGGTTCAAGTGTTGATATCTTTTGCATACATGTGCATGCATATATGACACTCTGCGTATGGACATGTGACAATGTTTCTTATTCTCGGTCAATCTGCATACTTCTGGTCTGCCAGTATTGTACATCCCCTTGTGGTTGTGTGGACACAACCAGTCCCACCAGGGGTTAGAAACAACCTTAAGGTATATGGCCCTCTATTGCCCTGATTGCCTCCTAAATCTGACAAAGCAATGGACCATCACCAGTTGGAATTGGATAATCGGATTTTCCAGCATACATTGCATACATGTCTGTTTACCAAAGGAGATTAGTATTATTGGCACAGTAACGGTCGTAACATCGCAAATTTCTTACCTCCCCAGGAGTTAATCATTCTATTGATGTCTCTATTCCATCATATTCCACCTCTCTGTTGGAACAAAAAAAAACTCATCTGATCGCGGTATCGCGGTCCAAGTGGCGGCAGGAAGATGAGGGCGGACCAAAAGGCGGTCCACAAGGATACCAGAACCTTGGTCGATGTCCAAGCTGGGACGTCCAAGGTGCGATGGCCAGAAAACCACTTGGAACTTGAAACCTCAGATATTAATGGGATTCAATGGGATATTAACATATACATATATGCGATATTAATGGACCATTTTCTTTGCTTCCAGAGTTTAGATTGTTTCTGGGGACGTGCAAAGCTCGATGTTCTTGGGTCCCAATTGACAGCAGCCATCCTTCGGTTGTTAACCAATCATATGAGATCTCCAGCCACCATGTGAAGTCTCCCAGAAACGGAGTGAAAGGACCTTACCGGGATCATTTGGGAAAGCAAGCAGTCAGTCAGCAGCTCGTTTTGGTAATCTGCCATATCCATCCATATCCTAGCTAGCAAGGGTATCATGTTATATTATGTTTATATAGTAATTTCCTGTAGATCTGATTGCACCCACCCAATCACCCTCCATCCACCGGTCAACCATTGGGGGTATCCCGACGCACCCGACGCACCACCAAGCATCAATCTGCGCCACGTTGGCGGCGAGACCATCGTCTGCGGCACCCTTCATGCAGGTGCCATCATCCTCTGTCACACCTGCAGTTTTGTCTAGATATATGGGGGGTTCCATAGTCATGGGCGATCCCCAATAGTTTCTTGGTTTATAATGGAAAATCCAATTAAAATGGATGATTTAGGGGTACCCCGGTTTTCGGAAATCCCCATATGGGTTATACATGCTATACTGGGCAAAGCTATACTGGGCAAAGCTTAACTGGGATGCACCCCTACGAAATAGCCCCTTTCCCCCAGGTATCAAACATTCCCTAGAAACCCCTGTGGAACGTGATGGATTTTTTCATTTTCGAGCCCCTTATTGGGGGTCTTCAATAGTCAGGGGACCCGGATCACAAAAAAAAAACTGACATTAGGGTCTTAGATTTTGACCCACGCCCCGAAACACTTGACATGAGGCCAGAATAATGTGGATATGAACATTTCGTCTTAAGCCACAAGAATGCGCCGGTCCAGACTACCAAACTGTTTTCTTTAACTATCCCGGCAAGAGACCCCGAACAGTGTGGGGGGGAGTGGGGGGATAATGTATTATAAAGTGGATGACGATGACGATAATGATGATGATGGTGATGATGATGATAATGATGATGATGATGATGGTGATGATGATGATGATGATGATGATGGCGATGATGATGATGATGATGATGATGATGACGATGATGATGATGATGACGATGATGACGATGATGATGATGGTGATGCGGACGATGATGTTGAGGATGATGAGGTGCAGGAGGATGATGTTGAGAATGATGATGTTGCGGCGGATGAGGATGAGGATGATGATGTTGAGGAGGATGAGGATGAGGATGATAATGCGGAAGATGAAGTGGAGGAGGACAAGGTGCAGGATGATAGTGTTGAGAAGGAGGAAGAGAATGACGTGGGGGGATGATGATGTTGAGGAGGAGGGCCGATCCCAAGACCTAGGACCACACTTTGCGCGAGCCTACGCAGTCGAAACGCATGTCAAGATTTCACAAGAGCCAATTTAAGCGGAAACTTACAGAAAAAATGTTGCGGCCCAAATTGAGCCCGGAACCCGGACACACATTTTGTGCGAGCCTGCACGGTCGAAACGCATGTCAAAATTTCACAAGCAACTTTATACAGAAATTTACAGGAAAAATGCCGCAGCCCAAAACCACGGCGCAGACTTTGTGCGAGCCTGCGCAGTCGAAGCGCGTGTCAAGATTTCACAAGGGCCACTTATTTACACGGAAATTTACAGGAAAAATGCCGCAGTCAAAAACCACGGCGCAGACTTTGTGCGAGCCTGCGCAGTCGAAGCGCGTGTCAAGATTTCACAAGAGCCACTTATTTACACGGAAAGCCGCAGCCCAAAACCACGGCCCACACTTTGTGCGGGCCTGCGCAGTCGAAACGCATATCAAGATTTCATTAAGAGCCACTTTATACGGAAATTGACAGGAAAAATGCCGCAGCCCAGAGTGAGCACCCTGATCCAGCACCGGCCTTTACTCTTGCCGTAAGAACCCCTCAGTTTGGACACACTCTTTGGGAAAAAAACACATTGACCCCCTACCATTCCTAAATAGGGTTCGAATTAATTATTTGGATGCATTGAGATCTGGGGTGTGTGTTGCATGTATATAAGCTATATTAGGCTATTGTGATCAGACTTGGTCCTCACTTTTTGTTGGGATCCCCAACAGGCTCCCTAGCTCCGTCCATGAAAACCACTGGAGAGCTTCATGGGAAAGGGGATATTGCTAAAAATATCTAAAAATCATATTTTTCTCCGGTGTCATCAAACATGGCAACTGGAAAGTCCCTATTAATGTGGGTTTTAGAGGGAAAATCAACAATCATAATCAACTGTATATAAATCATAAATTTTCCATTGCCATGTTTGATTCCCAAAGGGTATAAACGGTGGTCAATGAGGTCAATGGCTTTTCCGTAAGAACATCCTCTCCTCCCCAGGGTCACCACCTTCCCCCCTTTCGCCCCCCCTCCTGTAACTAATTAATCAATAGGCATCCCAACTGGCGCAGGATTTTATAATTAATCACCAATTCACCTCCCTTGTGGCTATCATTTACCAATGGGTCGGAGCAACCCTGAAGCAAGTTCTGTTCATTGCCGCGGCGCAGGAAAAGCCACTCCAGCCATGGAAGTGGTCGAAGCCGCGCCTTGGCACCGAAGCGGAATCGATGGTAAATGATGGGAAGATTTACGAACAAAACAGCTGGATATAATGGTATATTTTTATATGTATATGTATATGGACGTACCTATGTATGTACTTATGTATGTATGGTATGGTATGGTATGGTATGGTATGGTATGGTATGGTATGGTATGGTATGGTGGCACGGCACGGCACGGCACGGCACGGCACGGAACGGCAATGGAATGTAATGTAATGTAATGTAATGTATGTATGTAATGAAATGAAATGTAATGTAATGTAATGTATGTATGTAATGAAATGTAATGTAATGCAATGCAATGTCATGTCATGTAATGGTATGTAATGGTATGTAATGGTATGTAATGGTATGTAATGGTATGTAATGGTATGTAATGGTATGTAATGGTATGTAATGGTATGTAATGGTATGTAATGGTATGTAATGGTAT
>Ga0126342_10016203_pt1 | contig 13015 bp, 15 predicted proteins | sample Cyp1metagenome_FD_92528 | JGI IMG/M metagenome (GOLD analysis project Ga0126342, IMG submission 92528) | Coral microbial communities from Lord Howe Island, Old Settlement Bay, Australia - Cyphastrea 1 metagenome | ecosystem: Host-associated > Invertebrates > Cnidaria > Coral ... | reverse complement strand
ATATCTTTCCATAGCTCATATAAAATTCACCAACTATTCACCGACTATCTTTTACGACTACCATCCTCAGAGCTGCTTGAAAAACATCTTTTTCGCTCTCGGGCCAACCGTCGTCTAGTTGCTGAATATATCTATGCAAACTAAACCATATCGTAGTTGACTTTTGATTTCAGAACCTACGTCTCGCAGCAAACTGGTGACATCCATCAAGTCGATTTGGAATTCATATTTCGGAAACGGAGCAGTGTAGGAATTGTAGTTCTTGTAGTTTCCTGTTTGCTTGTTCGGTTGCGCCCTCATCCATGCAGATACCATATCCAAAGTTATGCCTACATCGACTTTCCTAGCTTTTTCATATAAGTCTCTCACCGAACCGAAGCCCTCCTCCACGTCGTAATATATTCTTTCCAGTACCTTTTCTTTTTCCAATCTTGTCATTAGAAATACCTAGATTATAATTTGATGATGTTTTCTTGCATCAAAAAATCATAGTGAACTCAAACCAAGAACCTCTGGCACTTTTTGGTTTTCTTGTGCTTTGCCAAGTTTGATTTACAGCTCATGGCACAGCCGCATATATCGCATACACACGGTTGTTTCGTTTTCTCTTGGTAATATGTTTGGAAATACTTTTCGTCGTTCGGTTTTCTGTTGTAATATCCGTCATTTTGTTTTCTCCACTCAGCACTTTTAGCTTTTTAACGTTGCTTAGGGCTTAACGGCACTTTTTCTCGGGCGCGCTCCCCCTGCAGTTGGCTGGGGTCGGCGGATTCTCCCATCAAAGATTGATGCGGAGGGAGGGGTTCAAGTCGCTTAACACCCCATTTAGGAAAAGCAAAGGCATTGCTTCAGATGGCCTCCGGATCTATCTTATCTTTGCTTATGCACAAGTACGTCTAGGGTATAGAGTGACTTGAAACCGACGCTTGTCACCCACTATTTGGGTGAATTGGATGTGACCCACCTCCACATTGAATATAGAAATACATGCAAGTGCATGACATCACACATGGGCCTCTTTTCCCACGCTCTCCTTGAAACAACATGGATGCCAGCATTCCCCATGTTGAAAGAGGCCCCCTTAGTGCGAAGTTAAAACTGTGCAGTGGCTGTGCAGGAAGCTTCTCTGAGCATCAGCAAGTTTTCTCAGCAAGCCTTGTGGCAAGAAGCGCTTCAAGTCCTGGCAGAGCTGCCTGCAGACATGGCTGATGTTCCTGTCATCAACGCAGCACTAACAGCTTGTGGACGAGCATCGCAAAGGCTAAAGGTGTGTGATCTGCTTCAAACGATTAAGAGACTTGGAGCTTGACTATGTTTGACTTACTTTGACGTAGCTTCACGGTATTCATCTGTTTTCCCAGTTGGCATTTTATTGGATTCCAATAGTGTTCAAGCTATGGAAGTCTCATTCACTCTTCACGTGCGTGCCCCATTACCAATAGTCAAGTTATTTCAAGTCCGTATGATTGACGATTGGCGGGTTTCTGGTGATTTTTCTCCGTTTGGAAGAGATTCAGTTTGGAGTTTTTGAAGAATTGGTGCGGCTCCAGGCTTGGCTGTTTTCGCTTTGGTTTCGGCCGTATCTGATTTGTTATTTCCGGTGTCAGTTTGTGGTTTTTGGGTGTTATAGTTTAAGGCTTTGTAGCCGTCTGCACTGTGGCATAAGAAACCACCCCCACCCACCCAACCTGACTACGCGCGATTGTTTTCATCGGCCATGCCACTGCCATCAGCTGATCCATTAGCGAGACAAAGGAAAGGGAGGCCCCGAAAGATTTGGTGGAAGTGTGCCAGTATATGCGTGTCTATACTCTGTAGTGTCAGTGTGTGTGCATGAACCGTCTTAAGAGATGTAAAACTTCGAACCTGTTGGAATTCCGGTATTTTGTTTTTGGTTTTGATTTCATTTCATTGCATTTCAGTTTTGCAGGGGGCTGCTGGGAATGTCATAGTTCTGCAGCCAACGACGACGGCTATGACATTCTGTGATATCGATCCAGGACGCTGGACCGACGTACTTGCTTCAATTTTCATGTCAAGTTCCTGTCATGGGCAGTGGCTAACCCAAGAACCATCTTGTCGCTTTTAGATGTCACGCATGGTTGCCGCAATCTGGGATTTATTTCCACAATCTTTTCAAAACAATTTGACTTCAACTGCGCTGGCTATGGCGATGGTAGCTTCTTGATACCTTTTCTGGTCTCTTCCCTGACCCATTCCTGTCAGGTGTAATGGAAGTGTTTTTGCACGTGAGATGCATTCCACAACAAAATTCGCAATGGCAGTTTTGAGCAAGTGTGTTGGTCACGTCGGTTCGGCAAGATGCCGTGAGCCCCTCGGGGAATACCAGTCTAGGTAGATTGTTTGATCCTTCGACCTGACCTCTGAATTTAAACATGCTTAACCTAGTAATTTGTCTAAGTCTTAAGTAAGGTGGAACAGTCGTCCATTTTTGGATTTTCTCCCTGTCGGATGTCGCTGGTTAAACAATGGCCGCGGTTCGGGCAATCACCGTTTTCTGAGCAATCACCGTTTTCTGAACAACTGGCCGCTGTTTGGGCGCTTACTCTGGGTGCCGACGCGTGCTTTCACCTTGCCGAAACGTTCGTTTTTCAACGTTGCTCGAGTGAGTGATCAGCTTGGAACATTGCAACACGACATGGCTCAGGCCTTAGGACATGCTTTCCAGGTTTGGTCACTTTCTCTTGGTTGTTTTGGTAATTTTGTAGTGTTGAACGCTTAAGCTGTCCAAGGGTTTGAAATGACTACCGAGGGCCTTGAGTAAACTGCGTTTTTGCCATGTTCCCGTTTCCGTGGACTTTGGACCATGGGTCCAATCCAGATCCGATGATGCAGCCCATTTGGACCCCGACGGCAAACACAGTTCTTCCAGTTCCTGGCATGGGTGGACGTTTCAGTGGAGGTGGTCTTCATATGCAACAGCAGGCGCAGTCCCAAGCTCAGATTTCATCTTTGCAGCAGCAAAATGCTCTGCTCAACCAGCAACTCGCCACTCAAGCTGCGTCCCACATCCACCAACTTCAACAATTCCTACAATCTCCTAATCCGAATCCTCCTTCATCATCACCTACTCCACAGGCTCCTACGCCATCAGAACCTCCACAACTGAAGGTTCCACCTGAAGTGAAACTACCAATCCACCTCCATTCACGAGATGGTCCAGAAGATTCGATCCGACTTCAAAGAGGAGATGATGAACACTCTCCGCCAATTTCAAGACGCTCATCCAGCTCCAACCCTTCCCACCCCACCTCCTCCTACGATTCCGCCACAACCACTACTGGCGCCACCTGGCGTCCCACAACCTTCGAACATTCCACTGTCACCTGTCCCGCACCGTCGTTTTCGTTCACCACTCCACACCAGGGACCACCACCGTGAGGATAGCGTCCTTCGTTTGGATAAACGACCTGTCTCCAACCATCGCAGTCCACCTCGTCGACGTGCCAAGTCGACTCATTCCATGCAGGGTCACCGACAGCCTTCTCATTCACCACGAGAAAGCCCTCTCAGGTTACGCTCCCGGACGAGAACACCTACACAACCTAGACGACCTTGGAAAATGAACACCACTACGGGTGGAAATCCCAATCTGGTTCCAATTCTCAAGATGATTCTTTACAGTTGGACGCATACAAAAGACACCAGACACAACCAAGACCAACAATATGGCTAGAATTATGGTCAATATGACCGATGGGGTCAATACGGTCAATCCGACCATTACGACCACAACGACCCACAGTCCCATCAAGTCCGTCTCCATGCGGAATAGTCGACTTCCACGTCCATGCCCATTGCAGCTTATTCCACTGAAAAATCTTCCTACCATCAACAACATCATTCCCAAGGCAAGAAGAAGCCTTAACGCACTCCCCATAAGCCTGGGTACACTCAGAAGTCAGGCAAACCCAAAGATCAGAAATCTCATCGTTCTGACCGTGGCGATCCACTTCAAGAGGGCAAAGTCTACCTCACACATTTGGATTCCTCTCATGAAGAATGGATCTCTCAGGTACAGTTTGCGCTGAACCACAAATCCAGGAGTCAGGCAGCTTGTGAACTTCCTGAGGACTAACGTCCACGACCGCTGCAAACGGTCAACAAAGCCTTGCTTGAGTCGGCTACTCATGCATTGACGAACTTGGCCTCAGACATCCCATCTCACAAGATAAAGCAGGTTACCCATGTCCTCGCAGGTGCCGGCCTTCTTGATTCAGTCAACCTTCGGCATGCAAAGGTTCTCAACCTTCCAGTTACCAAGAAAAACGCCTTGGTAATTCCGATGCCAGAGTTGGAAAGGTTGAAACCTCGTCCACCTTTCGGTGGAAAAACCAACCACGCCTGGGCGCTGATCCATGGAGCCCCGGTCACAGCTGCTCAGTGCATCTTGCTGGAAGGACTTATCCGTCCTGCTGACTGGACGTTCAATCCGGATCTCAAGCATGGCCAACTTCCAACCTGACACTCCAAGAAGGTGTGGGTGTGGCCCTATGGGCAGTCCGGTCCTTATCAACCATGCCAAGACTGGCCACCGTGCGTCCGAATCCTCCATCTCTTCCACCGAGCTGGACCACCGTCCATGCAACCACCAACCAAGTTCCCTGCCTCCCAAACCTCAATGTGTCCTCCGACAGCCTTGCTCACCTTCTCAGCCCGGTCCCATTTCACCATCTCATTCCAAATCAACAGGCACCACACCTCGTCGCTCTCCTTCCAACTCTACACAATAGAAGCTTCCAGAGTTTATAGTTTTGACCTGAACGAAAATTGGCAGGGTGACCGGGAACACTATGACAACCAGAAGGTCAACGGCTTGACCTCCCCAGAGTGATTAGGTCTTCAGCTTTCATTCAAAAGCTCGACATTGAAGGTTGTGATCCTCTTGCTCTACCAGTGGCAGCCTTGTTCTACCGACAAGCCAACTATCATTGGCTTCGAAAACTTGCCCATGGGAGAGAGTTGTATCTCATCCCTACCACAATTTATCGCGGCCGGCGGCCGTGGTGTTTGCGACGGAATTACGCTCTCCATCACACATGGTTTCAGGCCCAATCCCAATCTTGCTCACTTGTGGGGTTCTACCTGGCTTCCCACAACCTCTTTTCGAAGGAATTCTTCCTTACCGACTGTGTATAAATCCGATTCACCCATATCACCAAAATGCAACCCAAATTTCAAATTGGGTCTGCCATGCACCACGTCCTGGACCGGGAGTAGAGCCGATCCAGAAAGTATCTTCAGCTCAGCAACGACAAGCTTGTTCAAGCTGAACTCGCTCTTCGGTTCTTGCATGGGCATCAAAATTGCTACGTTTGGGCCCCAATTCCCCTTTTTGCCCGTCGTGCTGACTATAGATGCCTTGAGCTTGCACTCGTTCAAGAATGGCAACCTCGGTTGAACTACCCATTCATTTGCCAATTTCTCCACCATCGCAAAGGGCTTTCGAAGAAACCTGCCATGAATACAAATGTTCAATTTGGATTGGCCACCCTGTGGAGACGAGCTAAACATTCTCGCCTCAGAACCGTTTCATAACCGTCTTGAATTGTGGCACATGTGGAAGGGCAAACCCGCTCCACCAGCGTCAGCTTCGAGAGCACCGTGGTCGCTCAGCCCAAATCTCCAAAAGACTCTCAAGAACTTCCTGCCCCAATGGCATTTACAGGTCTTGGCCCACCAAGTACCATGCCATGTACGGTCGTTTAAGACCATCTTTGTCAAACATCCTTCCTTGCTGGACCAACTTTGCAACCACAAACAGGTTGTCACAACATGGTCAACAACAGCCCAAGCAGAATGTCGGTGCAAGAATTGGTCTGGTTACAAAACAGCAGTGCTCAATCCCAGTGACCCTCACTGGGTACCCTCGGGCTCCTTACTGACCTTCTACCACCTGAGCTCGCTGTGATCGCTGAAGGCTCTTTGTTGAACAAGGTTTTCCGTGTGAGGAAGGACTATCTTGCTGTGCTCTGGTTCTTTATAAGTAGACCAAAGACAACGGTCTTCCTTCCATCCCAAAGTCCAAGATCGCGGATCCTGGCCAACTTTTATGGCAACAACACTCCCAACACCTCACAGATCACATCACCAAGACAACGATCAAGAGCTTCAAATCCACCTTCGAAGGAGCCATCTTCCATGAGGACCTACGGATCTTTTGCCCTTGTCTTTATTTTCAAGCCATTGAGACCACCTTCATGGACACTTCGGTTTTTGAAACCATTCCTCAGGTGCCTCAAGATCTTGTGACAACCCTTGTTTCCAATCTCCAACGAGCTCACGGCAAGTCATACCCTTGGGCTATTGGGAAGGGTCGTCTTCTGGCTACACCTTGGCAAAAAGAAAAAGGACTACCAAAGCGGACGACCTATCATTTCTTTTGTCGATTCTCCATTTCGACCGATGCTCAACATCCTGGCACGGATCGATGATGATTTTTCAATCGATCCCAGTCGCTTTTCCGAAACGCTTTGCCACTGGAGACGTCTACAACCTTCTCAAGATTTTGTGTGAAGCTCCAGAACATGGTGATCTTGTCTTGTTCAACCAGGATTTAGCGGTTTCTTCACCAGCATTGATCAAGCCCGTTTTTTGGGTGTGTGGCTTGACTTCCTTCGTCCCCATATGGATGTTGGTGACAACGAAGCCTTTTCGGTCTATCCGGGGAAATCCAACAATCCTGGGGACCTGATTAAAGGCCGCACGTTCCGGAAGCTCAGCGTCACAAGAAAAATTGTGATTACGGATGTACCGGCCCTCATCAGAACGGCACTGGACATGCAGGCGTTTGCCTTGGGACAACGCTGCATTCGTCAGCGCCGTGGAAGCCCCATGGGCTAGCCCACTCCCACCAGCCCTATGCCTTATGGTTGTTCTCAGTGAACAGATTTGGCCCATCAATTTCCACGAAATGTTGACCAATCACAATCTGTTCATACGTCACATCCGGTATGTCGACAACCGGCTGAGTTTTGGCGACAAACGACTTCAGCATTTGTCTCCTTATGAAGTCCTCTTAGATGAAGGGTCCTATGGCCATCCAATTTGTGCTGGAGACAGAACCAGATCAAGAATTTCTTAGTTTCATGCTTGAGACCAAACCACCCGAACTGATCTATTGTGGACCCACCAGCATCTCTCAAGTCTTGTCTCCATTCTCCGCGCCCCCACCAAAAGTGCTACTCAGTGGCTTCCGCTCTCGTTGCCACATTGTGGTCTAAGGAGCATTTCCTCTACATCGAATACATCAAGGGCTTGAACAGCTCTTTCATTTGTACAGTTCGGCAGGTTTCTCCCGAGAAGAACGCAATCGCATTTCTTCGCAAATTTTGACTCGAGGCATGTGTCTGGTTCACAGCACGTTCTCTCACTCCATGCGCTGGTGGCGGGTGTGAAAGATAATGGACCAACTAATTAGAAAGCATGCGCGCACCTAATTATCATCCACAAATCCATCTGCCATCTTCGATTTCCGTTTCGCTTCCATGAAAGAAGCATATCGATTGTGCCTCTGAGCTGCCGTTGGTTCTGATAACCTCTCAAAGACAACCATGGGAATTAAGTCTTTGCAGTAAATTGATTGGTTCATTGAGAGCAATGCCAGTCAGATTGGACATGTACTTGGCGACAAAGTTCATAGTTGGAATTGCATTAGGGAGAGCGGGACGTCGGGATATCCCTGCAACCACACCTTTCAGTCCAAGCCTTGTGAGTGACCTGCATTTGAATGTGCCAAAAGCTGGAAATATTTTTTTGTTCCAAGACCGTCGAAAGGTTTTGTATGATGTTGCGCAAGCAAATCCCCTGAAGAATTGCAGCACGTTGATGCCCAGGAAGAATTAATGCTTCATCGGAGCCATAATCCACATATTTTGATTTGTTACCAGCACCACCAACCCGCACGGGGAAACGATAGCCAGTGTAGAAATAAAAACTGACAGCCAATTCAAACCAGGAGATGCCCCAATCTGAAGCGTCATCCTCATCCAAATCAGGTGGCCATCTGAGTGCTTGAAGCCGTAATGTCACAGCCTTTGCAACATTTGCGCCCTGAAGACACATCATAAAGACAGAGTCATCACAATATGCAAAATGCAGTGGTTCATAGTCAATGGGATTGAAATCACGCATAAAAGCAACTGCATCGTCACCCATCAGATTAGATGGAATTTTTCCGCCAGTTGCCTCTGGGGGACATTTGGCAATCTGCATTGTCGTCGAAGGGCAACCTTCCTTCTGTGGCATCTGGGACAATGCCTCACACCTGTGTCTGTTGAAAGCTGCAAGATATTCAAAAACCCTGGAGAGGCGAGTTTTTTTCACTGTTGATGCGCGCTGCAATGCTGTCAGACAAACGTCGAATGTCACTTGGTACTGCACGGAAGGCAGATGTGGCTGCAGCATCCGCACAGAAATTCCCTGCTATTGACCATAAATCGTCAAAATCAGCAGCAGGGTCAAAAGATCTATCGCTTTTCACTTTTTGCAGCTTGAACCTATTCGGATCCCACACCTCAGCAAGAGCCTTGATGAGATCACAATCAGGCATCTTACGCAGCAAAAACTTCCAAAGACCAGTGCAAATAAGGTGTACCACATTGCGCACATACTTCGCATCTGTGACAAAAACTGCATGACGTAGAGGGTCGTACTTACAAGCTGCACGGACAGCTGTAAGCAAAGCAAGAAGTTCTCCTCTAGCAACCGTCTGATCACCATACACAATTCCAAGAGCAACCACCTTGAAACATGGAAACTTCGGGTCCATGTCATTGAGAAAACAAGCTACGTCTTTTCTATGCTTGTCTGAAACTGCCACATCTTGAACAACTGACCAGGATGCAATCCTGGCACATGCGCACGCCGGATGAATGGCTCCACCATGTGTGTAGAATTTCAGAGTACCCTCTGGAACATCATATGCAGCGGGAATGATGGGTGGTCTGACCAATTTCAAGTAAGCCCTCAGCAAAATGACCATGTCATGCTGACGAGGCAGAGGAACAAAAATCCATTCAGGCCTGTGCTCCTTCAGTGTGATGATCGCATCCGCAAAAGCATCTCTTACAGATTGGCCAACTGAACACTGCAGCAATCGATGTTCCCTTGTATCACATTCTCCACAGAAAACGCAACTGCCATCAATGTCTTTATCCCATTTGGCTTTCATACTCTGCGTCTGATAGCCACCAACAATGTTAAGTTTGATGAGCTGTTGAATTTCATCCGAAAAAGCGGAAAGCACACGAAGTCCACATCTTGGGTCAGGCAAGAAGTCACCAATACCTTTGCGATCCATAGACCAAACAATGCTGTAAACTGTAAACCCACATGGCTTTGAAGGTATTCACAATCTTTTTGATCGAATCATCAAGAATGTTACAGCCATAATGTTCAGGTCCAGTTACATTTCCATGTACATCATCCAACTTGATTGATGTAGTGTCTAAGTGCGCTGGCAGGTCCAAAAGGTCTTGACCCATCATGGGATGCTGCAAACGCAACAGTCTGAACAGCAACATCACGTTGGACAGTTGCAAGACGTCTCACAATCCTCACACATTGACATAACGTGCAGAGAAACGGATCAGTTAAGAACTTTGACAAAAAGTTGCAAGCCAATAGTGGCGACGCATTGTGCCAATGACCCACAAGAGTGTTCAGCGTCGCACGACGGAGCTTTTCAAAATGCTTCTGCACAATGTACGTGGTGTCACAACTGTACAGAGCAAAGGGCCATACTGCAGTCTGAATGAACAATGCCTTTTTTTGTAGTTCACACGGCAACCATTCAATTCTTTGGATCCTTCGAATACCTTCTTCAATTTTTCACAGATGAAGCCAATTGATGCACTTTTGTTATAATGCACCAATTCGCCAAGGTCTTTCACACATGATTTGATTTGAATCGGAATGTCAGGATCTTGTAAAGACTGAACCTCAAGACAGCTGTCACGAAAGGTCTTGGTCGTCCCTCCAACTCCAGTTGTCTGCATACGCAAAAGGTCGGACATGCTGAGCACTGAGCCTATAGAAATAGAACGCAGATGTAGCCAACATCGCAAGTACACTGATGGAACATCCTTCAGGCACTCGAGTCGTCGAAGCAATTCCTTCTGTGACAGCTCCATGTATCTGGGGATATCTCACCATGACATCAAGGCTTGATACCCAGGCTTCAAGGAGTACGACAGGCATTCCAAGCTTCAACATGATCTTTGTGATGACCAGGCGACCAAATGTATTGTATGCTTTGGTGATATCCAGTGAAAAGCCACCAATGCATTTCCCTTGACTGACAGCATCTTCAATAGCTCTTTTTTGCGCATGTGCGAGCTCTTTCACTCCTCTACCTGGAAGGCCTCCAGAGATGGGGAAAGGCAAGTGCTGTCTCCAGACACTCGACGTATGTTGGAAAATGAACCTGCCAAATAGCCTGTAGAGACGACTCAGAATAGCGATCGGTCTGGCATGATTCATTGACAGTGGCGTAGGGATTTTTGCAAGTAAGACAGTCTTTGCCCTCATGAGAGAGTTGCTGAAACCAGTCACTGCAGTCTTCTGAAATATCCAGCAAGGTCACTAATGCAACACTCAGGTAGAAGTTTCAACTCATCATTTGACCAACCACATGGGCCAACTGCCTTTCCAGCTGGCAATGAACGAATAAGCCGCATCCAAGTCTTGACGCAACTGAAAGGATAAACAATCTGTGGAGTAGCTGGCATCGAAGTCGCATCCAGTAAATCACAGAAACTTCTCCAATTGGTACAATCAAACTGCTCTGAACGGTGGTCACGGAGCCACATCTTGGACCAAAAGCGCAAAAATTCATTGCCAATTTCATCTGACGTGACCGCCACAAATGATACTGTCAAACATCCACAAGCCGGCAGGGTTCCACTGACATGCCGAAAGAAGAGCTTCTTTCCTTCCTGTCGGACAAGACAAATCACCGCATCATCCAGTGAAAGCTTTGAAAAAGGAGGGATTTCAAAATTGTCATCCATCATAAGCGCAGTCTGCCCATGAGTCGATCTCAACAACCTAGCAGTTGTAGTCCTACTCACACGAACTTCAGCAAGAGGTGAAGATTCCTTGGCCTGAATAAGCTTGTAGCACATCCTGCCATAGTCGTCTTGAACATCGATGTGAACTTTTGCACAGAAACGCTGTGCACGCTTGTTTGATTCATCTCTACAAGCATGGTCACAATCATGCTGAGTAATCTGAATCATGGTGTCCAGCACTTCATAAGTAGGCAGCCAGAAGGTCACAGCCGGGATGACTTCAAATGAAAGTATCCAATTCTTCCATGAATTGCCATATCCCGTGGCTTTCAAAATACTCTTCCACTCAAGATACGCATCATGCAGTGCAGGGTCATCACAAGGGCATCCACTGTCAGTGAGAGGCAGTGTCTTGTAACGTCTGCACAACGTTTTTAACCGACGCACTTGCCGGATTTTCAATCGACATCTCAGAGACAGGACCTCACACTGGGGAGTATATCCTCCATGGCGATCAGATTTGACAAGGTTTTTCTGCTCACAGTGCAACACTTGTTTGAAACTGCATCTACCTCTATGGGACGCATGCAGAGAAGTCATGGGTTTTCCGATAGGGTCGACTTGATTTTCATGCTTGATAGCCTTGTCAACGGCATGTTCAACGTGACGAGACCACGACAAGAAGGCATGCTGCATGTCCTGTGCATTGAAGTAAGAACTTTTTTGAAAGAAATCATGAAAGTCAACATGCTTATAAAATTTGGCAATGTTGTCACTTGCCCGGGCGAAAGGCGCCCAAGTCTTTGGTAGCCTCCATACATTTCTTGGGATTATGATTTTCTGGCAACTGAGCTGAATGAACAGCGGCGTATGAACGTCAATCTAGTGCTCAGAGGGAACCGACATGTCATAAATCCACTCAGCGACTGCCGGATGAAAAATGGCGGTGTCATTACGCGTAGACCCACCACAAGTTGGGGGTAACATGACACCAGTCTTGGCAAAATGCCATTTGAAAGCTTCAACTGCCCCCATGTCTTGGAAAAACTTAAAGGATGGAAACTTCTCAGCAGGTTCATTGAAGCCACCACAAATGATGAAAGGCAAACCAACTTCTGTGATGACCGGAATCATGCTGGCAAGAAGAAGATCGTTGGGCCTCTTCCCTTCACGGTATCTGTTGGCAAACCCATAGATAGCAATAACCAAAATCTCAACCGTTGCAAATCTCACAACACAGGCAGAGAATCTTTGGGATTCTTCAACCGGTATGGAAATCAAGTGGACAGCTGGCACTAAGCAGCCCAGTTGGAAATTATTGGCGGCGTCATTTTGTTGTACCTGAGATTCCCACCCATGCCATGATTACAATCCTGATAATGGGGCTGAACCAACGGATGTGACTCCTTGGCCTTCCCAGTCAAACCCTCCGGTCCCCATCACCCAGCTTGCCTGGCTATTACCCAGTATTTTGCCCCAGGACCCTGCAGGCAACGAGTCCATTTTTTTGGCTTTGAGCACACCGTCTTCGCGAGACCTGTCACCTTTGAGTTCTGAGTCTCTGAACCATGATGGCCTCGCCCACCTGGCAGCAAACCTGGCAATCTTGGCGAACGTTCTTGCTCAACATCGTGCAGCGTCTTTCAAAATTCCGGACGACAACAGCACATAAGATCATGTCTTTTTCCTCCTTGGAGGCACTTGCCCTGCGTTGGCAGTTTGATCGTTTTGATCCGTGTCCAGCTGTGCATCTTCCAAAAAAGCCCCGCGGCAGCGGGGCGTGTGTGTGTGTGTGTAACATCTGAACAGATGTAAAACTTCTTTGACTCTTACCGTTTTACATTTGCAGGGAACCTTTCCATTTGCAGGGGGTGGTAGCAGGGTCCAGAGTCTACCACCAACGAAGACGCTCTGGTTTCCCTGGTGATACATGGCCTGATCAGCCATGCGTACCTGCCAATTTTCTGGAATGGGAAGAGGCT
>Ga0126342_10016202_pt1 | contig 13015 bp, 9 predicted proteins | sample Cyp1metagenome_FD_92528 | JGI IMG/M metagenome (GOLD analysis project Ga0126342, IMG submission 92528) | Coral microbial communities from Lord Howe Island, Old Settlement Bay, Australia - Cyphastrea 1 metagenome | ecosystem: Host-associated > Invertebrates > Cnidaria > Coral ... | reverse complement strand
CTCCATACTCCACACTCTACACTCCTCACTTTACACTCCACACACTACACACTTTACATTCCACACTTTACACTCCACACTGTACACTCCACACACCACACTCTACACTCCACACTCTACACTTTACACACTCCACACTCCACACTCCTCACTCCACACTTTACACTCCACACTTTACACTCCACACTCCACACTTTACACTCCACACTCCTTACTTTACGCTCCACACTCCACACTCCACACTCCACACTCCACACTCTACACTTTCCACTCCAGACTCCACACTCTACACTTTACACTCCGCACTCCACACTTTACACTCCACGTTCATTACTTTACACCCCAGACTCCACACTCTACACTCCACACTCTACACTTTACACGCTCCACACTTTTCACTCCACACTCCACACTCTTCACTGTACACTCCACACTCTACACTTTACACTCTACACTTTACATTCTACACTTTACACTCTACACTTTACACTCTGCACTTTACACTCTACACTCTACACTCCACACTTTACACTTTACACTGTACACTCCTCACTTTACACTCCACACTTTACACTCCACACTCTACACTCTACACTTTACACTCCACCCTCTTCCGCATTCCACAGTCTACAGTGCACTGGTACGGTAACAGGGGAAAAATGTAGACTGTTCAAATAACTTGTTTCACAATAGTGTTCTACGTGACTGCATTCGGGTTCGTGTGCTGCATCTTGTTTTTTTTTTCCGTGGTAAATCAGATTTTTTCCATTTTTTCCATACCTTTTTCCCTACGTTTTCCCATAGGTTTACCGGGCAAAGCCACCGGTGCCACCTCCGCATCACGGCTGCTAGTCTTCTCCAAGGCCCAGACCTCACCAGGTGCCCCTTTTTTTGGAAAAAGTTGTGGGAAACGGTGAAAATCCATAGATTTCCCATAGAATATTGGAATATATGGGGATTTCCATAAGATATGGGATGATGTCCTGGGAATGACACAGATCTAATGGGATTTCCCATGTCCCGCTAATGGGACATCCACTTAGACTTGATGTTCCCAACAAAACTTTGATTCCATTACGGTAAAGCCAATCGTATTTTGTGTGTCTGAAAATACCACATTTATAGTGTTTCTGACAATGATGTGTAAAGACCCAATGCCAGAAGCCATCCCCAAAATCACCATAGATGGGTGGTATCAACCATCCACAAATGGTAGGCTTATTGTTTGGTTACCCACATTACCCCCAAAATACTCGCTTTAAAGGGGAACATGTTGATTTGCTAGTGGATTTTAAGGTACCCTATTCTCAGACAAACCAATAGGAAAATCACTATACCCTTTGGTAATCAAACATGGCCACTGTAAATCCCAGAACAAGCCATGGAGGTGACCGCTGGTAAAATCATCGAACTAGCCATGTGGGTTTTTCAGCAAAGCATGTTTGATTACCGGAGGCTATTGCCCATAAAATATTGATCATATTACGGCAAAACATGTGAAATATGTTGTAATGCAGCGAACCCATGGAAAATCATGGAAAATCAATGTTTGTTTACTCTAAGATTGCAATGTTCATGTATAATATATATAATATATATATATATATATATATTTACTATTGGGAAATCGACGACCAACTGTATTTTTGCAAACGTATTTCACTTGTTGGAAAATCGATGTTTCTGGGAAATGGACATGTCATCTGACTATTTGTTATTGGAAAAAAGAGGGTAACTAGTGTTATTGGGAAATAGACCAGCAACATCCAGCAACCATATTTGCAAAGAGTGATGAATTAGGAATATTCGGAATAGTTTGAATAGAACACACACACAATGATGCAGGTGAAATTAGATCATCAAGTATAGAAATTGGCTGCCACAATGGGTTTAACACTGATTGCCCTCTTGTAATTTAACATAGCTATTGAACATGGCCCATTTATAGTTGATTTTCGCATGAAAATGGTGATTTTCCATAGTTTGTTGTATGTTTACCAGAGGGTATTGATGAATAAATCATACTTTTTCGTTGGAATCATGGATGGTTCAGCTCCCAGAGGTCACGTTTTCATACGTTCTCAGGGTCGTCAATCCTGAATGGAATACAGAAACACGATCAGATTGGAGTGGGTTCTTTCCATCAGAAAACACTCATAATATATAATAGTGTAATAATAATCAGATAATAGGGAACTAATCTTACAGTAAAAAAACACGTTTGCGCTTGGTAAAAACACTGGAGGTCGTCCCAATAAACTGTTGTTTTTTTCCTCCCCAAGAATTACTTGTGGCATAACTCCCATGTGGCTTATGTTAATGTATAGATAATAACCTCCCAATTTTATCCCAGTTTGAAAGTAAGAAGACGGAAAATATAGTATCAAATAAATAATAAGAAGCATATCAATCTTAGTGTCCCATTGTATTAGATGGTTCATAGGTTTTCATATGGGTTACACGAACGGTTATAGAAACCCCAAAAAATCCCACTTAGTATACCTCCCTGGCCAAAAAAAATCCCAATTGGGCTGGTTACTTTGAGATGCAGTTCTCAACTTGAGGGTCTGATAACCCTGGTTGTAGCAAGTTGTAACCCACTTACAGGGATAACACTATATATGTATATATACTATATACATAATCTGGTTCAAGAAATACAAACAGTCCTATGATTTCCTTGGGACCTGGACGCCCCAAAAAGGTCGCCGGCCTCACCGGCGCTATGGGCTGTGATCATCTTCACCTGCACCCATCAAAGGCTCATGTGAGTTCCAGGTATTCATAGATGATGGAAACATGTACATACACAAACAACCATAACAAACATGTATACATGTATACTTGTGTATATATATATATATATGTATATACATGTATACACAAAAATAAAATTATATAGAATATACACATACATACATATGAATAAATATGTATGTATGTCATTTCTATATTCTATATGTATACCGTATACCCTCTGGTAAGTTAACATAACTATGGAAAATCAACCTTGTTATCCCTTTTTAAACAGCTAAATCCTCCAACTCATGGGCCTTACCCCGGCCACCGTGGTGCCGCTGTGTCCGCTGTGCCTCTAATTCTTTCAGCACATCGATGCGCACGGTGACGCTGCAGCCAGAGGAGCTGGGGATCAGCCTCGGCTTTTCCGTTATGGGACGGGTTTCACCACCAAAACTGGCAAAGTTTTCCCAAAACACAGGGACAACTGACTCAACTGGTGAACTTTTACCCAACTTTTACCCTGAAAAATATTGATGAAAAAATGATTTAGCAAAATAACTGGTGAACTTTACCTTGAAAAATTGTGTTTTTTCGACATGATTTACCAGAAAAATGGCATGGAATGGCCATTGATTTCACCATGATTTTGGAAGGTCAACAAGAACTGGAATTCACCAAGAAATCTTGGGCCCATAAGCAACGAAAATTGCGGGGATTTTACGAAGAACCGTATGAAATCCATATGAGCCATGTTCTAAATGTCTTGCATCCTGGCACCAAATAAGGAAATGCTTATGCTATTGCTTACGTTTTGCTGACACGCGCACAGCTTTTGCTGACACGTGCATATCTTTTCTTACGCGGAGCTTACGCTGGCTTACGCACACCACAGTTTTGCTTACGCCACACCCTTACAAGGGGCCCCTTGCTTAAAATGAACACAAGGGTTTTGAACGTGGCTCATATGGGATTTCACCAAGACATAGATGGGAACTCACAAGAAAAAAAATGAATTTCTCAAAAAAATATACGGAGGTTTCCCAAAGTGAAGGGTACCCCCAAATCAGCCAAATTAATTAGACCATTTTAGTGCTGAAACCCAATGGTTTTGGGGATCCATCATTTTAGGAAGCCCCCCACATTGGGATTTCACCCACAATTTGATATCTTTTAAGCAGTAGAAATGAGATTTCACCAGTTAAAAAAATGATTTTACCGCAAAATATCTGGGATTACTTAAAAAACCTAGAGGTTTATGACACAACCATGTTTTAACCATTGAAAATTTAAATTTAGCAATCATTCAACACGCTCTTTAATAACCAAGAAAATTGGCAAATTCACCAACAATCCGATTGGATTCAAGACACTTTATGTTGGATTTGGGCAATTTATTATGGGGATCACCAAATCTGCGGATGGCTCGCCATCTATGGCTTGAGAAATCACCAACAAAAAAAGGGCGTGGAAACTCTCCGAAAAACTGGGAATCAATGGGAACATGGGAGGTTTCCTCTCGTGTCCCAAAAAAAATCCCAAGCCCAGCAGAATGGAAAGACCATGAAATACCATGTGAATATAGCTTTGGTTGAACGATCCAGAACAGGAAATTCATGACATCTACAAAACATTGAGTTACACATAGTTACACCACATACCAGGCATACATACCCTGCAATCAAACAATTTGCAAGCAAAAAATTGCTTAAATAGAGGCTTTGCAGATTTTCCAGCCATATTTGAGTACTGGAAGGTAGATATAACCCCATCACCAAACTCACAAGATCCAGTTCCAATGGTGCTGGGACTGGTGCTGGGACTGAACTGGAGCTACCACATATGCAAAGTCGATGTAAGGCATATATGGTACCTAGCTACCCTGGATATTTTGAACATGCTTCAAATAAGGAATGTTACGAAACTTACAGGTGCAGCAAATTGCATTGCATCGACGTATTGACCTACCATTCAGGCAAATTAACATGGTTCATCCACATCTCAATCAGCGTACCAGTGCCATCACTCTGGCTGAATTATGTCAATTCACGCACTAACCTGAAAATAGTAATTTATTACTAACCATCACTGCTGAATTCAGCTTATTCACTTCACAGTGAATAGTGGCTACCCTCTGGTAAGCTAACATAACTATGGGAAATCACATTTTTTCATGGGTAAATCCACTACAAATGGCCATTTTCAATAGCAAACTGTTAGTTTACCAGTGGCGAATTATCATCACTGCTGGAAAGGTTGGGCCATGGGGGATGATTTCTACGAAAAGCAAACTTCCAGAGGCCTCACCACGCTGTGAAACTTGGTTAAAAACCACAATGTTTCACGGTCAAATCAGCACAATCCCATGAATAAACACCGTGTTTTTTGGTTGAAGTTCCATTCAAACATAACAAAACAATGTTTTTTTTCATGGATCATTCACCATGTTTTCTGGTTAAATGTCAATGTTTGATGGTTAACACACTATTTTTCATGGTTAAATCAGCATATACAAACCCATCAAGCACAACTTTTCTTGGTTGAAGTTCCGTTCAAACAGATGGAAACACAACTTTTCATGGTTAAGTTATCATTCTTTCTGGTTAAACTTCCATGTTTGATGGTTAAATCACTATTTTTCATGGTTAGATCAGCAAATGATCAGCATATACAATCACATTAAACGCTATTTTCGTTGGTCCAAGCTCCATTACAACATCTCAAACGTATCAAAATACGATATTTTTCATGTTTAAGTGACCATTTGTTGATGGTAAAAAAACAGTATCATGGCGCCATGTTTACTGGGGAGCCGCACGGCCAGAACTGCCTCGCTTGGCGAAAGAGTTCCGCCAAGATCCTGCGATCCATTCAGGATTTGCCACTATATATACAGTACATATACCCTCTGGTAAACTAACAGTTTGCTATTGAACATGGTCATTTATAGTGGATTTACCCATGAAAAATGGTGATTTTCCATAGCTATGTTAGTTTACCAGAAGGTATATATAATATGAATTGATCATGTATATTTATATATGTATCCTATATTTATAGATAATTAAAAACATCTATATTTATATTAGATTATACAGTATCTATATTAGATTCAAAATCAAAAAAAACCTATATAGAATATATTAGTATATACCATCATATTTACCATCTACATCCATCTACTATGTATTTACCATCCTCTATATCTATATAGATTAAATCATGTATCAGATACGTATTGTTTCTGCAAAAATGAAAAATGATGTAGTCATGATGTAATCAGTGTGTATCCAGATGTATTCATCATGTATTCATTATTACATGTAAATCAAATACAACTATATGTGTTGTGTATATATATATATATACATATGCAGAAGGTCGTAGAGGCCGAGATTCCGGAGGTAGAATAGATAATGGATCAACCACCAAAAAACATTAAAACAAAAACATTAGGTATCACTCAATCGTTTCATTAATGGGATAACAATGGGATATATAATGGGATGTATCGGATGTATACATACATATATATATATACATATGTATACATATGTATACGTATATATATATATACACATAATGGGATAATATAATAGATGTATGACTCCGCATCAGGTGGAAATCATTGAGCTGAGAACATCGAATTGGAGGATCATGGGGAAACTGGCGCAAGTCCCAACTGAGGCTGGCCTGGCCCAGGTGGTCTGAAGATGTTTCACAAGTGATCTAGCAACAGCATCCAACAATGAACCATGGGCATGGAACTTTGACTCAAACACCAAAATACCAAAAAACAACAGTACAACACAACTTCAGCACAAAACAAACAAGACAACTGGAAATGGATTGGTCACAACAAAATAACACTGAAAATGGTTTCATCTGATACTTGTTTTGGGAAAGCCCCAAGATTCAGTCCTTGATCATCATATTCCCCTATAAAATCAGCAAAACAAATGTTAAGCCATCTTTCCACTAGAAATATCAACATATATATATATAATATATATATATATATATATCGTATACATATAATACCTTATATGCAGTATGTATTATGTATGTGGTCATTTTATCTCCATTACATCGATGTTCTGACTAATTTGATGCTGGTGCCCATATATTCCACTAGACTCTTGTCGGGAAAATATCTCCCCATCCACTGGTTAATCACGATTTTCCCATATGTGTTCTTTTCGCATAGTTTCCCATATGGGGAAGAGTTTTGACTTTTGAACACCATCGGGGGAGAAACATTCATGAAAACCAGCTATTTTAGCTATTACCATCCAGGTACCAGAGTTTTGACTCATAGCCATACCATAGGTATACCCTCTGGTAATTTCTTACATAGCGGAAAGTCACCATGTTTAGTCGGTGCGTCCTCAACGCAGCAGCCGGATCGGTGCGACCCGCCTGCGAAAAGGGGCCGCCCGTTCTTTTTTGCACTTTCGTGCGGATAGAATTGTATGACAAACCATGAACAATAGAGATTTGATGTGGATGATGGGATGTCTAACCGACTCAAAAGTTGAAGACTAAATTGTGAATTGGCTTGAGAAAATAAGCAATGTAACTTGACCATGGCACATCATTTCTTCGCAACCTACCATCACTCGTATCTGTGCCATGGTTTTTCGGTACATGGGATTGATGGTGTCATCCTACCATCCTTTTGAATTCCTTCCAATTGACGAAAGAAACCCTATCGATTCATGACCATCACCCCAATATGGGTCTGGTTGGTGGTTGGGACTATTATTCCCAATATATAAAAAAAAACTGTTCCAAACCACCAACCAGGGATATATGATTGATTATGATTGTATGATCCAATTTTAGACCATGGTTCATAAGCTTGAACATGATGAAAAACCATCATATTTGGGCAGCTTCCAAAATTAGCGTTAATCCTATTCTGATGAACAACTTGGTTGTAGACCTGGTGAAGCAGGATGGGCTTCAGCCTGTTTATTCAAAGCTGGTTCCCACATATTCCCTTCAAAATGGCAACATGATGGAGTATGAAACTGCTTGACCACGTTTTTCCCCACAAGCTGTTAAAACCACAAATACAAACCATCCACAATGATTTACCAACAATATCCAAAAATGGGTTAAATTTGCAATTGGAGGTCTGTTGGGTTTGTCTATCACATTATACCTCAACATTGATATCAACAACAATTAAGGAACATGTGGCTTGAAACCTTAACGTAATCATACCATTTTGAAAAAAAAACAACCATCAACAACCTCACATCGTTGAATTCAAATGGAAAGCTTGGCACGAAGCAGTTCCGAGGCCGGACGATATAGGACTAGCACTTATGATATCAACTGATTTCACCAACAAACATATTGGTACCGATGAAATCTTCGAAGCACATATGATTAAGATGATTACTCTGGTTTTCGGTTTTCGGCTGGCCATAGACTCTTTGGGAGTGATGTCTAATATATTATCATATGAAATGCATTGGGGTGAAATCCGGGTGTTCTTAGTCGCATCCTCAATGTGTTTTTTTGTTTTCCCATGGTTTACCCTGTGGATCCCTGAAACCGATGGAAACATCTCCTATTTGTCGTTCTGAAACATCACTAATCTCCAGCGGATTTTCTCCCAGCATCCAACCTTCTGCATCAAAGCTGGTGCGTAATATACAAGGATTGCCGGACCTTAGATTCGTTGCAGCTAAAGTTAAACCACCGAAAAAAACCGTTACAGATGTTTCCACGAAACCGGTCACTAAACGACGTAGAAAACTGGGGACATGCAATTTGGGTCACCAAACGAGATGGGAATCACTGTAAGTAAGGGCACCCATAAACATGGTGACTTTTGAGCAACAGGGGCAATCTCAGGATCCAATTTTGCAAAATGCGTCGTGAGCTTTCACAACAAAACATGGATTTCTCTTCGGTGCGGGTTGACTCGCTCTTTCACTGTCTCATCCGGACATGGTATTTTTCAAACAAAAACGAATTTCCATTGTCCACAGCTAGCAGTTTCGCTCTGGCCAAGGGGTCATGGGCCGTGTTATTCTGCATTACCTTTCGATTCTCGGTACACAAAAAGACTTGTTGTGGTATACACAATATATGATGATACATGGATACATTTGGATAAAACCCCACAGACTTTGTTTCCACTCGCATCTTTTGTAGCAAAACACCTCTGATTCTTCGTCAATATTCCATGACTTTCCCCATCCCATCAGACATGCGTTTTCCTTTGCCTGGGTTCCAATCATTCATGCTGGTGAAATATATATATATAACAATCCTATATAATGAACTATGATAACCCCAAGTCGTGTAATAAACTATGATATCTTGATATATTTTGGTATACGATATTAAATAAATTTAAATGATATTATAAACTCCGAGAAAATATCATAATCTCTATATAGTTCCTTCACATATGGGTTTGTCTGCAATCGGGTACCAGAAATTGTGATGGTTAATCATCATTTTCCCCATTAAACTATATATATGTATCAAAGAAAAAAACATGGGGATCCCCCGTTTTCGGAGCCTTTTTTTCCCGGGCAAACTCACAACCGCCGATGTGGCAAAATCTAGGGGAAAGCCATGGGATTTCCACCGAGGAACCCATGGCCACAGCACCTTCAGGCGCTTCCTCGCGGCAAAAGAGCTGCTCCTCGTTTCAAAGCCATCGGAAAAGGTGGAAACAGATACCCTCTGGTAATTTAACATAGCTATTGAAAATCACCATTTTTAATGGGAAAATCCACTATAAGTCACCATTTTCAATAGCTATGTTAAATTACCAGAGGGTAGGGATTGATCTAGAAACGGGGGGTTCCTGAGAAATGGAGTTACCACTAGTTATCATCCATTTTCGATTGGGATTTTCCATGAAATAAATCAACAAGCTATTGGGGATCCCCCATATATGGAAACCACCAACCAATAATAATATATTGACAAACATCTTCGGTTAATGTTCTAAGTGCAGGGCTGAAAATTGTGGAACATTATGTTCTAAGTGTTTGTGCTCCACTATACATTATACAATCAAAGTATTCAGGAATGTATAGATCATAATCAAACTACTGACAGTGTATAATATACTTACTGGGTACTCTTATGATTTCTGAACAGCTAAAACGTTCAATAATATAGATAACGAAAATAATAGTCGAGGTGTTCAGACATCCTAACAGTATTTTCAATGAGAATAACTAATATATATATATATATATATATATATATATCTTAATGTATACACAGTATATCTAATATCTCAAAATGTACATATATTAGGGTGATTAGTATCAGTATATACACAATAATTATCTGTCTTATATATATATATATGCAAATACAACAATGATACATCATACTGAGATATTAATGATAATACTCAAACATGGTATTTACCAATACAAAAATGAATAACATGAAAGTTAAAATAAATACAATTTGGTAATAATATCGGTATACAAATGATGCGTCCTGCTAGTACTATTGGTGTTTTCATTGGTGGTACTAACAAAAACAAGGGCAATGATGTTCAAATCACTCGTAAAACATCACAATTTAGTACATGTCACCACTTGTGATGTGGGCATGATATATTTTAGTACACTGATTGAATAGTAATTTAAAGGACTGGTATGATGTCACTATCCCTAAACAGTGTTTTTCAAATGTTGCCGAGATGTTTCTTTGACCACCAGTTAAAACATATATGTATACATGATATATACATATATATATATATATATATATATATATATATATTATGAATGACATATAATTACAAGGATTTCCCTAGCGATGCTTGATCAAAAATGTTTCTGAAGTTTTTGCTATGAAGTATAGGACCTACTTTTCCATCTCCCTTTTTTGGACATGGATCTTGTTGTTCTATCTTTTCGGGGGCCAGGGCGCAACATGGGCCGTTCGTGCCCGCTCCTTGCAGCCAGTGAGGGCCAGTTCGCGGTTGAGAACTTCGCTGTCCTGGCTCTGACGGCCAAGGTTCGCTAAGTTGGTTGAGACGTAGCGTTAGCATGCGTTAGCTAGGGTTTGTTTGCGGTTTACCGTAGAAATATATGTAATTCGATAGTTTTGTTGGGGTTTTAAAGATCAAATTATCACTAGGGTTTGGGGATGTTTGGGGTTTATCAATCAATTTCATTTTGGGAAAAAACAACACCTTGTCGTGATGACAAACTCATCTGCGACCTTCTGGCAATGTGTAGATACCCTTGTAAACCAATCTGGCAAACCAACATCTTCATACGCAAGGGATTTAAATCAGTATTTTCCCTCGAACAAAAAAACTTATATAATACACATATAGATAGTACTATGATGTATTATGTGTATAATGCATGCGGAATATTCATGAAGTTTCCTGAAATAGGGGTACCCTCAAATCATCCAAGTCATCAGACCCTGACTTAATATTGAAAGCCATGGTTGGGGCATGCCTCATGCTAGGAAAGCCTCATATGCAAGGGGCAAATCATCCATCAATGAAGACTTGTGTGAACCAACGGAAGCCAACCTATGGCAATATGTTTCTAGGTATTTTTCCGGCTGAAACCCCTATGATTGTCAACCTTGGTCAATCTTCACTTTACTGCTGGGTCAATCTTCAACCCCCGAACATGGCACAATATGGCACATTTGTATATGCGTTGTCTAACATGAGGTAGTTCACTCAAGAACTTCTAATTCATGGGACAAATTACTTCAAATAAAACTGTATATGTATCTATATATATATATATGTATATGCTACCAGCCGCCCCTGAGACCTACCTTTCCAGGAGACAGATAGATATATATATATATATATGCATATTATATATGTATATATATATATATTCACATATTTGTTTTTGCATATATAATATGTATATACATATGTATATATATATCTAAAAAAAATACGCAAACACATACATGATTTGCTTGTGAAACCTGTTGTAAAACATGTGACACAAAACCACAGATCGCATGTCATGATCATCTATTTTGCCTCCTCCGCTGCCAAGTCGTCTCACGCTCATGCTCACAGCCAAATGCCAGGAGAGTGGAGCACTAGGAGATTGAAAGTTTAGAGCAATCATGTACGTGCAGCAAGCACGGATATAACATGATATAACTATTTGAGTATATTTGGGTACTGTATGAAAATGAATAGATTAAAAACATAGAAAACTCAGAATAGTTGTTCAAAACATCCATCAATTCTCCGACCCACAAAGTTTGCCGTCCTCCGGCGGGAGCAAGTGTAGGGCACCTTGGGTCATCCAGGTCATCCAGTGATTCTCCATGGTTTTTTGCTGAGAAAAATTGGAGAATCATGGGGATCTATGGATCTGTTTTCTATATATGTCTATATAGTTCTATATTCTGGTTGGTGGTGCAATAACCTATTTCTATGGGGAAAATGATGGGTTTAACAATGGTTAATGATGGTGAATGATGGTTGATGGTTAATAGTGGATTATCTGGTGGATTATATTTCTATATTCTGGTTGGTGGTGCAATAACCATCTTGGGAAATGATGGAGTTCGTCAATGGGAAGGATGACATCCCATATATTATGGAAAATAAAACATGTTCCAAACCACCAAGCAGTATTTCTATATATTTCTATGGAGATTGAATCATCATAATCTTCTATCATTGGGGGTTTCTCAAGTGGATCCTGAAGCCTCCATAGAGCTGAATATGAAATCATTTTTTCCATGCCTTGGATGATTTGGGGGTACCCCCATCACTTCGGAAACCTCCATGTAGCAAGTGTAGCAGTGGCTTGCAACTGACCATATAATGTGGTAAACCCATCCCCAAAAGATAGGTTTATGGGTTTACATGAATGTTCAAAACCTCCGGTTGATGATTAGTAGAACCTTTGCCTTCCTATTTTTCCCTAGGTGAACTTTGTTGTACCATGTGGAACGCACAAATGGCAATCGTCATTTGGGTATGGCGACCAAAATAGGGGTACCAGTGGGCGCACAATTCTTTGGTCAGTAGTATTTATATATTATATTATATTTTATTATATTATATTATGTTATATTATATTATATTATATTATATTGGTTGATATATATATATATAATATAATATTATATTATATTATATTACATTATATTACATTGTTTTATATATTATATTATATTATATTATAGTATAGTATATTAATATATTGTATTGTATTATATATATATATATCAACCAATATAATATAATATAATATAATATAACATAATATAATAT
>Ga0126342_10016201_pt1 | contig 13016 bp, 9 predicted proteins | sample Cyp1metagenome_FD_92528 | JGI IMG/M metagenome (GOLD analysis project Ga0126342, IMG submission 92528) | Coral microbial communities from Lord Howe Island, Old Settlement Bay, Australia - Cyphastrea 1 metagenome | ecosystem: Host-associated > Invertebrates > Cnidaria > Coral ... | reverse complement strand
TTGGTTCTTCTTGGTTCTTCTTGGTTCTTCTTGGTTCTTCTTGGTTCTTCTTGGTTCTTCTTGGTTCTTCTTGGTTCTTCTTGGTTCTTCTTGGTTCTTCTTGGTTCTTGTTGGTTCTTGTTGGTTCTTGTTGGTTCTTGTTGGTTCTTGTTGGTTCTTGGTTCTTCATTCTTGTTGTTGTTGTTGCTGTTGCTGCTGCTGCTGCTGTTGTTGTGGTTGTGGTTGTGGTTGTGGTTGTGGTTGTGGTTGTGGCTGTTGTTGTTGTTGTTGTCGCCTTTGTTTCAGACATTATTTATTAATTATTAATTATATATTTATTATCAGTGTCACATTTTTTTGATGTTTATAATATAGTATTACATTAAACTATTGTTTTTCTGTTATAGTCAAATGGGAAAATCTGGGGAGCTGCTGCGCACCAAAGACATATAAGACATGACATAGAACCACCTTTTAGCACTGAAGAGAGGGTTGAGTGCCGGGAGCTAGGTTGATAAAAAATCAACCCCAGATTAATAAAATCCAGGTTGATGTTGATACATACTTTGCTACTACAGTAAAATTATATGCCCACAATTGAACAGCAAAGGGATTTATCAATTTGGAGTTGACATTGGCCAGGATCAGATGATCCCATGCGCCCACGGCGATTAGAAACTGTCGATTTTCAAACTCCTCCATACCTGAGATTACATGTGGCATTCAGATTCTGCCCATTTTTCACCCCTACCCGTTTGTATTCACAGTAACGGCTATTCCTGCGCATGGTTCCCTCAGGTGAGAGAACGGCGGCGGACAGTATGACAAAGAATAGCATTCCCTTGTCCCCAAAGAGCGCAGAGGAAGCAGAGTTGGTGACTTGACCAAGACCAGCCTTTGGACCTTTTAAGATTTTAAGGAGATAATGTAGGCTGCCTAATAATAACCCCCCCCATTTTTTTTAAGGGGGCCAATAGTAAATTCCTGGAACCCAATAGTAAGCTCTTCTTGGAATCTGTCTGGATACTATACCATGCCCTCTGGACAAGGTCAGAACATTAGTTTTTTGGCAATACTAAAAGTAAATTAGGCTAATTGACTTTTAGTATTGGAGAAGAAACTGGAGTTGGGAAAAAAAAATCTACTATTGCCATGTTGGGTCCACTATTGGCCATGCCCTCTGGACAAGGTCAGAACATGAGTTTTTTGGCAATACTAAAAGTAAATTAGGCTAATTGACTTTTAGTATTGGAGAGAAAACTGGAGTTGGAAAAAACAAATATACTATTGACAAGGTATCATTATTGGCTAGACAACATTACTGTAGATACTTTTCATTGTATCTTCATTTGACAAAGAGGCTGCGATAGCATTCCGAACCAAGGCCGAAGCCATCAAGTTATCTCTGGAACAGGCTCCGGAGGCGCTGAACAAGCAATGCAACATCAAGCCAGCATTACAGGGAACGGGGTTCAGTTGTTTGGAATCTTGGGTGGTTGCCCTTTTTTTGCCGATACAAGGATAGGTGGTAGAACCAATTTAAGGCAATCCAATATTTTCGAGTCAAGATGCGGCATTTGCATCGCTCATTGCATTAAAACTGTGCCATGTCTAAGCCATCGGTGTGTCAACGAAGAGGTCCGAGACTTTCATTCATTTGGTCAATGGTTCATTTCTTCTTAATGTTTCTCATGGCTTATCAAGCTTTGGTTCCTGGTTGATCCATCCCCTACTGTTTTTAGCGATCGCCAGGCCAAAGCCGAAACACCGAGCCCGCCCAAAGCGGGAGTGGAAGCGCCGGAGGTGCCAGCAGCGCCGGCGCCAAAGAGCGAAAAGAAGGACGGCGCCGAGCTCTTCGTTGGTGGCTGCTAAACCCCAGTTGTTTGATTTTAGGGGGTACACTAAGCAATATATAATTAGGGAATGTCATGGAATCTCACAATCCATGACCCGGGAATCACAATTAACTGACCAGTAAGTTGATGTAGAGATTCTGTTAAATCACTATAAATCACTTGGTAAAAGCTATATATATATATAGCATTATATAGCTACTGCTACAGTATATTATATAAATTTACATATATAAACTGTTTTGTGATTTTCATAGTCGCAATTCTTGCTGTGACCCTTCCAACCACATTAGTTTTCTCTGGCAGTGGGCGTGAAACGAGGTCCCATGGAGGTCTGTGACTCCGCTTGCCCTTTCCATCAAATACATATGGGGGTTTCTAAAATGGGGATCCCCAAAACAATATGGTTATTGCCAATTCTAACATAGCAAAACATTCTAATGACTTGGATGATTTGGGGGTACCCATATTTTAGGAAACCTCCATATGATTGCTGTATGCTGTTTTTCTGCGCTCTATCAGCGAAGATTGCCTACCACTCAGGGCGATTCGCGCAACTGTGATGATAAAGTTTCTGTAGCATCCCCGAGCGCTGCTGGTTTTGAGTTCTGTTCGGGGATACCAAAAGAAAAGAAGAACTTGTGTTAATATAGTTATATATACATTATATATAATTATATATATATATACATTGTATTAATTATATATATAACTGTTTTATGTATCTATCTACTTTCTGGTGTGCCCCACATGATCCCACATGTTTAGCCCCATCAATTTTCAGGTTTGGTATAGCAAACTCAACAGATTTATTATCAAAACACGGGAAATGTTTGCTCCAGTCCTGTTTAGTCCAAGGAGTCAGCCTTTGACTTCAAGCGAAGGGAGGATCCTGAGAAGAAGCGTCAGGACAGCGGTCCAGCCGCAGCCTGGATCGCAAGGGTTGCTCCGAACCACGCAGTGCAGGAGCAAGAGAACTCCCTGGCAGACATCCGTGCTCTCCAAAAGCAGAAGTTCAAAGAACATCAGGCAGTCACAGTGAGCTGTGGTCTCACACCGGAGTTTGGCCCAACAGAAGAAAGAGACTGATTTATAATTTATAGGATTTTGAAAGGCCACAAGGGCCACAAGGTGATTTGTGCTGATTTGGCGTCACGCCAACGTCTCCTGAGTCATGCTTGTTCTAATACTTTAATAGATCTTGTCCCACTAGGAATCTCCGGTCGCTGGACCAACTGTTGGTGACAATTGTTGATGAGAGTTGATGGGAATCTGCCAGAAGATGGACACCCGCCATTCAAAAGGGCGCAAGACAAATTAACCAAATCCTTCAACCAACATCCATATGCATTTGTCTCAAATTGGGGAATCATATGTCAAAAAATGATCCAACATGATTCAACATGATCCAAAATGCAAATTTATTGGGACGAGTGACAAGTGGTGATCAGCCATCCTGAACCGTCCGTTATCTCAGGCGGATCCAGATGCCAAGAAGTCGGAAGCATATCAGCGACCGCCCACCATTGCACCAGGAACGGGGCTGGCTGGTGCTGGGGCGAAAAATTGGGACCCCATGGGATTCCAAACATGTGAGAAAAAGATAGAAAAAGCGCAGAAGGTACTGGTATTTTGGGAACTGCATTGGTGTAAAACCTTTGAATACCTGTGATCCGCGAGGAGGTTCGGAAGAGAAGGGCTGGTTCGACTGGATGTGGGGAGGTTCCTCCTCCTCCTCCAGCGGTGGTGGAGGTGGCGGCGGTGGCGGTGGAGGCTATGACAGGAAGCCTCGTATGAAGACCGTCAAAGACCTGCCGCCACCTCCCAAAAGGGGCTGACGCTAAGCAATGGGCTCTGCTGTAGCTGCCAATCCGCACCACCTCATTTGATGATGCAACGAGTGACGAGCTCCCGCTACACTGCCGACTGTGTGGCAGAGCTTCTGAGAGTTTGCGTCCTCGAGGTGTGTGCTGAGCAGCTGCAGTGCAGTGCCCAGAACTGTGTAAACAGTTCTTCTAGTTGTGCTGCTGTGCTGTGTAGGTCAAGGACCGGGCGTAGCAAATTATATCAACTAAGAGTGTGGAAGACCATGAAAATGCCGAGAGAGAGAGATATATATATATATAGAGAGAGAGAGAGACAGTGATAGATAGATAGATAGATAGATGGATAGATAGATAGATAGATTAGATTAGATTAGATTAGATTAGATAGATAGATAGATATTATATATGTACATATATGTATACATGTACATGCACATGCACTCATGCACAAATGCACACATGCAGACATCCAACTATGGACGTCCATACATCCGTACATCCATCCATCCATCCATACATCCATCCATCCATCCATCCATCCATCCATCCATCCATCCATCCATCCATCCATCCATATATACATACATACATACATACATACATACATACATACATACATACACATACATACATACATATACATACATATACATACATGCATACAAACATGCAAACATACAAACATACAAACATACACACATACACACATACACACATACATACAGACAGACAGACATACAGACATAGAGACATAGAGACATACACACTATATATATATATATCCAAAGTATGAACTATTTGCATGCATTTGAGTATGCACGCTCTCAGAGCGTGCGACCATGCTATTTGCGGTCTGACCATGATTTTTGCATGCATTTCCAACTGCTTATTTTCCGATTGATTTCCGATAAATTCCGTCAATTTTTCGGGAATAGCCGCTGACCTTATAACGGTTTGTCACGGTCTGTCACGGTTTTTTCCGACAATGCCCAATATTTCAGTTTAGTTGTTTGTCTTCTGTCACGGTTTGTCACGCAACTGTTAGGCAATTTAAAGCCAATATGAACTCTTTCCGATAAAATATGATAAAATACAATCTCCGATTGTCACAATTCGACAAAGCAGCATGCGCTATTTGCGATCATCAGAAACGATTTCATTATTATTTGCATGCATTTCCGATTTGACCCTATTCATGCGCATGGATAGTAGATCATAGTACTTTAGAAGGCCTTTCGGAACAGACCTGCACCATCATCTTCAAATCCTTCAATGTCAACTGCAGACCTTGACCTGCGACGCGTTTCCACTCCATGCTTTCTGGACTGGCACCAGCATGTGGTTGGTGTTGGGTCCTTGCTATCTTTTCATGGCTGTCTTTGGCGAGCGGGTCAGTAACAATATTACATAAACACCTGTAGCATATATAGCTAAGACATTTATAGCTCAGACATTTATAAGCCGAGATCATGGCTTTTGCAGGCGTAGATATTGCCACAATTTTCGACGGTTGCCTTTAGCCCAACAATTGGCGACTGGCGAAACATGTTGATCACAAAGAACCGCACCATTGGCTGGGCCAGATAGAGCCAGCCAGAATCGCTGATGACTAGCCTCTTAGAGTCACAGAAGATGTGAGGTACTCTGCGAAGAATCAACGTTTGCAGCAGCAATGGGGTTCAGATTAGCATGAATTGATCACCAATGTTGGCTTTGGATTTTATCGGTAGCTGAGCATGGATTTTTACACAGAAATGTGGAATGCATGCATTCTGCGAGTACCACAGCATTTAATCTTGGGACTCTGCACCACGTAGTAGCACCGTTGCTGCGTTGGGGCCTGCCCTGCGGCAGACTCTCTCACCTGGCACCGTGGCCGAGACTTACCACAGTCGGCCGGCGCTCTTCGCAAAAAGCACTGAGGAAACTGGTTGGTAGACGTCGAAGCTCTTCCATCATGTATACAACAGCAACGATGTGTCAGAAACTTTTCCGGGAATGGCAAAGGCTCAGTGATGTTCAGCGCTTCGTTCTGCAACCTAAACGCATGTTTTGTTTGCTTACAAGGATGGCTACAGGTAGACATATAAGTGTTGACCCTGGGCTTCGCAGGACATGGCAGACCTTCATCGCAGGACTGGAGCCAAATTGTTCCTGTTCTCCTGTGGTCTCCAGCGGGTTGCCCACTACAGTCGTGAGATGTTGTATGTTAGATAAGTTGGGTTGAATCTCAGCTCCGCACTCACAAACACAGCACTGCTGTATGCCAAAAAATGTTCTGGTTTTAGCAACCGAAAAGGTGTCTTTGTTTTTGTGTGCTCAAGAAGGCGGTAGAGGACAAGAGCCCAGAAGGCACCTTTCCAGATAAAGGGAGGAGAACAACAATGACAGGGACGGGTGCCACAACTGAAGCTTTTGTGGGGCACCAGCAGGGTTTGCCCCGTTTGTCCATACATGATGCCTATTTTCATGATTTTCACATGAATTTCACATGATTAAAATCTGATTTCTGGTCATCTACCCATCCAAAGCAGTGCGTCTACATGCGTCTACCATTTTCTCACGTCCGTCCCTCCATGCACCACACTGCACACGTTGCTGTTGCCTTATTTTTGGATGCATCACATTGGATGCTCACAAGCCCCAACCCTGGGATGTGTCGAAAACCGAGAGCGGAAGGCTGGAGGAGAGTAAGTGCAGCTATCCTGAAGCCTATTGCTCCTTGTGGTGAGGGACTTGGCATGCAGTTTTGTCCCTAGCATCACGCTGCATATCTTGGAATATCATTGAATTATCCTTGCAAGAGAACGAATCAGTAACTTAGAACCCTGATCAATCGTGCATAGCTTGAGTTGTACATAGTTGTGCAGTCGTACTACTATCTACATGAGTTGCGCCAAACTATGTCAAGTTTCAGCTTAAACTCGCAAATTTTCATTCTCGTGTTTCAAGACAAACTCGCCTTCGTGCCTAGGGCTGGTAGCCCCCATTGATCCCATCGCCAGGCTTTGCACACGTGACTTTGGCAGACTCCCCGCTGGCTTCCCCAAACCTGAAGGCTTTACAGCACCTCAACTGGAAGATCGGCTGATATCTGATGCTTTGGAAAACTTTGGATTACTATGGGGCTGGGTTGTGATTCCAATGTCTCTTGATTTGTGACTTTCCATCTGCGATGATGATTCCCAACTTGAAAAAATTCTGCGTCCAGACTGGCAGTGTATGTCAGTGTACGTATGTTTGGTTCCTTTGTATCAAGGCCACTTGCATGATCTTGTGCCCGCGCAGTGGCTGGCCCCTGTAGTATGTATGTTGTTTTGGTGCATCATTGGTTTGTCACATAACAATAGTTAATCCTTGGCCGGTCAATGCCAAGGTGTCCAACGATGACATCACTGGCGCCATGTATTCTGCCATGCTTGCTGCCCTTGAGAGCCAAAATGGCGCGAGGAAACACCAAATGGGATGGGCTCACAATGCATAAATTACAATATGCCGGTGGAGTGAGGAAGGCCGAAGTGGCTCTTGCTAGCTGCTAGCTCGCCTTTTTTGATATATATATATATAGATGTTATTTCTGTTTGGTGGTGATTTGTACATGTTGTTTCCTTGGTCATGCTTTTGTCATCTTTTGTCCTTCTCCCCCAGTTGAATGACATTTGTTGGACCGGGTTAGAACCACCAGCCATCAATACAAAGTTTGTTTGAAGTAAACACTCCAAAAAAGGCCTATTTAAAATCCATATTATCTATAGTTAATGTGTTATTTGATGGTAACATCTACTGAGAATCTACTGTATGTTAAACCGTGGTTTCCTCCAACTCTTCCATTGCAGCTTTGAGGCCCACTTCGGATGCCCTGGCACGGCTTCGCACGGGGCATCCGGCGGCCCCACGTGTTGTGCACGAGATGTGCAAGGCAGGGCTCACTGGGGGTTGAGGCGGTTGAGGTCTGATTTTCAAGGACCCCGAAATCCCGAAATATGTTGAATATATGATGAAATATGATGAAATAATGGGTAACTATGGGTAGCAGGATGTATCCAATAAACTATCTTGAATATTATTGAATGATGATTATACAGCTTAGCTTAGAACAATTTATTATGTCTTGTATGTATAGTTGTTATTTGTTCATGCTTCTTGTAAATGATATAGGTTGTGTTGTTAGACCCCAATAGTCAGGGGCAGGATGTCAGATCTAAAAGCATCGCTATTGACAGATGTGACATATGTTCGACCTTGGACTTGTTGAGCAGCCACTCACCACACTGGTCAACTAAAAGACAAATGGAATATCAATGAAATATGTGTCCAGGCCATGTTTTTCTAGCATATTAGACTCAACCTCATTTGTTTTGTCGCTTTGCGAAAAACCGAAGCCCTTCTCAGGAGTGGGAACGTGGGCAAAAGATGGTTCCTGGCGAGGCTGGATCGTGCCGTATCGTGCCCCTGGGGAGGGTTTGTGATCAGCAATAGATGCTCTATGCAGTCCCGGCCCCTGCATCCAGTTTTTGTTTGGTTTGTTTATTTGCTTACAGTCGGACGGAGTCAGCTACCGGCTTTACATAGCATCTCAAAAATGCATTTGTCCTTTATCCATATTTATCCATCTTTAATCCATGTTTATCAGAGTTTATCATTGATGTTTCAATTTTTGTCTTCTGTGCCGTGGCAGGATTTCGTCTACTCCAAGGAGTCGGGCAGATACTGCGCGCTTCAATCTGGGCGAGCCAATCCGAAGGTCCGGCGTGGGTTTGATCCATTTTTGCGCATGGATTGGCACTTGAGCGATGTGCACATACCTAAATTCGAACCCATACCATTCCATACCACCATTTTATCCAATTTTAACATATTAACATACTTTAACCACTTGGGGACCTGACAATTTTCGAAACCACGACCCGAAAGAGGCATTTGTAAAGTTGTATAACTGGTATTGCCGCAGTACTTGCAGATCTTGCACTTGTTTGTGATTTTTCTTGCACCACTGTTTTTTTCAAACGTTCTTGAAGGGTTTTTTTCATACTTGAAGGGAAGAGCTGCAGAACCGCCCAGTATTTTTGATGGATCGAAAAAAGGTTCCCCATAGATTCTCACAACCAAACCAATCATTTGGGGTTGAACTGGCCGCCCAATGGCAAGGCTTGGTCCTTGGCTTTGGAATGCCGCAATTTCAACGACAGCCTGAGCAGCGAGCCCAGCGAGAATATGGCAGTGGATGGGTTGGAACTTCAGATTTGCTCCGAATATGGCGTTTTATGTGTTTTTAGTGTATTTTGATGGAAATTGAATATATATATATATATAATTATATATACATATATAGTTCAATCCACACAGAATCATCAATCATTGGGAAGTTATGGGCTGAAACCAGGAAAAAGTCATAGAGTGTGTCTGAAAAGGGGAGGTTGTCCACCCAAATTGCCCAGCCTGGCAATCGGAAAACCGCTCAATCAGTGGATTTACTGGAGATTTTCCAGGACACTGGGTGTTTGGTCGGCACATATAGTACTGTAGTATTAAATACATACAATTAACTTGTGTGTATATAAATACATATATGTAGAGTACATGTTAATTTGCATTCATGCACTATTTTGCTGTACATGTGCCGGATGGAAGCCGCTGTGGCCACTTTAGCTGTGAGGGATTGTCCTCTTTCCTGCGCTTCTAGCTTTCACTTCGGAATGGTTTGAATGAGAACCAATGTCAAAGTCCTAATAGACCCACTGCATTGAGCCGTATTAAAAATTAATGGACATAATGGATACATTGGAAGTGGTTGTTTGTGCAACATGCACGGCCGACCCAATGTAGTGTGGTTCATTGTGGTTCCCCATGTGTAGCTGATGTGATTCCATCCAGATTCCCTCCCACCGTTGTGTTTCTTCATGTTTGATGTTGTATAAGTGCCAGGCTGATATTGTTTAGTGTATAAACATGCAGACATAAACTTCAAAATCAGACACTTCAAAACGCAGAAATGTCGCTTAGCTGAACTACCCTGCCCTTGTGAACTCAGAAAAGGTCAGTACTCACTCCTTGGTGACTTCCAAAACTGGTGTAGCTCACGGCCAGGTAAGGAGATCTTCTACCAGGAATGCGACGTCGCCGGTTAGATCAATCCACCTTTGTCAAAGGTTTCCTCGGAACTCTCCAGCAATTCCCATTCCGGCGACCATTCCTGCATCCAAATGCTACTTTTTGTTATGCAATTTCGATGTTATATGCATTCACTTTATGACAATGATCTATTTATTTGATTCCAATCGCTCTACATTTGCAAGAAGTACTTCAAAACCAAACGCGCTGATTTGAGTGTTGGCACATATGATATAGATCATATTGGCACGCAAATCATTCCCCGCTTAGCCATAGGAGCGGCTCTTTGTGATGTCCCGGCCACGGGTCTTCCGTCGATACCACCGCATTCTTGGCACTATGGCAGCAAGTTGTGGATGCTGAAGGTGCTTCTAAGGATACGAGGGACCAGACACTGGAAGCAATGTACTTGTCGATATTTTGTAGCCAATCATTGCATCACAGATCACTCCGCCCCTAAGCCTCAGGCCTCAGTGGTTCCATCGGTAGTGACCCCGAGCGGCGCTTCTTGCAAGAGACCTACCGTTGGGAAGCCAAAAACGGGGTGCAAATGTTGAGGCTGTGATGAAATAATATATTGAAATAAAGAAACTTAATTTTTAGAATTTACCAGTAAGAGTTCCCCAGAATTAATGCGTGGAGTGTCAGTTATTTGACCTATTCCAGCCGGAATAGATGCTCGAGTTTGTTCGAGCTGACTTTATGCGGGCCAACAAATCGCTGCCAAGAATCAGGTGAAGAATGGTGAAGATCCACAGACATCCAGCATTCAAATGCATTCTGACTGGTTTTGAATGTTTTGATGTGAGGTTCTGCATTTTTTTTGGTTGCTCCCTTGACATGTACTTGTGCCAAGGTGCGGCATTCTTCGAGGTTCCACCATTCTTGAAGTTGGGACTCCCAAGGGCCGCAGGTCAAACACGATGCCATGCGTGCTTCACATCCTCCAAAAAAATAAAGCTTAAAGCATTCGGTTGACACGACTTGCGACTTGAACTTATTAGCAAACACAATGCTTAGAATTTGTGTATGCTTATTATTACTTATTATAGCGTATGTGAAATGTATTATTTGGATGGAGCCAATACCGTGGTTTGCTACCAGGTGGCGTCTCAACGAACTATAATTATTATGATCACACTGTTGGGCCTTTGAATACACGGCATTGTATGCAAAGTGTTGCAGCAAAGTTCGTTTATATAACAACTTCTTTGGATTCTTGCAAGCTGATGGACTTTTGTTGTGACTTCCCCATGCGGTCTCAAGTCCGAGGACGTGTCGAGGCTCTCCCTTCCATGAGTCCTAACCTTGGTGAGCGGTTCGATGTTAACATCCTGCTGCATGCGGAGCGAAGCTAAGTCTACAAATTGATGATAATTGATGTCCTGTTCAGTTCCAAATCTGAGCTGACAGATGCTGACAGCTGCGTCACGTGCGAGTATGAAACAACAGTTTCTTACAATGATACACACTTAATTATATAAGTTGTGTTCCGGTGTGTTTAAACATGTTTTGAAAATCATCACCCTTTTAAGGCTGCTTTTCAGGGGGGACCATACCGAAATGCAGCATACATTTGTTGATGCTCCACCCTTTTTTCCAAATGTAAGATTGTAAGCTGAACACCCTTAGGTGCAAAAAAAAAGAGCGCACGGACTTGCATTTTGTATGGGGTAAGGGGGTAGTGTCCGTATACCTTCTCTCATCCAAGGCCTTTACCTGCAAACTTGGGGAGCTCCCAAACGCCCATCTATGTGGAGGAAACGGTGGAGGCAGGTCCAGCTCCAAAACGGATCGGCGTGGAACCGTGGAACTCCCAGCTGGCCACGGCCAGGCGCAAACTTCCAGAATCGCGGAAGTTGCTTTCGAGGTTCCGGAATTGCTGCTGCAGATGATCTTATGATGTGCATGTATGTATACACTCATACAATATTTTACACATAAATAGATATGTGTATGTATGTGTATATGTATATGTATATGTATATGTATATATATATATGTATGTGTATGCGTGTGTGTATGTGTATATATATATATATATATATATATGTATGTATGTCGCATGATATACGCATGATGAAATTGTTATATGTGGAATGATGATATATCTCATGAATGCAGAGCTATGATGACATATGATGATAGTACTGGGGCGGGATGATAGTTGGGACGTTAATTGTGAGCCTTGATCACACTGCTTCCTTTCGACTGACCCAAGAGTGTTCCTGTCAGTCTCCCAAGCCCTGCTCTATGCCTAGGCTCGTGAACGTGTCCCTGTGCTGATCATTGCCAGGGATCGGGTTCATGTCGGGAACTTACTGGTCAGAGAGACTGACCTGGTGAGCTGTTCAAGTAAATGATGTCCACACATGATCCTCATGTTGCCCCAAAAAATAATTTAAGGTATACGGCAATTGAACATGTTTGTAGCCCTGCCATCCCGATAGGCATGCAGTGACTGACATATTGGTTTTGAATGGTTTTGATAAATATTACATATATATGCATATATATATATACGAAACGTAGCTCCAGTGGAGCTACCTTGAGTTTTACTTTACGAAGTAAAGGGAAGGGTGACCAGTGGACCAGCCCTGTTGCCTGATTATTCAGGAGGTTGCAGTTGCTGTTCATTTTAGGATAGCTGCACCAAAAAAAATAACTCCACCCCCCACGAACCCTTAAAGCAAACCCCAAACACTGTGATTTACAAGGGTTTTGTGACTTTTGCATGGAACAAATACTTCTCGCAACATGATGAAGACTGAGTAAATACCACTGTTTTTGCTAGGTGCTGTCCAAAAAACACTGCGAATGCCGTGGTTTTTCCTGCCAAGGATAAACAACTTTGTAAATACCGTGATTTTTGGTCTGCAAGGCACCAAAAAACATCTATGTTTATTTTACAATAGTTTATTTCTGCGAGGGCTTTCAAACATTGATTAAAAAACAGCCGAACTGACGCCTTTTGGGGCCCTGTGCGCATACTTGCCATCATCTACAACAGTAACGACAGCAAGCATTTGAAATATTTGAGTATTTCCCCACCTGCCAGGTGAGGGTTGCTAGATTTTATCAGAGCTGTTGCCCTCCTCCTCCTCCTCCGCTTCGTCCTCTTCCCCCTCCTCCTCCTCCGCCTCCTCCTCCAGTTTCTCCTCGACCATGTCTGCATCAACTTCCACCTCCACTTCCGCCTTGCCAACTCTTCGCCAAGCTCTTCGCCAACTTCCGAGCTCAGTGCGCA
>Ga0126342_10016200_pt1 | contig 13016 bp, 20 predicted proteins | sample Cyp1metagenome_FD_92528 | JGI IMG/M metagenome (GOLD analysis project Ga0126342, IMG submission 92528) | Coral microbial communities from Lord Howe Island, Old Settlement Bay, Australia - Cyphastrea 1 metagenome | ecosystem: Host-associated > Invertebrates > Cnidaria > Coral ... | reverse complement strand
TTATTGACATAGAGCATCCCTTTCAAAAGTGCAACATGTTTGAAACTGTGAGCACTATTAAAGAATGCTCTTTCGCTTCTTACCACTGAACAACAGAATATTGTCCTGTATGGCAAAAAAAAAATCTTCCTGTAGAGAAGCAGCATTCTTGGAAAACTGGATTACTTTTGTTTGACATGTGTACTCTTCCCCTTGGTCAGATCAGCCCAGCCTTCATTTAGACAACTCTCACTTACAGAAATGTGTTCAGTACAATCCAACAATAATGTTTTCGTTAAATCAAATATCTCACTCATATCAGCACAAATTCAACAACAGATTCTTCAAGGACGACCATACTCTTTCAAAAGAGTGCCACATGCATACAGCATACAATATGTTCAAACAATGTTTGATTGTCTTAAGATTTAAAGATGCACAGTCTTCAAATTACAATATTTTTCAAGAGGAGAGCTGCCTACACCAAAGGGTGTTATTCCCAAAATATGGTGCGTTGTCTTGGAAGAATATCACATTATGCATTCAGAAAAATGAGGTGCAATTGTGAAGGACATATTTTACGTGCTTACATGTACCATGTGTTCGTGATTTAAGAAAATATTGTGAAAAGGGCATTGCATGTGCAAGATGGTTCATTTTTGACATAAAGTAGACTAAGACATGACCTACTTCAATGGGATGCCCTATCATTTTAAAAGAAATGCACTTGTTGAAGGGAGCACTCACTTCAAAGAGATGCATCACTCCTTTTCAAGGGAATCCTCAAAGTGTTTGAACATGTGTTAACTCAAGGTTTGAGCCAACAATGTCCATCTCAAAATCAGTTCTACACATTCATTGGCTGCCTATGTTTTTGCATTTGTTCAACACAGTTTTTGAAAAACTACATAAACAGACAAAATTGCCTAATCTGTGTCCCAAGCCCCCAAGCTTCCTCCAGTGATACCTGCATTTTGCCATGGGTTTTTACATGGTTTTCTAATGGAACCACAGGCCCAAAGCAACCAATAAAATCAACCAAAAGCAAGTTTGCGCCCCTAAAGTGGGAGAACTGGCAAAGAGTGAGGTCTAGGTCCTTGACTTTTGTGTTGTTTTGCCAGCCCTTCAAAAAACCAACAACGAACCAAAAAACAAGAAACCAAAAAACTAAAAAGCCAAAAAAAAAACTAACCCCAAGGAACCCAATCTTTGTTACTTTCATGAGTCTATTTTTTTGGTTTTGTTTTTGTTGTTGGTTTTTTGGGTTTCTTTTTTTTGGGCTTTTTGGTTTTTTGGTTCTTTGTATTTTTTGTTTTTTTTTCCCCTTTTCCTTTTCCCTTTGCAGAAGATTGGCATAGGCCAACAGACATGCAGCAGACAAATAATTGTTTTTCTAGAAAATTCGAGGAAAACTATTGCAATATGCACGCTGGTGGTGCCCTGTTCTGTTTATTTATGTATGTATTTATCTATTTGTCATTTACTGTATCTCTGATGAATTTATAGAGCTGGCCCTTTTCCAGACAAAAAATGCAGGCCCGGGAAACGCCAATCGAAGACATAGAAATGGTGTCACAGAGGGAAAGTGGGCCAAATGTACACAAGTCTGAAACACATGCGAGTCACCAGTAGAGGAACATCTCATCCGGCGCAGTGTCGGTCATGTACTCAGTGATCATCACCGAAACAAATGGTGGCTTGTTCTCTTGCACCATGTCCTGCAGTCGCTACCCCGCACCCCTCCATGCCGAAATGCCATGACCTCCCCACCATCGCCTGGATCATCCCCAAAAACACGGCCAGCGAACGCAGCATCACGGCGGAATAGTCTGGAAGGCTTGTTCCAGGCTCTTTGGGGTCATTCAGCTTGATGTTTTCCTGCGGCTGGAAACCGTGCTGGCCAAGAGACCCTTTGCAAAACTCATGAAGAGGAAAGGAAAGATCAACGGCTTGGATCTTATGGGGGAGCGTGTCAAGAGCTGCATATGCATATGCAAGATCCCAACGTTGCTCCTGCCGGGCTTTCAAATCCAGCAAATCGTTGGTGAAGAGAGCGGCAAAGAGTGATAAGACCACAGGATTCATGTTCCTTGGTTTCTGGAAAGGCACCAAGACTTTTGACCATCATTGACCATCCCTCTCAGCAACATTCTCCAGACTCCAGAGTTGATTGAACAAAAGCTGGGTACAATTTGCGCTGATGCTTGGACTTCCCACCAAGATGCTCGGTGGAAAAGCCCAGACTTGCGGCACCATCCGCATAGGCCTCGCGAAGGGATGTCACAGAAAATTAGATAAAGGCAACTAATAAACTGTGTGTGTGGGAAAAAAGATCTGAAATCCATTTTAAAAAAAAACGCAACCAAAACCACTCGGTTTGGCTTTGTGTGTGTGGGCGCGGGGTATCCCCAAAGCAACTGGTTTATCCCCATGTTTTTCTAATTAAGTTGATTTTGGTTGTATACATTTTCAGGCACACCAATTTATAAATTGTGGCCATCATGGGCCATCGCACATGTTTGGGACAAAGAGACTTGCGGCCTGCTCGCGGAATGGTAGGGGTTTACAACTTTTGAGGCTGACCGGACGGATCTCCAGACTGTCCTTAGATTTCACGATGCCGTCTCTGGTGGTTCCGTTCGAGGGCAAATGAGATGTCAAGGGAACGGAATATTGATGCTTGAATCGCAGACTGCGAGGAAGCCATTTCTTCATGACTGAGCCGGCTCTCCCCTTTCAACTTGCTCTGAGATCGCGACCAACTTTGCTGGCGGTGGGCTTGTGAACTTTTCGCAGTGCTTGATGCAATCCACCGTCTGCATGGCCGGCAGAACGTGTAATTATATCCGTGTGTCAATTCAAGTGCCTTTGGGAGCTTGGCTAGTTATGGAAAGGCACCAATTGTCAAAAGCTCGCTGAAGCTGCCAAAATGCACTTGACAGCTGAACATATTCCAACATTAGCAGATGGAAGGCGCTCCGCATTTCTTGACTCAGGGGCCTGCCTTTCAAAAGCACATCTCTCCCGGCCGCACCTTGCATGTCTTCTTACACGCCTCCTCATCCACGTCATCAGCAGCATAGGATGTCTTTACACAGGACTCGCTGACGCAAGTCTTCAAGGGCCTCCACGCAGGCGATGCAAATGATTTCCTTTTCTTCAAGGCCTTCCCCAAATAGATTGTTTGTTTCTGGTCGGCTCTGCAACTGCCGAGCTGTAAACCAAAGACCTCTTGTCCGCCCGCGTCTGGGCACCCACACACATAAGTCTTTTCACCTTCCCCATCAATCTGCGAGAACTCCCAGCCATGGCCACAAACTTCTTCGCCATCTTTCATGAAGCAGGTGGGACTTCGGCGCCTGCATCAAGCAGCTGAGATCCCATCGGTCCACTCCGTCCACTCCACTGCTGGCCGCCTCTGTAGGACGAAGGGCTTCTTGTCGCCGACACCAAAGCTTGGGGTTGCAAAGAAGCTGTCCCCGATGACTGCCTGGTGCTGTGCTGTGAGGAGATCGCAAAATTTTGAGCCACTAATCTTAAGCCACCAAGGCAACTCCTGCAGTACAGTTTTATCATATACGCAATAAAAGCAATGTATATATTTTTTTATTTATTTATTTAATACAAAAGTTATTTATGTGTAATATATATGTGTGTGTGTGCAAGCCTCCACATGTTTCCTCTATTGAAAGGCTTGGCAGAGTTCGCAAGCAGAGGCCAGAGGAAAAAGTTGATTAATGTATGATTCCAGAATGTGGTGCAGCAAAAAGGTCCAAAGACACTGGACTTGACAGGTTTGCTCAAACTAGGCCAACTGAGACCGTGCAAAGAACAATCAACATGCTTCAGTGGGATTGGAAACCGGAAAATAAATCCATTCAATGCGACCATACCAGTCTCGTCTTGGCACAACCTGAGTTGAAAACCTCAGATCTTGAGATTGCTCGAACAAATCGATAAGCATGCGGTCCATGAACCTCATTAGAATGCCGAGTACTGCAAGCCCTGCCAAACACCAGCCTTTCCCAGGCTGAGGTTTCTCGCAAAGAACTTGGTGTGCAGTTGATGTTCCTCAGGACGCCCCTTTGCAGCTGCCCTCCTTGAAAAGCAAAAAATGGCTGTGAATGTGCCCTCGAAATGAACGACTCTGGACTTGGACTTGCCCAAGCCACATGCAGGGCCCCCACTCCCCATGCTGCCAAGGGTCAGTGCCATCCAAAATGATAGTGGCTGCGGGCGAGGGCACCAGAACCATGTCCCCCAAGCCGTTCTTGGCGCTATCTTTGACCGTGAAGCCTTGGCACAAGAGCTCCTTCCGCCGGTAGTCTGCCATCATTTTGTAGAAGTTTGCCATTTGGCACTTGTGCTCAGAAATCGTTTGGTCAACGTCCTCCTGCGTATAGACCTGACCATCAAAATGAAAGAGCCCATGTCCCCCTTCTGAATGATAGAATACAGTGGGCTTTTACTAGCAGTTACTAGATGTTACTACTGTAGCATCTGCTGTTGCGCACTTAGGTGATCACTGTTTCACCCAACTCCTGGCAAGCTGTATCCCGTAACCCTAATAATCCTAATAGGGAACCCAAACATTGAACTCCCCCGTTTGGAACTTCCGCCTTCGTCCCCTTCTTTGGCGGTTTCCCGGTCGCATCCAGGTACAATTTTCCAGCCCGTGCAAGGCCACCCGAGAAGTCATCGGCCAAACCCCAATCAATCAGCGTCAGCGTCTTAGATTCGTCCTGCAGGGCATGGATCAACCTTTGGGGCCACCGGCTTTTCACTTCGAGATGGTGTAGAGATAAATGTTCAGGGGATACCACGACACCAAGATCAAAGGGAATGGAAGCACTTGGCCTTCACTGCTGGAAGTTCCTAGATTTCCCTTCAAGTTGCCTCCCAGTACCAGTTGCCGGGATGTGGATCTCCCTGGAAAAAGCCCCTCTCCACCATAAGATAGCCATACAAGCCCATGATCGAAGGATAGATATTCCTCCTCCAATCCTGCGGGCCCCCACCATGCTCAGCAGTCTTAGCATTTTGAAGCAACAAGCAACACAGCACAACTTGGCTCTTAGAGGCTTGGAAGCTGTTTAAATCGTGGGTCCAACACAGTTCAACACAGTGTCCGTGTTTTTTTGGTGTGTGTGTGTGTGACACTTATCCCCAGGATGCGCAATACACAACGCAATCTAACGCAATCCACCACAAAAAGTATCGCAACGCAACGCCACGCAATTGATGTAACTGTATGATTATGTGTGCGTGCATCATGTGTAGGAGTGTGTAGGAGTGTGTAGGCCTGAGGCTTTGCAGCTTTGCAGTTGCAGGTCCCTAAGATCCGTAAAAACCCAAAGGATCCCAAAGGCATCTCCTTGAGTTTACCTGATTGTCCGGAGATCGAGGCATGGTAACTGGTCAGCGTGTCTCCCTTTGCAAAGCTCTGCAGCATGATGTAGCGAGACCTGGCGACGGCGCCTCCCTTAAGATCCTTAAGTTAAGGACTCTGGTGACATCGGGATCGTTATCTGTAAGAATCTTGGTCTGGTTTGCCCTTAACCAATTGAAAATACTATCTACATCTGACATCTATAATACATCATAATACATCATAATGCATCTATATATATATACATTTACTTTTAATCATCCCAATTAAGGAAAAAGTTAAAGCGCTGCCAATGTTGTTCAGCAAACATCAGTTGTTCTTCGCACGGGCTTGCTACAAGTGACGGTTCGCAAGTCACCACCCTGCTTTGCCTGTCACTTGTTCCGACGAGTTGACGTGCAGTACCGGTTCCACCACTCAGGTTCACTACAGTATATCCACTTATTAGTATGGAGGGGATTGTTTCTGGCAATGTCCATGAAACAATACCATCAGTGAGCCCTTCAATCTCCCATCAACGTCCACAGAACTAAAAAACCATCCGTGGCCATTTTAATTGCCCTCCTTCCCAGGCGCACTTGGTCATCAACACTTTGGGCACATCAAAGGTGATGCCATCAACTCCCAGTTCTTTCTTCAGCTTCACATCAGCGTCAAAAGTCTTCACAGCAGCACGCCCTGCAGGAAAACTCACCCAATCACCCCATCTCAGTTGGCACTGCGGCACCATGAAAATGCTACTTGATTGTGCCCAGCGTTCAACGCTTTTGACTTGTGAATTTTGTGACGTGTGACCTCTCTTGCCTTTTCATTCTCTGTGAAATATCTTATGTATTCTTATGTTATCCAGGTCTAGGTTTGAAAGCCTGGCCGCCAAACGCAAGGCACGGAAACGGTCGGCAAATTACTACAAAACATCCAAACCGCTACCAGCACAACCTCAAGCCACCTGCTTTTGCGTTGAGGTCTTCAACTCGCAAATCAAATTCATCCATGACTGCACCCAAACCTGCACAGGAGACAAATTGATATTTGGAGCGGTCGAACCAGTTTATCAGAAACATCTCAACTCAAGGAAAAATGCTCCGGAAGAAGAAGAAGAAGATGAAGAAGTAGGATCCACAAAAAATGGAGTCTATAACTATATATATATACATATATCAATACATTTGTTTATTAGATTTCCGTTGTTGATCCTGCAAAACGCCAAAATGTCCAGCTTTCTGCCTTGTCGAACTGCTTGCCAGGTATCATAACCAGCTGATACGGCATGCCTGACCCACAGGCTTGAAATGGCTGTGAAGCTAGTCATGTCTCCAAAGTCAAGTCAAGTCAAGCTGTAAGCCGCGATGCTGGTAACTTTGGTAGCTGCAAAGCAACTAGTCAGCCGCAACTGGGTATGATGTATGGTATGAAAATCTCCCACTGGTACACTTGACTACTGTATGGTATGGTTTCTTCTGGTTGCCACATGATCTCCCGTCTTCCAACCATTTCGTGTCATCGCCTGATTTCCTCCATCTGTGTCTCATTCAGCTTAAAGATCCATGCCATGCTGGATTGGGCCAATCCGCCACCTGAAATCAGCTCGGCGTTCTCACTTCGGAAGGAACGCGGTTAGCTCCAGAATCTGGAAGGGCGCAGTGAAAATTCCAAACAGATCCAGGCCTTCCAGTTTCTCATGGATTATCTTCAACAGGTCGTTGCCCAGAAACTGGATGGCTTCCCAATCATCCTCAGCCATCGGCCACCACTCACAATAAATGGTGGATTTTCGTGAATCAAGAATCTTCCAAGACTAGTTATATAGGACAGTCAGGAAGTCATCTCCAAAAATCTCAAATCCAGCGGTCCCGCCAGTCCTCGTAGTTCTTCTCATTCTCATCAAAGACCACTTTCAACACCACGGCGCAAGTCGGCTGACCTGCCAGCGGCAAAAATGTCAGGCCCTTTTGCATCACTCGATCCAATCCAGGAACGTGATGAGCATGAGCCGCGTGATTTTCTGCGATGAAACGTGCTGAAATATATGTTTCGCACTCGGCGCAGTCGCCTTTGTCACAGAGATCGCGGACGCGTGAGGAGGCATCCGGCTTCACCCAAGCCCTCAAGACCTGTGCCACGCTGCCTGTGGCCTCAGGTTGCGGAACCCTCCAGATCTGTGAGATCAACAAGTGAGTGTCAAACTGGAACCACAAAATTGTAACTCATGAGGTCTTAGGCTTTCAAAGTTTCACATGTTGCATCATTTTACCACCCAACGTGGTTTGGGTTGATGAATACATACCCTTCCCCACAAAAGAAGCCATTTTCGAGAGGTGAAATGAGTCAAATGCCCAGTAAAATGTCATAGCATCAATGTTTCCATGTAACCTTCCTGGAACCAACTTCCCTGAGACATGGCCGTGTGTGCATCACAACTGGTCTTTCATTTGGAAAATGATGAGTCAACCGTGAGATGGCATGGTGTTCCCAAGTTCAAGACAACCCCCATGTTTGGTCAATGCTGTATCCATCTTTATCCCATGTTTTCTCCATTGAAATTGCCATGTTTATTGCCATGGAGAGAGACGTCCTCCAGGAACCATCAGGAATCAGCCCCACTGAAAATGAACCAGTTGCCAAGGTAGAGTTCAGCGTCAGGTGTTCATCAATGCTGGAAATGATCTGCAGACAGGTCCGGTCAGCAGAGCAATCTCATATACCCCTTGGTGCTGCACCTATGACGGCCGTGGATGATATTCGTGGCTTATGCACCCCCTCACAAATACCATCAGAACCAAACAAATTAGAGTTAGATCCGATCGTTACAGTTGGATGCAGCACTTTTCATCTTTAAAGTTCCTCCTCACCCTTTGCTCAAGCAATTGGTGGAATAGCAGCATGACTGAGCCCACGGCATCGCCGTCGTTCGTTCGCTCCTCGTTTTCAACGGCTGCCTTCAACTTCTCCACCTCAGCATTACTGTTTGCACCTTTGAGGTATGGAAAGCCACAGTCGCAGACGTGTCAGTGCTCTAAGCCCACGACCACGTACTGTCTCACATACTCCAGGCTTTTGGCTGGGTTCTCGGTCTGAGTTGACTTCAGGGCAGAACGCACAAAGTCATCCTGGTCAGGCCGGTGTTGAACGGTGACAGTGCGCTGTGGCTTGTGCCAGTGCCACAGGTCACCAAGGAATTGTGGTTCTGGTTTCACCTGGTTTTCCCCATCCTGGTGGCAAAACCTTCCCCATCTTCCCCCTCCTTGACCACGTCCGGCTTCATCGCCAATGTCTGGGAGACCTTGGGCATGATGCCCCCAGCGGATTTGATCTCATCCACCATCAACTCAGCACAGGCGTACTTCTCCCCTTGCTCCATGGGGTGGCCACTGGAAGACCTTAGAAAGATATACAGAGAGGCACAGGGAGAAGACAACAGCTGGCAGTTGCACAGGCATAAAACAACTGACAAGTGCCCAAAAGGGGGGCACTTGCATGTTCAAGAGTTTGATGATAAACATTGATAAACCATTGATGAACCATTGAATTTAGGGGTGGTACTTTTTCACCAACAAACATAGGGAATGGAGATTTCACTTGGTTTTCTTGCTGGCAAGACTGAGTTTGGCCGCAAAGGACTGATGCCACATGATGCCACCTATGCTCCGCACTCACCATCTTGGATGTAGTTGACGAGAGCGATAGCCTGACTGACATTTTGATGCTGGCCCTACATGTCCGCCCTTAAAAATCTGAAAGACAACAAGGGGGCAATCGGCTGGCCCAGCAGCATCAATGCAAAGATATGGCGTATATATATATATATAGAGAGAGAGAGATATATATATATATAGAGATATATATATGTGTGTATATATATATAGATATAGATATAGATATAGATATAGATATATCGATATAGATATAGATATAGATAAAGACATAGACATAGATATAGACACGGATATGTATATATATATATAGAGAGAGAGATGTGTATATATATATATGTATGTAGATTGAGCACACATTCCCCCCAAGAATCATGACACAAAGACACCATCCTCTCCCACTCGCTCCTTCTCCAGCTTTTCCCAAAGAGCCAAAGCTCGCCAAATGATGCTGATGTAGCTACGATCTGGCGGTTGGCTTTGTGGCAAAGTCTCCGCACCAAATGCTTTCTCTCATCGCAGGGTGGATCGTCTATGGAAAAGTCATCTACTGAAAAGACTTGAAGCACCTTGGGCATGGAATTGTTTGAAGGTCTTTCTTGAACAGTACAGTTGTGCAGTGTTCCATGTTCGTCTTGAGATCCAGTCTCAAACTCAGGCAAAATCCCACCATGGTGTGTGAAGAGACTGAAGTAGCCACGCATGCTGCCCGCAAGCATGCGCACGATGGCATGTTGGGTCGAGCCCTTCTTGTTCATCCACTGAACCTCAGGCTGATAGCATCTGCACCACATTCCCAGAAGAGATGAAGAGAGGTGGAAAGGAGTGCAGCCACGTGACCCAGGCCAGGCGGCTGCTATTCACGGACAACATGCACCTAGGATCCCAACAAATCTGGGAATGATTGGACAAGACGCCAGACCGATCCAGACCGTCTTTGCTGATGCTTCTACCGGGTGCTGCCCTGGCACTGGCTGGTCTTCAAAAAGAAGTCCTTCTTGATGTCTTCGGACTGGGAATTGGCCCCAAATGGTGCAGGTCAGCTGAGCATCCTAGAGCTTGGTTATCCTGGTATATCCTGGTGCCATCATGTGCCAGCAAGCCATGAATCCATCGAGTACTATAACCCAGTACTTTCTGGTGCCCAACGACACATATTGGAAGGTGTTTGCATCTGCCCCTCCCTTTGAAACCTGCCTCTTTCTTGCCGGCAGCGCATGAAAAGAATCCCTGGCTGGTGCCAATTTTTAAGCTTTCCACCTGGTCCACGGTTTCAACCCTCTGAAATTGACATCTGTCCATTCCATAAATTATGCGGGAACCTGTTCTGGTTGCTCTGTTTGTGTTCCATGTTTCTTCCTTACCATTCAGGAGAAGATATAAAGCCTAAAGAAATATCCAGAAGAACTCCAAACAGGAAAAACCGCAAGGGTGATTAAGGAAGAAACATCAGACATCAACATTGGAAACAAAACGGCAATATACAAACAGGATCAAACAGGAGAATATATTAATATATATATATAATTATATATATATAACCTGTCCCAGCATCCCCCCTATACCATTCTTGTTGGGGGAAGATTTTCGATGGACCTCCCCACAACTCAGTGCCTCGTAGCTGGCACCCTCCGCAGCGGTTCCAAGCACCATGGGTTTCATGCGTGGGTAGGTCAAGGCCGTCGGCTCACCATCCTGGATGAATTGGAACAATCTGCTTTGAACAGACAATAAATATCGATAAACATCGGTATTCTATGATCCTCTATGAATTCTATGATCTCTGTCCAAGAGGGGGCCCAGCCCCAAATGACAGCCAAACAGAATTTACAGATTTTCAGAAACATTCGGCTGCTCTCCTTGTCTTCAGGTCCCAATGGCAAGTCGAGGGGTGGCAAGGCTGCCCCCTGCCTGGCTGCAGGTTGGCCCGACTTAACTTTTGGATGGATACAGGAGAGAAATAGTGGATAACATTGGCCAAAGCCGCGCTGGCAAAACCGCCAAGTTTGGTGGATTTGATGTGCGACAATCCAGATGTTCATGATGCTGTTCTGCGTAGTTTCTTGGATTTTGATTGACCTTGGGCCCCATTGGGCTTTCGGTCATGAAACAAACCAAGTCTCTGATACTGAGCAAGCAGCAAGCCAATGCAGCCCACCCCACCCCCATAGCCGTGCACCTGGGTAACCTCTGACCAAGGCATGTCTCAAGATCTTCAATCAATGGACCACCCAGAAGGAAAGATTTGATTCCCTTCATGGACTTTCCAGCTTTCTTCGCCTCACATCCATTGATATCATTGATGAAAAAGTCCAACCTCAGAACCTGTGCTCAGTGATGTGCGTTTGATCGTCCCATGGCATGGCAGCTGGTGTCTGATCAATGATAACAGACAAATAGTGCCTTGATCACCAGGAAAACAACCAGCAGTCAAGGTGATTGGTACAGAGCACCTTCTCCTTCAAGAACACGGGATCGTCTTTGTCAAAGCAATACCACTCACGAGTCAGGATGCCATCAGCGTTCTTCGTGGCCTTCATCAGGCACACGGCTGAGACTAGGGTTCTGTTTGGTGAAACATGGATGGATGTTCTGTATGCAGGGGCCTTCCAAACATTCCGCAACCGCTAGTGCATTTGCAGTGGTTTTTGGGCCCTGTTGTAGGGGGGTAAGTTGAACGGCTTCTTTCTCCTGCAACGCATCCTCTCAGCTCCCATGTCGCAGTTCTGAGAATCAGCCCTTTCTTTTTGACTTCAACGGTGTCTCTTGCATTTGCCAAGGCTTGATCTGTGCTGTTTGATGGCAATTCCCCACAAATTCACAAATCTAACCCATTAAGTGCATGTGCGCTAAGTGCGCTACACCTTCCCAGCTTGCTTTGGCAAGTTCATGAGCCAGGCGGCATTGGGGCATAAGTAGATAAACGTCTCTCCATCAGTGCGCTGGTAGACAGCCTCGAAGCCAACTTTGACGTATTCTCGTCCTTGGAAGAGAAAAGTGCCTGCTGCGAGCAGCAGCTGACTCATTAGCGGACCAAAAGTCAGTGCAAAGTGTCCTTTGATGATTCACAATCCATTGATTTGTTTAACGACAATGGGGTACACCCATAATCCTCCATGGTTGAGAAAATCGGTTTCCCCATAAAAGTTGTCATACATTCCGAAATAAATCCTCGCATTCTCAGACAACCCATTGTGCGGATATCATCTGGTATCCCCCAGGTTCAACACCTGACATCTGAGCAACGAATGTAGCGGTATTCGCCCTCACATTTTTTCAGGACTTTGTACTCATCGCTCTGATCGCTCTGAGACCTCGGGAGAAATGAGACCCTCCCAAGATCCCTGGCGGTTGCGATCAAGCTCCAGCCAGGTAGCGGTGAGGGCACGACTCCAAGGTAGCGATATTCGCAGCTGCAATCTCTCTTTGCAAAGGTGACCTTCTCATCTTTAAGCGACTGGTAGAAGAGGTTCTTTTGCTCATAATCTTAGCGCCCAGAGAAACTGAGATTACAAGATATGTTCGAACCTGGAGCCCCCCCCATCATCAAATAGTTGTGCCAGGTTATTCCTGGCATATCAAATGAATGAAGCCCGTTCAATTGTTCTTGATGGCCAGTGCTTTCCCGAACAGCTACTACAGTATGTATCGTTGATGCAGGGACCTTCACAAACGACCATGGTGAACCAATCATCGTTTCAGAGTCTTTATTGAGCCCAAGCTACGAAGGGTGCGGAAGGGATGGTCGTACTTGCCCTTGGCGGTGATTCGACTAGTAATCCTGGCTGATGGGAGCGATCATACTTTGAGGGGGGGCCCAATGGCCCGAAAACGTTTTTTTTGATGTTTTTCAGCGAGCTATGGGCCAAGACATGTATGTATGTATGTATGTATGTATGTAGGTAGGTAGGTAGGTAGGTAGGTAGGTAGGTATGTAGGTATGTAGGTATGTAGGTATGTAGGTATGTAGGTATGTAGGTATGTAGGTATGTAGG
>Ga0126342_10016199_pt1 | contig 13017 bp, 16 predicted proteins | sample Cyp1metagenome_FD_92528 | JGI IMG/M metagenome (GOLD analysis project Ga0126342, IMG submission 92528) | Coral microbial communities from Lord Howe Island, Old Settlement Bay, Australia - Cyphastrea 1 metagenome | ecosystem: Host-associated > Invertebrates > Cnidaria > Coral ... | reverse complement strand
TCAAGCACCTTTCAGTCCATCAGTGGCTTCGCTCTGCCATCCCTGATTCACAACAACCAACCTCTCCTATAGGTTTCCTATTTTTGAAACTTCCGCCGCCGCCTTGTGCGGTACTACTGGTATTACATAATACATTGTCCAGCTGTCCAACTTTTCGTATCTTGCTACATGGCTTTCACCTCATAGAGCTGCGAAAGGGCGGCTTCATCTTTGTAGTGCTCCCGAGCAAAGTCCTGCCGTGGAGACCAGAGAAACAAAGGTGAGATACATAGCTTCAATGGGCGATTTAGCCTTTGATTTGGAGAAGATTTGGGATCTTTGAAAGCAAAGAAATTGGATACAATCAGTACCAGCGTACCCCCAAGAATTCCCACAAGAATTCCCCGAAGAATTCGCAAACAAGAGGAGGAAACCACATTCATGCTGAAATCCCAGTGTGATTCATCTTGATTCTTTATTCCTAAAATGCTCAAATCCTTACATTTTCACATGTATCAAAAGTGGATGAATCCATAGGAATCCCCTATTTCATCGCATGTTTCCCCCTTTGTTTCCCCATCTTGGTGAAATCCATCCCCGACTGGCTGGGCCCACCGTCCTCCGTGACATGTAAGGCTCGCTGACCTCTGGACAAGGCTTCGGCCGCCCTGCTGCTGTGTATCGGTCAGGGCGATTGGGAAACGAAAATACTTGGGATATCCTCTGGTCATTTACCAGTGCTCTCGACCCTTTTCTTTTTAGGTTTCATGTCAATAGGACCATCTAGCCTGCGACGAGCCGGCTAGAGGAACGAACAGCAAGCCGTGTGCGATAACAGTGTGCTAACTGGAAAATCCTACAATTTTCAAATCGTAGCTAAATCGGCTAAATCATCGATATCAAATCCAATAGGAAAACCATCTTTCAGACCAACTGTTTGGGGGATCCATGTTACGGAGTGGATTCATCCAAAGGGATGGAGGTGGAAAATCTACCGAGTGGCTTCATCCCAACTTGGCTGTAGAATGAACTAATTTTGATATCATCCCAGTCTATCACTGGAAAATCATGGAACATGAAACATATATATATATATAATAATAATATAACTATAAAAATAATTATAAATAAATATATATATATATATATATATGTAAAACACATGACCCCAATTGCAGTGCTGGAGCCCTAGGTTTCGATTGGGCAACACGCCCTTTGAACTACTGAGCTATCTGCTCCATAGTATGGCTACAACTGGATATAACATGATTTAACCTCATTGATATCCGACGACATCTGCTAGCGTGCGTCACTCTACAAATCTCAATGATGTTGAAGCAAATAAGGATAAGAAGGCGTTGACTTTCACTACAGAAATCTGGGACAAAACATCTCCCATGGTTTCTCTTTATGTTCACTAACTGTTTTCCCATCTGGGTCCCAGTGCCAATAGCTATGGGACCATCGGGACCTTTATCCCACCCCAGGAAGTTAATCAAAAAACAGCTGCAGATTCTGATAAGCTGATAAGGTCATTCAATGTCATCAAGTAAAAACCCAAACTCTTCACCATCTATTCACCATCTAGTATCATCTAGTTGCATATCTTGCCCGGTTTTCAAACCACCCTCTTTTGCGGAGCCACTCCCAATTTGTGTCCGAGGATGCACCCTCCACTCCCCCCAGGACGCCCAACACCGCTTGAATTTGCGCTGCATCCCTGGTCCAAATCGAGGCAGGCAACAGCCATGGGGAGATAGCCGTGGACGTGACACCATAAATTCTCAGCAACCACTGATGTATGTCGTATATACCTCTCTCTACATCTGTATATACTTGTATATGTATCATAGGATATGACAGGTTGTCTCCGAAGATGTAAGACAACTGCTATCGGAACATCAACATCTTCAAAAAAAAGGAGCCAATGTAGACTGCTTCACATATCAGCAACCACCCTGCACAACTTGCCTGGGCAGCAGCTCATCACTGATCTGCCGAAGCCTCAAAACACGCAAAGATTTTCAAGGCGGAGTTCACCAAAGATGGGCTGTGTGGATTAAAACCAAAAAACTTAACCAACAAATTCCAGGTTTTAAGCATCAATGGAATGAAGTGGGCATTTAAGCAAATACTTGGATGTGTAAAACGGTTGCTCACCTAAGAAAAAAGAGCCAGCTTGCGGATTTAAGCATCAAGCACCGTGATTAAAACAGCATAAAACAGCAAGAATCCGGAGACAATTATCAAACACAAGCATCGTCATCTGGTTCATGGTTGAATCGTACATATAATGAGTGGATTCAACTGACCGACTACTGCTGAAATGGTAAGTCGACATTGGATTCAAGCTGCCTTTACTTGGGGTTTCAAACTCTGTGTGCAAGTGGAATAGGCATGGGAAGAACACCAAGAAAACATGGAATTTGTCTTCTCCAAAGCGACCGGGGCTCCCAGTGGCTATCGGGGCCCCAGCGAAAGATTCTCGACATCAACGCGAGGCATGGCTTTCGATGATCAGCTTTCGGGCTTGAATTGGGATGCCATGGGCTGTCTGGAAGCTCAAGGGTTTTTCTCCGGCTTCTTGTATCGTGTAAATATATGATATTCACAACAGATATGTATATACCAATGTATATCTATATATGTATATATATATATATATCTATATAATAATATATTATATGAATATACGTATATATGTATATATGTATATATGTATATATATGTATATATATGTATATATATATATATATAATATGGATGACCATAGATGTATGTTATTCGGATTTCCACTTGGACTCTTATCCAAAACAACCTGGCACGCTGGTTTTCAAATAAGTGATGGGCATGTGGCACGGTTGTGATTGGCATCTCTGCCATGTGAAGCCGCTTCTTGTGTGAGCAAAAAACACTTCCAGTGCCAAAATCACATCCTTAAAGATCCTGAAAGCAGGTCGAGCTGGTATGAAGTACCACCAGAACACTTGGAAATGGATGGGCAAATATGGACGATTGGAAAACATGCCCGACACCTGCGAGCACCGAGAGAACCGCGGTTTCAAGGCACACCGTAGTGCTTGTGTGTCAAAACCTTACAGTCCTTGTGACAATCTCTGAAAATCAAATTGAGATGTTTAGTTTCACTCCCCGACTGGATGGTGCCCCCAACCCTCCTTCCAGAGAAGGTTGGTCCCAACACCCCATGTACTCGAGGAAGTAAGTGGCTAGAGAAAGAGGTAGAATGACCATGAATGACACATTTTCCCGCCTTGTTGGTACATGAATATCATTTACTCTCTGGTGCTTATGAAACCCATTTGTAGATAATACTTAAAACCTTTTTGAGATACTGTTTTCATCCATAGCTCCGTTAAAAGGGGGCATCCATAAATGGGGATCCCCCAAATCATCCACTTTAGTAGGAATTTCCATGGTAAACCGTCCATTTTGAGGTATCCGCATTTATGGAAACCCGCAAATAACCAAACGGTATATATGTATAATATATGTATATACATATTATACATACCTATTCTGGGTTGGAGGAAGCAAGCCAAACATCCACAGCAGCGGACTTTTTCCTGGTGAGACCACGGTCAGTCCGCGGACGGCGCACTCCTTCGCGAATTTGACCTAGGCATTGGGAGGGTGGGTGATGCTCCATGTTCTCCATGTATGGTTTATTCACCTATATGTGCGTGTTTTTTTTTTGGTAAATGTTTATAAACATTCCATACATGGAGCATGTGGGATGGACAAGCATCTGCTGAACATGACCCATGCTCTTCCAAAGCCACTCACAACAGATTCAAAACAATTCAAAACACATACCGGCTTTCGTCACCTTTCCAAAGAATTTCATGTACCCTCTGATGATCAAACATTCTATAGTCGGAAATCCACTATAAATGGAGGTTTCTAGCTGGGTAAATAATCTTTAGTCAGTTTATTCGTAAATCCACCATAATCTGTAGTTTATTGGACATCCACTATCATGAATATAGGAAAATCATCCATCATATGTAAAGGGGGGATTGTCCATTTCCACGTTTGATTACCGGAGGGTATCCACCCTGGGTTTCCAACGAATGAGGCGTTCGTGAAACAGGTCGTCACCTGGATTTTGATTGGAACTGTCATGCAGCGCCACTGAGGGAACAACTTTTTTGTGAAAGGGGGCATGGCTTATGTTGGGGATTCAACCAACAACCACTAAACAAGGCTGGTTAAGCATCAATTATTGAGGGGGTCAGCTTTGGTGGATTGGCTGAATCCCGATGTAGAATGAAGCAATGAGAAGGGGTGGCACATCCCTAAAACAAACATGCAACGCAACAAGCATGGGATATACACAACGAAGCATGAAAAATCATAAAGGTTTGTATCTTGGACAGTTCTACAAAGATTGGTGACCGAATGGATTCAGCATGAATGATGGCTTTAGCAGAAGGAAAAACTGTATGAGCTTCGCATATCACCAGCAACATCACCAACACAGATTCGACTTGCGTCTTACCGTCACCAATCAGGCTGTGCTGAAAATAGGTCACATACGGCCTCCAGCATCCCAAGGTCTGAGTTCGGATATATTTGGATCATCATCAGTGCTTGCAATTGTTTTTCCCTGAGCATGACTTAAATTGGCTTAAGATACTCAGATCTTGGAAGTAAACCAGATGTAAAAACCTCCACCTACTTAACATAGATATGGAACCCCCACCCTTTGTAGACAATTTTCCCATGCCTGGGGCTGCAGTTCCACTATTAAGTGGATTATAAAAAGCATGGTTGTAGGCGCCCATATCCCAACTTGTGGAGGTTATTAACTGCCACTATTTAAAGATGATGCTACAATGCCACAGTTATGCCCATGATTCCCATAGTTATACCACGTTATACCTGTTATTTCTAGATGATGATAGATGATGCTATAATTAGTTATACCATAGTTATACCTACGATTACTGCACTTATACCCATGATTTATAGATGATTACCATAGTTAAACCCAGTTTACCCATTCTTCCCATAGAGGAAGGCGAGCACTTTTTCCATCCACCCACCGGTCCCGGCCTCAGAAGGTCTTCCGAGCAACAAGGCCTCGGACGTCCGCCTTGCCGTCTTCATATTCCTGGTCGCCCAATTCTGAGGAAAAAAACATGGAAAGTTGGGATCTCATTGGGGGTATCATTGGAATATACTGGGATATAGCGGGATAGAATGGCATATCATTGGGATATACTGAAGATATACTGGGATATAGTGAAAAAATGTGAAAAAATGGGACATCATTGGGGTATCATTGGAATAGACAGGGAGTGTTTTGTTGGTGATATAAGTTACATCCCAATTGGTGATATAAGTTATATCCAACCATCACAAGTTGTGATACGGCTATCATTGGGTTATGAATTACAATAGGATATAGAGGTGGACAGTGATATGACATCCTTCCATGGTCATCCATCCCCATTCCATTCCGAAAACACCTCGTTGAAGCACCTCGGTGGACAGCAGTATCCACTTCCAATTCGAAGTTGTTGCTGCTATTTAAACAACATGTACAACATATTTCAAACATCATATATATATAAATATCCCACAGATCTTTCGCATCTCCAGCATCCCCAGCATCCCCATCCCAACCCCATCAGCACCCCCATCCCAACCCCATCCCCTCACCTGCTTGGTGATGGCCACCTGATCAAAGGTCGACAGCGAGGCAAACATCGAGCCGCCGATCCACGCCGCGAAGCGGCGCTGGGAATCGCTCACCACCTCCACCTCCAATGGCCGCGGGGGCTGCCGGGAGGTGACGTAAAGGGGAAGCGTTTGGAACAACAGGGGAAGGTATGGATGGACTTGGGGAGAACTAGATATATGGATGATGATGGGAAGATAGACTTGGGAAGAACTATGGATAGCTCATGGTTTTTGGATCTTTTTGTTGAAAAGTTGGAGTTGCTGTTCATGCTTTTTTGAAGATGATTATGCTTTTTTGTCTCAGCTTTCTCTTCTTTGAAAGCAGCCGGAATGAATTGTGGAACATGGATGTAAGTGAAGGCCAGTGAATGTCAAGACTGGAAATGGGCCGGACTTTGGGGTGGAGAGCAGGTTTCATCTTGGTTCAGAGTTCACAAGCTATCCAAAATGTAGATACCAAAAAGGCGTCTAGCAAACCCGTGGTAGGATTCTATTCTCATTCTGCAAACAATGTGAGTTTTCTGATCTTCCAGTCTTTCTGATTCCAACCTATCTGCTGGTAGAACCTTGAAATGTCATGCATATTTTCGTCATCAATTATCATGATTCACTCATCTGAAGAGTCACGCTATGTTGCGTCAGTTAGCCTACTTACCATCATTCCATCAGATCATATTAGATTTTATTAGATTATACTAGGTTCGTATTACCTATGGTGTCTTTGGGGATCCCCATAGGAAACCATTGTAACAATATGTAACAATCATCTTCGGAATCCCCCAGATCTTCAACATCTCCGTCCCGAGGTCTCTGGGCCCCAGCAGTGCGCGACAAATCGCTGGCCAGCGCCGACTTGAGCTCCGTCCTGGCTCCACAAATGGGGTAGATCGGTAGATCCCCAAAATGCGTTGGAAACCCATGGAATACAAAAAAGTGCAGAAACTATGACCCAAAAAAAAATCCGGGGACCCGAAAGTTTCAGAAAACCATATCAACCCCATTAAATAGATTTAAATAATGCGATATATCCTGACTACCATAAACCATAGTTGACCTAGTTATAAACCAACATAGCTAAGTAGGGAAAACCATCGTCTTCCAAATATTCCACGGGGTTTGAGGCAAACTATATATGCCATTCCAGGGGCCTGATTTTTTAAAGGGACATCGATGAGCTCATGGTATCAAAGGAAAATGGGGAAAATGAGGTTGAAGCATCACATGTAGATGCAGCCTCCGATTTCAAAGTGCCAGGCCATTCGATTTAAAACCACACCTCTGAAATCTCATATCTGTGACTTCCAAAAATGACCATAGGAAAGTCATCTTTCACTTGCGGGATTACATAAAGTACCATAACAAGAAGGTAATTCGTCACTCCAAGTGCCATCAAACACCAGCTCCAATCATCCAGTTGTGCCTTAGTCTTGGAGCCAGGTTAGGCAGCATGGAAGTGCCACCTCAGTGACGGAAAATTTGGAAAACTCATGGGAAAACCTATGGGTCTTAATGGGCACATGTGGAAAATCACATCTGTGAAATTCGGGATTTCAATTGCAAGTCAGGTTAGCTTAGATTTTAAGAATTTCATACAAACCTCGTTGCTGGGTAGTGGCTTCAAAAACAGATGTGTGAGTTTTTTGGGATCATCATCCCTATCGGCCTATCATGGAACACATGTTGGCTACCGTCTCTACATCAAATGGCTTTGTCCACAAAAATCCAACAGTTGTTTATCCTTGTTTATATATGTCCATGTTTATATTAATAATTTAATAGTTGTGAACAATAACAGTTCAATTCTTCTGACAGATTAGATCATATGGCCTTTTGTTGATTGCTAAATGAGTTACCGGAAATACGGCCCTTCATGACCCAAGATATCCACGGCTTCAACTAGGCTCGATGCCTGCAACCACCACGCTCTTCACGAGGTCCTTCCAAGATCTTCCGTTGCGACCCCGGTTGATGAGTTGGGTCGGGAGATGAACACCTAACATCACCTAACCTATATGGAACTATATCAAGGATGATCACAATCCAATTAACTTGGGAATCCCGTTACCAAGCCATTTCTTTTTTAGGTGATCCATGGTGATCCCAGCTAAAAATGAATAAAAATGAGCTCCCGAACGTGAGTTTGCATCACCATTTTTTTCAACTCACGTTTTCAACCACCGCAAATCAATCCACGCGGCCGGGGTCCGCGGTCCTGTCGAAAATCCAGGTCAACGGTGTTGACAGCATCCAGGCAGATCTTTTGCATCGAAGCCCTGCCCGGCAGTGAAACATACAAAACCTCAACACATTTGGGGCTTTCCTAAAATGGTGGTTCTTAAAAGATGGATGGTTTATAGTGGAACATCCTATTAAAATGGATGATTGGGGGTATCCCCATTTTAGGACACCTCCATATCATCACGCTATTGAAAAACATGCATCTTTGCAGCATCCTTATTTTGATATGATATGTGATGCCATATATCATAGGGAAAAACAGGCTACTGTTCTAGCTACTACAACCCCAACTTTGTGGCCAAACACTCCCCACATATGTTCACTTCGATCATGTCCAGTTATGTATTAGTTGGGGGCTTCGGGTTATTAATGGATAACTATGGTAATAACCTCCATAAGTTGGGATATGGGGCCCCTACAACTATGGTTAATCTTATAAAAAAAAAACTTACGAGTTACTAGTGGAACTGCACCCTCAAGTTTATCTCCCACTATCTCGTTGAATCCCTATTTTTCATAGTTAACTATGGGATATCCCAATTATCCATGTACTACTTGTACTACTCCCTCCAATTTTTACTCCTTCCATTGCATCCCCGAGTCTATCGATGGTCACCTCCGAGGTTCCCCGCTCTCCCTCCACTCCACCGAACAAAATCTCGGTGGCACTGCTGCGGATCTTTTCGCTCACCTGGAACATGTCCAGCTGTGGCTGTGATTTGGAACATGAAGGAAAGTGACGGAGATATGTTTTGAAACCCGTATAAAAAAGAACACCTCAGATTGTTCGACACCTCTTTGTGCCAAAACCTTGGATCTTGACTTCTCAAACGATGCAAGAGATCGGTTGTAGAACTTGGTGTGCACCTGGATGATCTTCCCATCTGGCAGCTCGAAGGATCTTGCTTCTTCATCTCCGCTATCTGACCTCAAGGTGGGGCACCAGTGACAAAGGGCATCCCAACTGGGTATCACTGGATCCTCCTATTGAGTTTCCACCATCAATCCAGGCCTGGAATGGAACATTACACATAAACCACGCACCAAGCACCCACAACACCTTTGATGCCGGACTCAAAAGTCCTACACCCAAACACATTAACATCAATTAATCATAGTTAATCTCATGAAAACTGGATGGTTCAACAGTAGTTCAACACTTCAAAACTGTTCCACTCATGCCCCGCCCAGAAACGCTGCAGCTGGCATCCCGTTGTGTCCGGAAGGCGCCACGAAACACACCTAGAAGCCAGGGACGTTTTCCGCAACCTTCATGGGGGGGACCAGGACCAGTTAGCGGTGATTTCATGGATGATGAATGGGATCTATATGGGATTTAATAGATGGTTAATGGGATACAAATGGGATTTATATGGGATCCTAATGATCCAGACACATCTCTGGAAGTTGAGAAGTTTCCAGTTTTCAACAGAACCTCTCTAGGTTGGTCTCCAAGTTTTCCTCTGGAAGTTGGTTCATTTTTTCATATTTTTTCCCTCTTGGAATGGAGCAGCGATCCCTTTCCTTTTCAACAAAGATCGTGATATTTCACCAACATTTTCCTGTAACATAAAAAACTTCTCGCTTTATCAGGGCATGAATCAGCACCTATCATACTTGCGGGGACGAACATCCATCAACAACAGCTCATTTGGTGTAAAATCCAGGGGTTTCCCGGGTTACATGTAGCCATTCCCAATAATTTCCCAATACTTCGATATAGTTCGGATCTATGGATCTTCCTCACATGTATGGTGTAACAACATGGTATAGCCATCACTAAGACCCATGAAACTCTCATTTATCCCATCCCCGACAGTAACATTAAACCAACATACTTTCTTGGAATTCAATGGTCATGTTTAATTTGCGCATCTCTTGAAACTCCTGAAAAATAGCCCATTCAATTGAGAAAAGGTCATGGTCATCTGTATACCCCCCAAATAAATGCTTATTGTACCCACTATTATACCCGCCATTAAATGGTTATTATACCCACTATGACAATGATGATTAATGGTGATTACACCGGTTATACCCACATTTTACCCATGGCATTGGCATTGGCCGCCTTCTCTTTCATCGCTTCCATGGTGCGGTAGCTCTGAGCTTCGCCAAGCTCTTCGGCCTCAAAAAAACAGCCATGGAGCCATGGAAAGCCATGGAAATCATGGCGAACTCCTGGGTAAATCATACAGTAAACCATAGGTAAACCATAGGTAAATCACCTACACATGTGCAATTTTCCACGTAAATTAAAAGTACCATTGTGGGTCAAGAATGCGGCCGCTTATTGGAGGTAGACTATGAAGTACGAATCATTGGATGAGAAATGGGGAAACATGGAGGGCTGAAACACTGAAAAATGGATTTGCAAGCTACTCAACCAACCCAACATAAGAGTATATATAATGAAGATTGAAAGGACCACAACAGAGATGACATGACCAACAAAACAAATGTCATTAAAATAACTGGAACGACCCACGCAAAACCACATAAAAATTGAGAGGTGTGGAAGAAACTTGCAATATAATCAAAACATACCAAACTGTGACTTGGGACATCAATCCCAACCCCCGAATGCATTGGAAAACCCTCGGTGAAACTCAGGGGGCCCGGACCATCAAGGTCTTAATTCGTTGGGTAATGTCTTGTCCAGCAACCTCGCAGCTTCTCTGTTTGCAGAGATCGTCGAACATGACTTTGTGATAAGTGGGTACAACATAAATGAGCTACCTGCCAAACTGTGAATTCGAATTTAGTGGTCTTACGGCCAAAGCAAAGTTGATTAAAAACAATCACCTCGATACAGTACTTGGGTGAGTCTGAAAATGGGGACCTCCCAAATGGCCATTCAATGAGACATGCATGGTTCATCAAACTTGTGGGCCAGGGGTACCCTATTTTCATACAAACCCACTTCTTCATGGTGATCGTTTTGAGTCCGACATAATTCACTCTGGTCCAATAGAGTTGACAACAAACATGTAAAAACGGGCATGTTCACCCACTTGGGTCATGATTTTCCACGCCGCAGCACGCCTTCATCTTAAAGATCGCATGGGGTATGGCATACCCTTCAAAGACTGGGACCGCCTGAGCAAGCGTGTTTTGGGCGAATTGTTGCATGTAAAACTGCCCAAATCTGCCCGATTGGGCTCTTCAAATTGGGCTCTTCAAACCAAAATGCTTTGTCACATGTTTTTGTTGATCACATCGCACAACTGTAGGAAAGCAACGACCACATCAGTCTCTCAAGAAAAATGTGAATGTCAATTTCCAAGACCAGCTAAAGATAGCTAAAGCCAATTACCAAAAAAAAACTCACAGAAAGTGCCCCTTGAAGTTCGCCCCACCTGAGTGATGCCCTCACCACTCTCCACCACCAATCCACGGGTGCCTGAGATTTGGGCAAAGCTATGACAAGGCGTGCCATGGTCACGAGGCCATGTGAAAAACCAGGTCAAATATTAGTAACCCCCCAAAAATGTCGAAAAGTGGTAAAGCTGGAAATATATGAACTATACATGAAATATGAAATACATATATTGTTGAACTGCATGCTGGAACACCTTTTAGCATCTTTTTGGGGGTTGCTACAATGTGGCAAATTAGCAAACTTTCTATATATCATGTTATTTTCGACAATATTGGAACAACCCTGATGGAAGCTCACATTGGCAACATCTATCTGATATGCTGCAATGATATGCTCATCCAGAAGTACTTCTTTCTATTTTCCGCCTGTCAAAGTGTGTACACTCAAAATCTCCAAACATACCCTTCGGTAATTAAACATGGCAATGGACATCACCCATTTACAGAATATTTTCAAAGCCTTAATTTAGTTCGTGGATTTCCTAGCAATGTTTGATTTCCTAGCCATGTATGCAACTTTCGCCCAATTTCAGATCGAATTTTCTTCGACCTGTGTTTCAACCCTTAGTTTCTGGCGGCCCGTTGAGAACAGGCTCAAGGCCTCAGCCGGACTTGGAGACGGAATGATTTATCACTATACACTTGTAGCTGAGTGAATCAGGAATGATGGATATTCATTATATATATATATACATATGTGTATATTACAATATGGTAGTATATGGTATGATAGAGGGTGTTATATTGATCTATGTTGTACTGTTGTATAATAAACTACATTGTAGGTTGTATTGTATACAGGCAGCAGCTCTTCAATGATCTAGAACAACGGGGAAATGGTCACACTTGGGGTATCTCTCAGCCCATGCCTTGAAATCTTTGGGCACCGAACGGCCGTGTTGAAGATCGCAAGGGACTTAACTTTGATCTTTTCAAACATCACCTGATAACATGGACAGTGGAGCAGGCCTAGTAGAGGCTGGAACAGCAACAAACAGCTGGAACACACAACAGCAGTGTTGCAACATGTTCTCTGCCTGTTCGATGTTCGATCTCTTTCAAGGATTTTTCATGATTTCTAATGGAGGTTCTGTTCAGTTGATTGGGATGTTTCATTTCTGTTGAATGGATTTTCCAAGTTCATTCACCCATTTCACCCATGCTTTCCGTGTGGATATCTTGGATGATGCAACCATTGACCCGTCGACACCTCTGCGATCCACTGACGCGTGCCGTAGGAACCTCATTTCGCTGCACGAGAACTGTATATGTTCTTTACAAAAACCGCTGTGTAGACTTGTTTCATATAGTAAACACTCTTGAGTTTAAGTCTAAGTGGACTTATTTAAATATATGGTTTGCAGACTTCAAAATGGATGTTCATGTCTTGAGTATGAAAAAACATCTGGAAAATCAGTATATGAGCTCTATGAAAACTCCGGAAAGTGGTCACATCTTGACTTGCCTTGCCCCAATGGCATGGTGTCTGCGATGAGGCATGGCAGGTCCTGTCGCTTCCAGAGAACATGAGAGAACCACATCCAACTCACAGATCTTGGAAAAACATCAATATTAATGTACATGGTAAAGTTACGCGCAAACACCCCGATTCGCCCACACCCCTTCTATGCTGTACACTTGGGGATGTCAAACGTTAGACTTTACATTCAATTGGGAAGATCGACAAGGGTATTTAGGGAATATAAATTTCCC